>Ga0105055_10005902_pt1 | contig 17037 bp, 10 predicted proteins | sample BON03_FD_78090 | JGI IMG/M metagenome (GOLD analysis project Ga0105055, IMG submission 78090) | Freshwater microbial communities from Lake Bonney liftoff mats and glacier meltwater in Antarctica - BON-03 | ecosystem: Environmental > Aquatic > Freshwater > Ice > Glacier meltwater | place: Lake...
ACAGACAGTATCATCATTCTGTTACAGCGCAGTCAGAACGACGACGACGATGAAGTCAGAGATCGAGCAACTCTTTGTTTGAGTCTCCTGCGAGGTTTGAAAAACGGACATGCTTCCTCCAGGACTGTCTTGGTAGATCCATTGCCTATCGGTCATAACGCGTTACAACGCTCTTTGGAACTATACAAGCTGCATCCGACTCCTGGTCACCTCACTTTCGACAGTCTACCGATTGTGGAAGACGCAGACATCCCTGTCGAAGAAGTTCCAAGTGGAGGGCTGAACGAAGAGTCTGTTGTTGAAGAAACTGCAACAGCCCCTATCCTTTCGAAGGAGGAAAAGTATGCGGAAGCCCTATATGCCATTCCTGCTTTTGCAAATTTAGGTCCACTTTTCAAGTCATGCAAATCAGTCGCACTGACAGAGGATGAGACTGAGTATTTGGTTCACTGTGTCAAACACATTTTTCAAGACCATTTGCTCCTCCAGTTTAACATCACCAACACCCTTAACGATATGCTACTATCCCAAGTAAGAGTACAAGTTCAAGAACCAGATTGCGAAGAATGGGAGATTGTTCACTCGATTCAAGTACCTGTATTATCGTTCAATACTCCGGCTCCTGCGTACGTTCTCCTGAAACGTCCATCTGATTTGTTTCAGGGCAATTTTACAGCAGAGTTGCATTTTCGAGCTCAAGAGTGCGATCCTGCGACGGGAGAAGCCTACGATGCAGATGTGGATGGAGACGAGGAAGAGTACCCAGTAGAAGATGTTGAATTAAACTCCACCGACTTTGTGGCTAAAATTAACGTGCCAAACTTTAAAAGCGCGTGGGAAATGGTAGGAGATTCCAATGAAATCAGTTCCAAGTTTGAATTGCCTCAATACAAGACGCTTAATGACGCCATTGTCGCTGTCACTGAGTTCCTTGGTCTGCGCCCATGTGAAGGTACTGAGTCTGTACCTCATAATGCAGATGCCCATAATGTATTGATGTCTGGTTCATTCCTTGGCGGAGTGAAGATTCTTGCCAGAGCTTCGTTTTCAATTGCCCCTTCTAGAGGTTCTGTCAATTTGAAAGTTGCCATCAGGTCGGAAGATTCAACTGTATCCCAAATTGTGATGGATTGCATTCAGTAGTAGACATTTTAAAAATTTAATTTGAATCATTGGAAACTATTGTACTCTCTGATATTATTGGCAGGTTGCTTCCCTACAAATGTCGTAGGATCGCTGTAGTTTGTTCTAGTATCGAAATCAGATCCACTGGGAAAGTGACGCATGTTATTATGAACCCCTCGAATACTTCCAAATGTGTTGTCATCATCTTCATCTGGGTCAATAAACTGTCTCCGAGCAGCCATATTGCCTTTGAACGAGGGAGTTTGTCCTGGTTTTGGTCGCGGCATATTATTTTTTGGCGTAGATTTATTTCTTGCTCCGTTCATTTTGATTGAAAAGTTCGTTGACATCATTCCGAAAATGCCACGCTTAGGCATCGGTGGTGCAAGATTGTTGTTATTATTGCTGTTGCCCCCTCCTCCATTCATTAATCCAGCAAAGTTGTTCGATATTCTTCCAAAAAGACCTCGTTTAGGCACTGGAGGTCCAGCTTGTGTATTCGTTTGTGTATTAGCGAATGGAGTTGGGGTATTACGGTTTGAGACATTTCGTGCGCCGTTCATTTTAATTGAAAAGTTTGTCGACATCATTCCGAAAATCCCGCGTTTTGGAGGCGGAGCAACCTCTCTATCAAAACCACCTCCTGGTTGGAAATTGTTATTCTTTGGCTCAAACATATTTCCAGCTGGCTGAAAAGGAGCTGGTTGAAAGTTGTTATTCTGGGGTTGCATTCTTTGCTGTTGCATTCCCTGTTGTTGCATTCCCTGTTGTTGCATTCCCCGTTGTTGCATACCCTGTTGTTGCATACCCTGTTGTTGCATTCCCTGTTGTTGCATTCCCTGTTGTTGCATTCCCTGTTGTTGCATTCCCTGTTGTTGCATTCCCTGTTGTTGCATTCCCTGTTGTTGCATTCCTTGTTGAGGAAAAGACATTCCTTGCTGAGGAGATCCGTTGAAAGGTGACGGACTTTGAAATTGCTGGTTGTTTCCTCCAAAAAATCGATTTGAAACTCTTCTGAAAAACCCAGGAGGTGGCCCATTGTTATTATTGTTGAACTGCTGATTAAAATTTTGAGGTGGTGGCATGTTGTCTCCTCCGAAAAATCTTGCTGACACTCTTTGCAAGAAATTTCCTTGAGGTGGCGGGTAATATCCTCCAGGAGGTTGCTGCCTAAACATCATACTCATTCGATTTATCATTCCAGGAGGCCTCATTAGCTGACCATTCGGGCCTTTCTGTAGGGGTGGTAGTGGTTTACACGCATTTGATACTACCAAGAACAAGACCAGAAAGATCATAAACCCGCCAAGAAAGGCAACCTGTAGAAACATAATTATTAGCTATATGTTGCATGTGATATGAATGGCACTTACCGAGATTACAATGTATTGTCCAGTGGTTAGACTATCCATCTTGCTTTTAACAGATTGAAATGATGACGTTTTGCAGTAGTCACATCTACTAAATTGGGGCACACGACACTTTCTCTCTTTTTTTTTAGTAAGGTGTGTACTTTTTTGTTGGACAACACTATATTATTAATTATTAGCAATCACGATAGACCAACTATGCCTTACTGTTGATGCCGGGATGCTCTGATCGACAAAATGTTGAACATGGTGCTTAGCAAGAGTATCATTTTACTCTCAAAATGAAAGTCGCGATAGATCGCGAAGCAGATATACCTCATGTAGTTAGTAATTGTGTTTCCTTGGAGCTTATGTGTCTTGAATTCAGATAAAAGGTTTCTTATGTACCTATTCAAATCATTCAGCACGCCGTTTCCTGCCATTTGGATTTTATATGGTTCCCTGATTTTGTTTTATGATCAGAACCAACTAGATAGATCTCAAGATTGCAGGACAAAAATTCAGCGTTTTCTATATAGATTGCGTTAATTCTAATTTATTCTTCATAGATTTTGTATAGGCTGTCTTCTATCCGTCAGAATAAATATGTTCCAAAAAATATATAAAATGTCTTCCGTTGAATTCGATTCATGAATAATGGTAGGACACAACACGAATGAATGAAACCCATATATATAATTTGCATTTTTATTCAAAATAATTCGATGGGCTACTTATAGGAAACACCGCCCATAAAGTCTCGAGGGTCAGGTGGAGCTCCATTAAATTCTGCGCCGCTGAAGTCAAATCCAGGATGCTCTTCTTGAAAACGCTCGAGTGTAATTTTCTTCTGTACTTCTGTTTTGGCAAGAGGATCTAATTCGCCATGACCTTTCAAAGCAGCATCCCAAGTAGAGGCTTTCTTCATCTTTTGCACGTTTATTTCGATAACTCCATCATTCATAGTCCAAAAACTCTCTCCTGCAATCACCGTATCAAAAAAATCCGCCTATTCAAGGTTACTTGTATACAGAGTGATAATTGAGTCTACCTACATCAACGAAAGGTGGATTGCCTTTAATTCCTAAGGACAAATGCGTGGTCGTGATTTTACAATCTATGATGCTTGCTTTAATGCCTGCAGGGGGCGAAACAAAGATGAGAACTTCATTCAAGTTTTGTTCCCATTCATAAACAATCTGTCCGTTATGCTCAAATTTTTTCCGTTCACTTGTCATCGCTCGATGCTTCACTGCCTGGAAGTAGTGGCAAAAATCTTTGTAGTACCGTGATACCATGGTACCAATACCGGTATTGATATTTTGAAGGATTTGATGGAATATTTATTATTGAACACGAGGTCCTCTGATAGTTTACAATATTTTAGTGGTTGCATAATTTTGAACTTGTTTGTTACATATCTAAGTTTATAATTTAAATCAGTAGAAGATTCTTAATCAATTATACACACGGATACTGATATCTAAATCAAATCTGATGGCATAACTACTCTTGTGGCAAACATTCGCCTCCATTTCTTCCGAAGTAACCACTGTCGCATGAACAGGAAGTAATATCACCACTTCCATTACTCGTGGACCATCTTGGGCAATTCGCACATTGATTTCTCCTCAGTCTTGAAGGAACCGAATCAACACAGCAACGAACTTGTCTCTTTTCATTCCCACTGCTAGTGATACATGTAGGAGTACGTCTCCCACCAGCTCCTAAGAGCACAGAATTCTTTTGAGAGTTGCAAGTACCAGGGGCAGTGCAGCATGGTGATGAACTCCATACCTCTTCCGCGTTGTTGCCGCACATCAATTGTGAAGGTGCGTTTCGCAATTTAGCTTCCTTTCTTGTTAGTTCAGACAGAGTGCAAAGTCTAGCACCATTAGCTTCACACATTGATTTCGCTTGAGAGAAGGTCTTGGTAGCTGGACAATTACCGTTGGATTCCAGCGGCTGGTACGCCCAAACTCTCCTGGAACCGAAACTCTGTCTGACGGCTCCAGTTTCAATTTCTGAAGGGCGTTTTTCACTGTAGTCTGCGTTATATTGGTTGGTCCTGCATGAGATTGTAGGACGATTTGTGGTAGGCACAAATGTAGGGAATGTAGTAGGCGCTTTGGTTGGTTTCTTCGTATCTAAACAAGCTCCTGCTTTGTTACTCCATTTGCCTGTGATACAGGTGTACGTCTGACTCCCCGAGGCTGATACCGCTTGCGGAGGCACGGCAACACACTCTGTTTTAGTCGTCTTTGCTACACATGCAACTGTGTAGGCCCTGTTTTTCTCATATGGGACGCATCTTGTTCTTTTTCTACCTCCAATTTCTGCAGCAACGACCTTGCCGTCCCCGCAAGGATTGCTCGTGAATGCATAAAATGACCTGGTACAATTCGCAACCAATGCTCGAATACCTGAAGATATAGTTGGATCAGCCAATTCTGTCATCGTTGGCAATCGAGCACCAGCCTCAGTACATATCCCTTCCGCGTCTAAATAATTGAGAGACGGACGATCACAACTGGTACCAGTCCAAGTCAAATTAACAGCCGCGCATGTTGTGGGGGATACGCTGCTAAAAGAACTTCCCAAATTGGAACATACAGAGGTAGAACCGACTGCATACATATTAGCAGAACACGAATTCATTCCATTTCTGTTATCTTTACAAGCAACTGGTTTGCCCATCGATGCGGTGTCACCGTATTCTGCCGTGAATCCAGTTTGACATTTGCAACTCATCTGCATCGCCCCGCTCATGCCTGAATTATAAATAGAATGGGGAACTTTACAACTTTTGCAATGTCTCCGTGGAGTTCCTTCGTAATCAGCACAGCATAGTGAAGCTGTGGAAAACACTCCAGTAGCAACTCTACCATCGATGGGAAGAATCCCATCCCCATCTGGAGTCATCCCAGTATTACTCAATCTATATGTAGCCACATGTGGATTGGTGGTACTGGTAGCAACGTAACCAGCTGACCAAGCTACTTGATTTCCATAAATACCACTTGACCACGCATCAGGATCATAGTTGATTTCTTCGATGGAGCAAAGTCGAGCACCGATATTCGAACACCGTTGGCGTGCTTGTTCAAAGTTCATTCTAGTCGTAACTCTAATGACGCTCGTTTCAGTAACGATACATATTGCAGGATCCATTCCAAGGTTGACAATGGATACGCCATCGGTGTCGATCATCTCACAGGTTTTAGCGGATCGGAAGGCGAAGTTGGACTTATCATCGCATGAAGCTCCATCAGCTACTGTAGCCACAAGTACAAGTGCAAGTACGGCGGTTTTCATGTTGTTGATTTGTTTTTTGAGTATTTCGCAAGCAGTTATCAAATGTTCGAAGGGTGGTCATCCCTAGTTCACATGCTACCAGAAACAATAGGATATTGATGGGTACGAAAGAATCCCTCGAACCGAAAATTCCGAATCAACCGACCTCTTCTTAACATCTAACTATCGAATACACTAGTAAAAATGAATTCGATTCTTTTTTGATTGAAAAAAGAAAATAATGGCAGAAAAAAAGACGTTATTTTTATTGGAAAGATTGTTCTCACAGTACTATAGTTTTTAATATCTATCTCAACAATATAGCCAGTCTGACAGTTTCATTCTCTCGAAAAGTGATGTGAGCGTTATACTCGGCGAACCAATAAAACAAATTAATGAAGTAAATAAAATCAGGTGGGCTGGAGGATAACAATTGCATGAATATATATAGTTTTCCTTATCTGGTCTTTCTAACAGTGAAAACTTTGATCCAAGCTCTTACACAGGAATAATTAGGTTAACATTTGTGCATGACATTTTGATAATAATAATTTGTTCCTCCAACCTTGGAAGTCATTTTTTCTTTTTCTTCGACTTGGCTTCCTTCTTGGATCTCTGTTCGTTTGCCTCTGTAATTTTCCCCGCAAGGTATTTCTTCAATGCGTTTCTCTGATGTGTTTGAAGATGCCGTTGGTTTAAAGGCGCTTGGGCTCGAAACTCTTTTTTAGCGTCTTCACGTACTTTGCCTGTGCACCCATGCACTTCTGGCATGGCATGTTTGAAACAATATCGCGTAGAGCAATATTTACAATCTTGGCCGATTAACCGAACCGAATCCTTGCAGCATTCCATTCCGCAAATGTTCTTCGATGCGAGAAGTGCATCAAGAAGTGCATCTGGATCTTTTTCGTCTGGCAATTTCTTCACCACGTCACTTTTCTTTTTCTTCGTGACTACTTTTTTTTGAACAGGTTGCTTTGATAAATGATATTTCGCAGCGGCGATTTCTCGTGCCTTTTCAAGGTCTGATTTTTCAAATTCTGGTGCAACAGCTTCCAAATCGACTGGACTTTGAATAACACCATGTATCTCGCGGTATTTTGACTGGGTTTCCTGAATCGCAATAAAACATGCATCATTCGGGGAAGATCCACTGGCGACTAATTCTTGATATTTTCCTGGAAGATATGTTTTTGAAAATTCTTCCAAACTCATGGGACTCTCCTTTGCACCCTCAGGTATTATATCTTCAGTATCATTCTGTTTATCGCCTGAATTTAATATAGCAGTCTTTTCATCCATCTCTACATCTTTTGGGTTCATCGTCACATCGTCCACATTTAATAGAGTAGCTTTTTCGTCAATCTCTATCTCTTTCGGTTCCATTGACTCCTCTACTTCATCCAAATTGAATATAACAGGTTTGTCCATCTCTCTATCTTTTGGTTTCAATTTATAATTGACAACAATATATCTAGAAGCACCTTCACCTTTACTTGAATGAATTAAATTCGATTTCTCCGCGGCTTCATGAACGATTTTTCGTTCCTGCGATGTTAGTGTTGGAGGAAATTCGAGTTGTTGTCCAGAACCAAGTTCCGCGAAACTCGAAACCTGGTCCCGTAACTCTTCGGTTCGCCGAGCTGAAACTGCAGGAAGTTGTTTCATTTTCTGGGTTGAGCGCTTGATATCTGGAAGCGTTTTAAACACAGAAGTTGGAGAATAACTGCCAGCTATTTCCAACTCTCCATGGTCTTGAAAATATTCCACCATTCTATGAAGAAAACTGCCTGGTATTCTCCCTATCGTATCGGAATCACATATTAAACATACATGTCTTTTAGCCCGTGTGATAGCCACATTCATCCTCCGTTCATCTGATAAAAAGCCTACCATCCCTTTCTCGTTGGACCTCACTAATGACAACACCACTGCTTCCTTTTCTCGACCTTGAAATCCATCAACTGTTTTGACCTCCACATCAGGAAACATCTCTCCAAGATGACTTCGTATCAAATGAACTTGGGCACTGTACGGCGATATAACTGCGATCTCTCTCTGCTTCAGACCGCTTTCTACTAAGCGACCCACGTAACTCACCACTATTTCGGCTTCCCCTTTATTGAATTTAGACCCGTGCAAAATCCCATCTGAATCATCGCTTTCCTCGCCTTCAATTTGCTCAGACATTCCGCAACAGGCAGTGTCAATCATCATCAAAGCTTGCAGGTCACTGGAAACATCTTGTATATCATCCAATAATCTGTTGGCTACCGAAACGTCAGATAAAAGTTTATCTTTGTACATTTCATGGGATGCCCATTGACAAATAACAGAGTTCATTCGGTACTGGATGCTCAATAAGCAGATCGGAGGTAGCTGTAGTTTGGCAACTTTATCAAATAGCGTCTGTCCTAGAATTCCTTTTGAAGCAACCTCGCTTTTGATGGTGGGGGGAAGTTGCTGATGATCTCCAGCTAAGATGACTCTTCGTCCAAGCAGAATTGGAATCCAACAACTAGCTTCTAGAGCCTGCGCTGCTTCGTCAATTATAACGATATCAAACATAACATCTTTTACCAATTTGTGAATTCCTGAAACTCCCGTATTCGTTGCAAGAACTACATCTGCTGTTAGAACCGCTTCTTCAGCAGCTTTATGTTGTCTGTTTCGCAACTCTTTCCGAAGTTCTTTAGCTTCCGCGTATAGAACTTTTCTTGACGCTCCTTTTTTAGATTTTGTTGGTTTCGACATGGTAGACAGAACCTTTTGGAGATCCTTTCGAACATCATTAACGATTTCCGATGAATCCAATCGAGATACAACTGCATCAAGTGAGTATCTCGCCACGTCTGGAAGCAAGCGAGCCGGATGCCCGAGTCGTACCATTCTCAGTTTACACTTCGCCAAACGCATAATGATATTGTCTACTGCGACGTTTGAGGGTGCACATACTAAGACGCGCAGACCTTGCACTTGCACTGCCTGGCGAATTATCTCCACTACCGTTGTGGTCTTCCCTGTGCCTGGTGGTCCGTGAATAGCGACTACATCTCTCGAACGCATGCATTTATCCACCGCTTCCTCCTGCGGCTCATTAAGATCATTGGAGAAAAAGCGCAATGGAACACCTGTGACAGCATGCTCCGTAGGAGGACATTCGCCAAAAATCACTTGCCGAACTTTGTATGCCGGGTGTGAAGAACCCAATGTAGCTACTGCATCTACAGCTCGAAGCTGGCGTTTATGAGTAGCTTCGTGAGGCAACTTATCAATTCGAACAGGAACCTTTCCTATTTCAACCACCGCGTCTGAACTTTGTTCATTGAATACTATTTCAATGAATCTTTCATGGCATTTGGACACCACCCCGGACAAACAAGTATTACCAAATGGTCTACCAGCAGCATCTACACATCGCACAACATCTCCGCATGAGAAGGTATGCGTTGGAAGGGATAACCCGTTAATTCTGGAAAACACGGCAACAGTTCGACCGAAAAAGCCACTATGGGCAGATTCAAGAGTAATTCCCAGCAAGCTTACCCCAAGAGCTTGCAGACTGTAAGAAGGCACGGTGTCTAGAACAGCCTCAGACAAATTGAGCTCTTCGTTCCATTCCAATGCTAATAACCTCCGGGTCTCCTCCGTCCAAACATCCACCATTCTAATGACAAGAAATAATTTTAGAAGGGGGCCTATTAACAAACACGAGGGGGACTTTCCTAGAAAACGTTTTTTTGTGACATTCGTCCCGGGAATCAAATCCATTTCGTATGATGTTAGTTCGGTATTTCAAACGACCGGTATTTGCAAGATGCTTCAATTCGATTGCTTCAGAGACGAATCATCCTCGTTTTATCCAACGGATGAATAGTGGTATTGACATTGGTGAGCCGATACGAACCTCTTTGGTATTTAAAGTTGGTCATCAACCAGGGAAGTTAGATAGCGTGTTGAAAATTTTCAGCGGGAGAAATCTGACTAGAATTGAAAGCCGTCCTTGCAAGTTTGATCCCTCGAGATTCCAGTTCTTTGTGGATTTTGAAGGCGACAAAAGTGCCCCTGATGTGCAGAAACTGCTGCACGACCTGAAACCATTATGCGAGGATATTGAAATATCAGACCCCCTCGCGGTACCGTGGTTTCCTAGAAAGCTGCACGATCTTGATTCGTTCTCTCAGAAAACGCTAAATGCGGGAGAAGAGCTTGAATGCGATCATCCAGGTTTCAACGATGAAGTATACAGGAGCAGGAGAAGTGCCATCGTTCAAGGGGCCTCTGAATTCAAATTTGGAATGGAGATTCCTCGTGTTCAATATAGTAAGGATGAAATTGAAACATGGGGAACGGTGTATGACAAGCTGAAAGGACTATTTCCCAAGTACGCCTGCAAAGAGTACAATCAAATTCTACCACTATTGGAACTGAATTGCGGATACGCTCGAAATAATATCCCTCAACTTGAAGATGTGAGTCAGTTTTTACAGAATTGCACGGGATTCAGATTAAGACCAGTAAGTGGTCTTCTATCAGCTCGAGATTTTTTGAATGTAAGTATCTTTTCGTTTCGCGTGGCATGAACGTTTACAAGTATTGGAGGCTCTTGCATTTCGAACGTTTTTCTCTACGCAATACATTCGTCACCACTCGCGACCTTTATATACTCCAGAACCTGATGTGGTGCACGAGATGATGGGTCATGCTCCTTTACTAGCCAATCCTGACTTTGCGGAACTCAGCCAACAGTACGGCTTGGCCTCACTCGGAGCTAGTGACAGTGATATTGAACGCCTAGCCACCTGTTACTGGTTCACTATCGAATTCGGACTTTGCAGAGAAGATGGGGATATTAAAGCCTATGGTGCTGGTCTTCTATCTTCATTCGGTGAGATGGAATATGCATGTGCGAGCAAGGAGCCTAAATTATTGCCGTGGGAACCCAAAGTAGCTGCCAAAGTAGACTACCCAATCACAACATACCAACCAACGTATTTTGTGGCCGAGTCTCTCAAGGATGCTGGTGACAAATTAAAGTTCTTTGGAGAGAATGATATTGCTCGACCGTTTCATGTGTCGTATCACTCCCTTTCCAGGACGGTGCAATGCGACAGACTTGTCAAGCGCAAACCATACCCAATTTAAACATATACTTATTTGAAGTATATCTAATCCACTTTCAAAAATCGCTGTTTTGAAAATATACATTAATCAAATTGTAGTTAATTATGCTTCACCAGCAGCCTCCTTTATCCTCTTAGTAAGACTAATCACCTCAGGCTCAATTTGTTTCGCCCTCTTTGTGTTGTTTTCAACAGCATCACGTAGATTCTGAGCATTAGCCTTGATGCTCTCGAGCACTTCTGCCGCCGACCTCTCAACTAGAACATCTCCTACTAGTCTGTAACACCGTCTGTCTTTGGGCAGGCCGCTAAGAACATCCAGCGCTACTATATGCTCTCTTTCTGAAGCTTCTATTTGAATAACCAGACCTCGAATCTGTTGAACCTCATCCAGATGTTGGCGAAGCGAGGTTTGCATCTCTTCCATGGACATCCTTCGATATTTTTAGTATGGCAAAAACAAAATCTATGGTCTACAACGCATTGCCTCAATATATATTGAAACTAGATCCACACGAGAACTGCGAGAAGAGATAGTAGCATCGTTGTTGGCTCGAAAATGTTGCCGAGTCGTTGTTTGACTCGACTGCACTCGAATCAAAACTACTTTTATTATTGTCGAGATCTACTGAGTTTGTCACAAGGGGATTCTGTTTTCAAATCAAATATTGCAGTGTTACATGAATCATCAGTTGATGGAATTTATTTTAAAATTTGTTATTTTCATATCCTTACGTTTTAATTTCTTATGCCGCCGAAACTGGAATAAATGACGTGCTTTGAAAAACCATTTCTGGGGATGGAGTCGGAAGTTTGCTGGCATGTAATATGAACACCTCCACTGCAGAAATACCAGCCTGAATGTCCTCCATCATCCTATTTGGCGGTAACGACAAAGGCGCTCGAATTAAGCTTGGGGCGAAACATGTAGCAAGGTTTCTAGCTGACATTCGGTTGACTTGCTGAAATTCCGAAACCGAAGAGAGGAACTCTGAGAGAAGTCCAAGTAACTCTGCATTTGTTGCTGGAAGTGTTTTTACAAAGGATATCAAATTAGATATTGTAATTGCATCCTCCAATTTCACATCATCTCTTACGATGCTTATTAAATCCTCGTATCGCCATTCAGGAATGATTGGAGATGGAAGCTTCCTGAACCATCCTTTCAACACGGTACAAACATCATGTACGGTCAGTTCACCATCGACCAAAAAATCAATCTTGCTGTCTTGAATTAGTTTGTCAGTTCTCGCGCAGTTTCCTGGTATTCGGAATATGCCTTCTGTTGTCATTCCGCATGATTTAATATAAGCAATACAATCACACACAATTTGTGGTGTACTGCAAGCTATATTAGTGTCCACCGTATCTGTTTTAGCAGCCTCAATCGTTTGCAATTCAGAGTCCAGTTTGTTCAGACGATCTCCAAAAATAGAGGCGCTTTCAAAAAGCATTTTCAAATTATCCAATTGGTCGAGACCATTTCTATGTAGATGCATGTGACAAGCTACAAAAGCCGAAAGTGGGCCTTCTAGGAGAGTTCCATGTTGTCTCTTCATTTCCAACTCTTCAAAGTGCTCCAGCAACCAATTGGTGGTATCGTCAACGGCCTGTTCAGATGTATCTAGTTTCAACTTTCTTATATTGAGTTCTTCGGCTATATCTGCGTCTCCACGAGAAGATTTTGAAAACAATGGCTTGAACAAAGTCTTTCTCTTATTCGCCAAATCATCACCTTCAGTATTCAACTTAAATATGTGTTCATACTTTCTCAAGTGCGCATCATAGTCAAGGAGATTGTTTCTTCTATCATGGATTTTCTCATCAACATCAGGAATTCTCCACAAGAGAAGTTGCGTAGCATCTACAACCTCGTCGGTGAATAATTTCTCAACCGAAGCAAACTCTTTCTTTTGAAGAGAAAACATTGTTTGCGCAAGAGCTACTGTGCAAGTGGCGGCATCCGTGTTTTGATGGAAGGCAGCAAGTTCCAGAGTAAGATCATTCCCAGTGTCTTGCATTCTCCTGATTGCATCCAAATGGACTTCCATCTTCTTTTTCAATTTCTGAAGTGACATGCATGTCGACTTGAAATTGGTATATTCTGCCGAAAACTCGCCGTCCTCGGTTGCTTCAACCACACCCAGCTTTTGCATTGCATGTTCTTTGATTCGACGTTTTACATCCTTGTACTTCTGCATTCTCCAATATATATATGATTTATAGATGTTGTCTGCTTACGTTCTATTATTTAATCCTTGTTTGCATCACCTCAGGAGAACAATAATTAGCTATTACTGGAAACTATACCACTATTTCAATGATAGTCCATCAAAATGATTTTCAAAAACAAATTTCGTTTTTTTAGTGCAGTTAACTAATTATATATCAAGGTTCATCAGAAAGCACAGAAGAACTTCTACGCACCACCTCGGACTTGAATTGGCGAGAATGATTTGTCATTTGTATATCTATTGATTCAGCCGAAATTCTTTTAAATCCTCCTTCATCTTCCTTCTCATCAATATGCATCCCAAGGGTTTCTCTGGTCAACATGGTCATCGCTATTAACGAGACCAATAAATAAAAAGACCCATATACAACAGATGCAAGCAAAAACGATTTTGATTCAAGAAATGTCAAAAGCACAGGCGATCCAACCGGAGCCATACGGTGAGCCAACTGACAAGCGGAAAACGCAGCCACCCGCGTCTTTGTGGGGAAAACTTCGGCAGTATAAGTGTATAGACCGTGAAATATCACAGACATATTTAAATAGAGAATCGAAACCACTGTCAAAGTTAATACGTGCTTTTTCTGATTGAATCCAATAATAAATATACAAATGCCCATAACTGCAGGCGCTACTCGAATCTCCCGCAATCGAAGCAAATAACGAGGGAAACACAGAATTACAAAAGCACCCAGCCAATTGCCTACAAGTCCTGCATATGCAACAGAGTATTGAATATTTTCAATATTTAAATATTCCCGTAAATGTAAAGGCAGAAACACAATGTAGGTACTTCCGAATGCCTGAAAAAACCAAATGCACAGCAAAGGTCCTAAAGTGACCAAGACGCTCTTTCGGAGCAGCAAATTCGAGGTTCGATGTTCATCCTCTGCAACAATAGGAGATTTTCGGAGTTCAGCTTCATTAAACCAATTTGGAAATTCCTTTTTATTGACTCTGCAAATAGTTTCAACGGACTCTACAGCTTCTTGAAACCTTCCAGTCATCACCAAGTACCGCGGTGAATCAGGCACGAACGCTATTAAAGCAAACAGGACCGGTAAACCAATCAACGAAGAGATACGAAGCACCCATTGCCATCCAATCACATCGAGCGCAGTTCCGCATAATACGATAACAAAGGTGGCACCCAAAGTATACCCAGTTTGTACGATGGCACAGTATTTCCCTCGCGCAACGCTGGGGAGGAATTCAATAAGATAAGGAATGGTGATGACCAAATTTCCTCCATATCCCACTCCTAACAACATGCGCCAAAATGCAAACATCTTGGTAGTGCTAGCAAATGAAGAGATGAATCCAAACGCTAGGGTCATCGACAACGATGCGATATAAATAGGCCGCCTTCCCACCCACGATGCTAGCTTGCCAAAGAGAATGACCCCCGTAACCATTCCGAATGAAGTCATGCTCGCAACATTAGACACATCCGAGTCACTAGCTCCCCATTGGTCCTTGATTGCAACAAGTACCAGACTTAACGAGGACACTTCCGAGGCCTCCACAAATAGAGTCATGGCTGACAGAGCAGCAAGAAGATAGTGGAACATGCCGGTATCGATTTCACCAAGAACACGATCAAGAAGTTCAAACTTATCGATTGTCACTTCATCCAATGACTCCTCGTCTTCCATACCTGAAAATCTATATGCAACGGGACGGTCCCCCATATCAAAAACATCTGGAGAATGACTTTGACAACGTGGCCCTTCATGTCCGCTGCAATTCTCATGTTGGCTGCTCTGTATCTCCAATATAATATAGTAGTGAACAATAACATGACCGAAGTTGACGGCGTTTGGGTTTATCAATGGAAGGATGAACTTGCAACGCAGGAACAATTGGATCTGATTTCTTCCAAGCGCAAGCCTGTGAAGATTTTGAACTCCCCGGCTTCGAGATGGTCTGCTATATTGAAGTGGAAGGATAATAAGTACCTCGTTTCGAAACTGGCCAAACTCAATAATGTTCGAATCAAACATGTTGGTGAAACATTTATCAATGAGGAATTTTCCCACGCCAGTATATTAGCCAGACAAGCCGGGCTGTTGAGTACAGCTACGGAGAGACTGGAGAATATAACCATGTCAGAGTTCCTACTGAATACCAAGAATAGATATGTTGCTTTACCCATTAGTCAAGTTGGGAACCTGCAAAAGGACGTGGGAGATCTCTCGAGCTTACAAGTTGGTATCGGGAAACCAGAGGCGTTTATATGGATGGCTCACAGTGGGACTAAATCCACTGCGCACTATGACACTGCACACAATATGAATCTCCAAGTGGTAGGACGAAAAGTATTCTATTTTGACCCCGCCGAGAAATTTGAAGAGTTGCAACTGTATCCCTCTTTTCACATATCTCGTCGTCAGAGTCAAATTAGCAATCCAGACCGTCTTAGCAAAGCAATCATCTTGGAGGCTGGAGAGCTTTTGTATATTCCACCCTATTACTTTCATGCTACAGCGACGAAAGAGTTCGGCATCAATGTGAATTGCTTCGTTCCTTCCACTCTTCGTGATCTAGAAAAAGAGATCATGAAAAACAGCCATCCAGTTATCCTTGATGAAATTCTTGAAAAAGCACCTTCTCAATATCCTAATGCCGTAGTGGACCTTCTTTTCCATGGCGTTTCTTCCGCTTTTGCTTCACGCAATCAATGCACCAATGAAGACAATAATGCATCAGTAAAAGGATATTTGCAACATATTACTGACTATAGAATGTCGGTTTTTGAATTGGGATGTGAGGATTTTGAAATGGAGCGTTGTCCCGAGTTTTTATTCGGGGAAACAGTATTGGTGTCGCATATAACTAAAGTGATGGAATCATTGGTTGGTTCTCGTAAAGAGTGTTGGATGAATGGAGAATTAGAAATTATTTTGAGTGATTGGGTTGAAGCTGTGTTGGTGTATGCCGTTGGTTTCAAACAAATGTGTTCCTTCTTGCAATGTCTTACTGTTCAATTGAAAGAACAAGATGATGTTTTAATCAAGTAATTAATAATTCTAAAGTTTAAAGTCATTCTGGACATGTAGCTTTGACATGACCACGATAATAGCAGCGATAGCAATATACCCTATCGAATCCAATAGGACAACGACCGACGCTATGGGATCTATCTCCGCATCTGGCGCACAAGTCATCATTTTTAATACGAGAAACAACTGGTTTTGACTTCGTTGCATCAACTTCGACGACCGAGTCTCGTTTTAACAGATCATCCGTTTCGGCCGTGGATATGTTTTCTGGCGCTATTTTAGATCCAGGAATATTATCAGCTTCGTCGTCACTACAGTCAATCGATATAATATTGCTATTCATTTGATTCAATCGCAGCTTTTTCGACTTTTCCTCTGTTGATTCGATCACATCTAATTTACGCTTACCATTCCCCTCTATGAAATGATTCCTTATGTCGTTTAGTGAATCGTTTGAACCCGTTTTGGTTTTGCGTGAGAATTCTGAAGATGTTTTTTCAGCTACGGTTTTTGAAAACGGATCGACAATCTCACTTTTTGACATTTGCTTGCCACTTGAAGATTCAGCCGGAACATCGTTTAGATATTGAAGTTTAGGTTTCATATGTTGTTCCTTCTTCTGGCTAATGCGATTCGTGAGTTCTTCGGGAGTAGGTCGTATTTTGGGTGGAATTGGACTACTAGTCTGGTTCACAGACGATTTCTGCTTTTCTGTAGATGTAGCTTTCTTGGCTTCCATTTGCTCCGATGGTTTGATGGTATCCGTCTTCTTCGTGAATGATTTATTCGTAGATGCAGCTTTTTTGGCTTTCATCTCGTCTGTTGATTCGATGGTGGCATTTGCTTTTAAGAATGATTTCTCCTTAGCTGTAGATGCAGCTTTCTTGGCTTTCATTTCGTCTGTTGATTCG
>Ga0105055_10005905_pt1 | contig 17035 bp, 18 predicted proteins | sample BON03_FD_78090 | JGI IMG/M metagenome (GOLD analysis project Ga0105055, IMG submission 78090) | Freshwater microbial communities from Lake Bonney liftoff mats and glacier meltwater in Antarctica - BON-03 | ecosystem: Environmental > Aquatic > Freshwater > Ice > Glacier meltwater | place: Lake...
ATGAAGCAACGCATGAATGGATGGAGAGAGTGGTGAAGAGGGATTTTCGACAGAAAGAGCATCAAACAGGCGTCTTTATCAGTACATGGAATACTGTGCATTATTTCATTGCTATTTACAAATCAATATCAATACCCTTTTAACTTGCCACTTATCCTATGTAATGCCTGGCTACCTGATCATCCATAATAACAATTCAAAACATTTGTAGAATTACACACCCTTTTGTCCACTTATCAAATCCCTCATCTTAAGCCTCTGCTTCCAACACCTCCCGCGGTACGTCCTTCAATGCTAGCAAGGTCACCTAATACCCGACACTCAAAAACAAGAAACTCAGCACGGGCACCTTGGCTTCTTGCGCCGCATTCGCCACCACCCCAAGCACCACGGGCCCAATCCCCGATAAACTCGAGCTGAGGAAAACAGCGAGCCCCTGCGTGATACCCTGCATCTCCGCCGAGGCATGGGAAGAGATGAACCCAACGGGCAAACTATTCACCAACATGTAACCCGAACCCAGAATGAGCACGCTCACGACAATACACGCCCACAGCGTCCAGGAATGCTCACGCACAAATATATCCGCCAGCGGGAGGCCTAGCAATCCTATGCCGTTGCGAGAAGCCCCAAGGCATTCGCGCGTTTGGAGCCGAAATAGCGGACGGTGGGTTTGAAGAAATAGGCATTGAATAACGTGGCCCAACAGCCGAAGAGGAGCATGATGATGGAACATTCCTGGGGCTGCATGTCATACCCCCACGAGGCTAGGGCGAGGAGGTTGATTGACAGAAAGAGGCCGCCGTTCAGGAAGGAGGTGAGGGAGTAGACCAGGATGAGGCGCACGAGCAGGGCGGAGGAGAGGACATACATGACTCCTTGTCCCAGCGAGGGCCGGTCTGTAAAGGTGGAGGCACCACGGGGCAGGATGGGGGTAGGGTCGACAAGGGCGTCCAGGTCGCGTCGATGCAGGCCACCGTGCGAGGAAGGGGAGGAGGAGGAGGAGGAGGAGGAGGAGGGGGAGGGACGTGGTGGTGGAGGAGGCCAGCAGTGACAGCGGGCCTTGGCGATGGAGAGGAGGGTGGGTTCATCGTCGAGCGTGGGAAGAATGTCTGGGCCTATTTTGTCCCCGTCGTTCTCGGCGTGCTGATTATTTGTCGTCACAGCAATGGCAGCAGTAGTACCGTCCTGTCCGTGGAGGTGGACAATCTGCGCTGTCGCATTCTCCTCGTCATTCTCCCCCTCCTCCTCGTCCTCTCCCCCGCCCTCGCCACAGAGTTTCTCCTGCTGCTCATACTCCTCCTCTCGGAGGCACGTGCTGAAATCGGGTCCTTCCCTATAGAAGACAAATATGACCAGCACCGCGCTTAAGCAGCTGCACAGTGCAATGAGGTGGGACAGTAGCACGGTCTGGTATCCTGGCAGGCGGCGGAATAGGGAATCGGCTTTGAGATTGTATGTGAATCCGCCTGGTGGGATCAGAGTGAAGGAAGGAGATGGGAGAAAGAGGAAGTGAGTGTGTGGAATCAGCGAGACTAATAGATGTCAGCCTTGCCCTTCTTCTCTCAATCCTTTGACGCACGACAAGAACCATCCCCAAGCCCACCCGTTCTTCCTTCCCAAAACCGAAACGTACCAATCATGGCGGTCAAAATCTTGGCAACCTGCGAAGCCGCCTTGCTATACCCGAAGGCAACTACTCGAGCCCTTCCCGTGGCCAGGTCTCCAATCGCCGCGGTCGCCACCACCTCCGTCGGGTTCACCAACCCCGCCAAGAACAGGAAGCCGAAGCACATCCAGAAATTTTGCGATAATCCACCCGCCATGGTCAAGCAGCCCGCTGTTAACAAACCTCCGGCAATTAATAGGCGCCGTCCCATGCTGTCACTGAGCCACCCGAAGAATGGCGAAGATAACGCGCGTGCAAATTTAATGCCCCCCAACAAGACGCCCGAGTACAAGCCGGTATTGTCCACGTGATACGTGTCCCGCACCTAGTCTTGCGCTTAGGGTGCTATTATGTTTGCGGTGATGGCGTCTGCGATCAAGGCAATGTAGACGCACAGCAGCTCCCGCCATCGAGCCTTTCCTTCGTGTATTTGTGGGTTGGACGTATCTGGCAAGGAGGAGGGAGAGGATATTTTGAAGGAAGGACGTGACTTGGCCGACATATTGGCTGCTGGACGTAGTAGGGCCCTCATGTAGCCGCGGGAGCTTTCTTGCGGTGCTCGTTGGCAAGGCAGAAGTGTCGGGGTTGTAGTTGCTGCCATCTGGCGGGTCAGGTGGGAAAGAGCTGTTCACGCTGTCGTCACTACAACTCCAAGTGGTCGCCATCCTCCTGTGCGTGGTGATGATTCAGGTCGTGACCAACATTGTGTGTGTCCATGCTTGTTTGTTCGGTCCACGCTTGTTTGATCGATACGGGTAAAGACGGGGCAACAGCCCAGGCCCAGACGGATGGTCCAAACCCGGCAGCGAGAGGTTGAAGTGACGTCGTGTGATTCGCCGTCGTCATGCCCTCTCCCCACACGTCTCACGCCCAAGTTGTGTGGTCTGTGGGGTGGGCGGTGGGCCTGAACTCTACTTCTCTGCGCGCCGGCCAAAAATTGCCCATCTAACGCTCCTCCACCCCAACCCCGCACACACCACGCACACAGGGGCGGCAAGCGAGCAAGGCAAATCATGGCCCAGAAGCAAGACGCAGGGGCCAAGACCGTGCTCACGGGGCCCCTGGTGTGGACGTCGGAGCGCCACTCAATTCTGGTGAACAACCAGAAGGTGGCCATCAAAGGGATCAACTGGTTCGGGTTTGGTACGTGGCTGGGATGTGGAAAGGTGGGATGGGGAGGCAGGCGTCGTCTTGGCGCTCTCCGGCTTGGGGTAGAGCAGCGGGGTTGTCGTAGATATATTTTGGCGGCAGAGCTGGCTGGTAGCTTCACCCAGTCCTGTGACACTTGCGTGGAAAGGAAAAAAGGCTTGTGGCGATGTTTTATTGCAGTGGCAGTCATCTTTGAAACGCAGCCTCTTCATGCAGCTCCTCTGCTCCCTTCCAATTCCTTTCGCCTCCCTTCCTCACCCTTTCCTCCCCCTCCCCCCCATCCGACCCCCCATTTTCCACTAGAAACAACTGACAACTGCGTGCATGGGCTGTGGGACGGCCTCTCCAAATCCCTTAGCGATTACCTGGACCTAGTACAAACTCACGGCTTTAATGCTCTGCGGCTCCCTTTCTCCGTGAAGCTCGCCTTGGCCCTCGACACCACTTTCCCCAAGCCCGGCTTCATTGCCGCAGATCCTTCCCTTGCCGGGTTGAGCTGTGGCCAAATCATGGATAAATTAGTCGTGGAATGTGGGAAGAGGGGCATTGTGGTCATGCTTGACCAGCATCGATTGGATCCGGACAGAGGGATTTCGGATTTGTGGTTTGATGAGGGGTTTGAAGAGCCAGTGGTTTTGTTGTCATGGGAGGTGATGGTGGGGAGGTTCAAGAAGTATTGGAATGTCTTCGCGTTGGATTTAAAGAATGAGCCGCATGGATGTTGTACGTGGGGGAGCGGCGAGGCTTTCACTGATTGGAAGGCTGCGAGTGAGAGGATTATTCAATTTATTGCTAAGAACCATCCTGATTTCCAGGGCTTGTTCTTCGTGTCTGGCATCTGGGGAGGGGGTGGGCATTGGTGGGGGGGGGATTTTAGGGGGATGAGAAGCAAGCCGGTGGAGCTGGGGGAGGAGGGGTTGAATAAGAGGGTCGTCTATACGCCACATGTGTATGGCCCGGATGTGCATCCACAGACTTACTTTTCGAGTTGGTATTTTCCTAATAATCTGCCGGCGATCTGGGATTTGCATTGGGGTTTCCTGCGGGAGCAGGGGGGGGAGAGAGGGACGGGGGGGAGGGCGGTGGTGGTGAGTGAGTGGGGTGGGTTCTGTAGGGGGAAGGATGCCAAGTGGCAGGAGAGGGTGGCGAGATATTTGAGGGAGAGGGGGATGGCGGATAATTTTTATTGGTGGTACGTAGAAAGGGAGGGGAGGAAGGGAGGGAGGGAGGGGAGAGGCTGCTTTATTTGCCTTCTAGGTGGATGCGTACTCACCTTCACTTCTACCCTCACACACATATCCATACACACAGCCTGAACCCCAACAGCGGCGACACGGGCGGGATCCTCCTAGACGACTGGAGCACGCTGCACGCTGAGAAGGTCCGCATCCTCCACACCCTCCAACCCGCGCCCACCTACCTCCGAGAAATAGAAGTCGTTCCTTCTTCTACCGAAAGGAAAAAGACAGATGAGGAGGAGGAGGGGGAAAAGGAGGAGGAGGAGGAGTGGGAGGTAGTGAGGCAGTATGAATATCAGCTAGGGGTAGAGACAAAGGCGACGGCCGCTCTCTCCTCCACGCCTGCGGCGTCGGCACGGAAGCCCAAGGGGTGCTTTGGCTTGTTTTGAGGTGGGGAGAAAGGGGTATGTGTGTGTCTGTGTCTGTGTCTGTGTCTGTGTATGTATCGGAAAAGGAATGTAATCAAAACCAAAAAAGTTACACACAAACGCTTCTTACATTTTTAAGAATTATTTTCCTTTTGTTGGTTTTCAAAAGCCATTTCTATACTATTGATCTACTTCCATTAATGTCGTCTTTACTTGCACTACGTCAGTCTTCATCCTCCCTTCCTCCCTCCCTCCCTCCCTCCCTCCCTCACTTCCTCGTCGTCGTCGGCCGCGGCGTCATACACATGGGGCAAAAATCCGACAAATGCTTGTACGTACACGCCGGACATGACACCTCCAACTCCTCCACCTCCTCCTCTTCCTCTTCCTCCTCTTCATCCTCCCCCTCTTCCTCTTCCTCTTCAGGCTCGACATCATTCTCGGCAACAATGCGCGCCTTCCTTGCCTCCTTCTCCTCCTCGTCCTCCTCCTCTTCCTCCTCCTCCTCCTCTTCCCCACTCCTCTCCAACTGCTTCCCCAACGGGGCCTTATCCTGCACCTCCCCCCTCCTGCCCTCCCTCCCTCCCTCCCCCCCGTCCTCCTCCTCGTCCTCATCATCCACCAGACCCGCCCACCGATTACTAGCAATCGCCTGCCCGGGCCTCAACTCCACCTCGTCCTCCCTCGTCCTCCCTTCCCCCCTCTTCTTTCCTCCCTGCCTCGTTACCTTCGCCTGGCTTTTGTTCAGCTTCTGCTGCTCCTTTTGCGCTTGCTTGCTGCTGCTGCTCTTCAACAGCGACGCAATAGTGGTAGGACGGGTCTCCGCTACCACATGACTAGAGGAGGAGGAGGAGGAAGGGAGGGAGGGCGGGGGCAACGACCGAGGCTTCAGCTTGCCCGCCAAGACACTCGTCCCCCACTTCTGCTGCTGCTGCTGCTGCTGCTGCTGCTGCTGCTGCTGCTGCTGCTGCTGCTGTTCTTCCGTCGGCTGCTGTAGGCGCTGTTGCTGCTGGCTTTCGGCGGAGGGGGTGACGGGCTTGACGACCACCATGACTCCTCCCAAGGTTGCTTTTAAGACAAATGGGAAAAGAATTTCGGGTCGTGCTCGTGCCTCGTCGAGAAGAGCAGCGAGGGATTGAAGGGAGGCGAGGGAGACAACCAGGGCGGGGGGGGAGGGCTCGGCGTTCTCAGAAGGGGATTCGCGGGAGTGGTAACCGAGGAGAGAGAGGGAGGGAAGGAGGAGGCGGAGTCGGTCGGTGATGATCTTCCCGGAGGCTTCCCCGATGTGGGTGACGAGAAGGGAGGCGGGGGGGGAGGAAGAGGTTGAGGGAGGGTAAGGGGCTGCAATGAAGCGCGTGCTGCTGCTGCTGCTGCTACCGGGAGTGATGGCGGCGACGCCACTGGTGCGTCCTGCCAGGATTTCAGCGGCTGCTGCTTCAGACAGAAGAACAACAGGCGCTCGTGGACCAGCAGTAGCAGCAGTAGCAGCTGTAGCAGCAGTAATACCACCAGGTTTGATTAGAGCTACAAACCGCCGCGGTTCATTATCGTAACTCACGCTCTGCAACCCATAGAACTCCGCCAATAAATGGATCCTTCTCCGTTCATCCCTCCCCATCGACTTCAAGTACAAACTCGCCTCCTTCCGATCCTTCAGAAAATCATCAATCTTCTTCTCTAGCCTCACCACCTCCATCCTCGTCCCATTACTCATCGCCCACACCAACAACTCCCGTGGATAAAGAGGCCTCCCCAACTCTAACTCCCACGCATCCACCCCTCCCTCCCTCCCTCCCTCCTCCCCTCGGACATGCGCCAACGCCGCTGCCTGTCCTTGGACCTCGCCTGCAATTCCCAGAGCTTCCGCAAACCGACGATTGCGTGCCACCATCGCCCCTTCTCCTCCTCCATCGCTTCCTCCCTCCCTCCCTCCCCCTGTGGTGGTAGGTGGGGGGACTTTGAGCTGCTGTAGCGCCCGCTGTAAAGGTAAGGACCGGGCAGGAAGAGGAGGAGGGGTAGGACGAGTCGACGCGCTCGCAATAGAGGGAGGTGGGCCCAACACAGGAAACCCCCTCCCTCCCTCCCCCCCTCCCTCAATACCCCACCGCGACGACACCTGCTGCTGCTGCTGCTGCTGCTGCTGCTGCTGGGCAGGTGCGCGAGACATACCCACCCGCGAAGCAGAAGCAGCAGCAGCATCAGCAGACAAAGCCGGGAAAGCCGTGGGGTCCACAATCACAGCCGCATGGCTCCTCCTATCCCCCTCCCTCCCTCCCTCCCTCCCTCCTCCCGCCGCAGATGGCAAATACCTCGTCGGCGTCCATTCATCCCCTTCCTCCTTCCCTTCCTCCTCCTCCTGCTGTCCTTCCCTCCATCCCTGCTGCCCCCTCACTCTGAAGGCAGACACGTCTAGATCTAGTCTTCGTGGCAGCCCTTTCTGGCCCGGGTGGACCGCGCGGGTATGAGCGTGTAAGTCAATAGAATGAGGAAAGACGATAAATCGCTGGGAGAGACACACAGGGTCCTCACACAAATGATGTTCCCGCCGAAAGTGTTTCCCTAAAGAAGGATAGTCGCGATAGTACCGATGCTGGGGCTGCTGCTGCTGTTGCTGCTGCATCCTCTCACAGACATCACAGCTATAATGCTCCCTCCTCAAATGAAGAAAAAGAGCAGTCGCATCATAAAAAGGCTTATTCCTACAGAATTTACACCGAGGATGACCCGAAAACCCCGCCGCAGCCTCCCCCTTCTCCATGTGAGCGGCCAGGGCCTTCTTCCCTCCATACCTCGTCTGCTCCCTCACAAACACCTTCTTGTGCTCCAGACACACATCACACAAATGCAGGTCATGCTTCTCCCTCAAATGGACCCCAAGGCCATGCACATTCTTCCCCTCATACCCACAGCTACTCGCCCCTCCCTTCTTCCCTCCCTCCCCCTCGCCTCCCTCGCAGCACCTAAAGCTCTGAATCGGGACAAAGACCTGCTGATAAAACCCCTTGGGCATAAACAACCCCGCCTTCTCATCATGCACATAACCAGGCCCCGCGGCCGTGCCCCATATATTCAAGCTCGCGTACGGACGTACCACTGAGGGAGGTCCATCAAAAACATACACTTGGTCCAAAGGCGCCTTGCACAAAGGACAGCCCATGTCCTTCACCAATAACCGGAGACGCATAAAACACAACGCGCACGTCCCCGCGTGGTCACAAGCACCGACGGCCAGCCGGTGCTTGTCTTGATCCAGATGCTCCGTACAAATCACACAGCATGGCCACCCACCGTCCTCGTCTTCATGGTCGACTTCGTGGCGCGGACGCGAGGCCAGGGCTAGTGGTCGTTGACCTCCTCCTGCTGCTGCTGCTGCTGTTCCTGTACCATCCCGCCGCAAAATCACAGGCACGCCTTCCCGTCCACCGCCACGTCCTCCTCGTCTTCCTCCTCCTCCTCGTCCTCCCTCCCCCCCACCCCCTCCCCGACGGCCACCTCGCGCTCTACGTTCCCCTCCTCCTCCTCCTCCTCCTCCTCCTCCTGCTTCTCCCTCTCCGCCGCCGCCGCCTCCCCCTCCGCGTCGACGCCGGCTGCCATTCCCTTCTCCGCCCCCCTCAGTAGCATTGCCAGTGCCGCTGCCGCCGCCTCGGGATCGTCGTCCTCGTCCTCGATTAGCGGTGCTGGTGGTGGATGATGATGGGGAGGAGAATGGTGGGGCAGAGGCTGGGGCTGGGGCTGCTGGTGTGCTTCCGCCTTCCCCTCCTGCTTGCGATTGCGGGACCGACATGCTGCGAGCTCGGCGTCTTTATCCTGCTTGTACCTATGTGGTCGTGGTGGGGGAAAAAGGGTAAATGCATGAGTGTGCTTGTGTGAAGAGCTGTCAAAATTCCTCTTCTTCGACCTCCCCACCCCCCTCCTCTCGCTTCCCAACCATCCATTTTCTCATCCTACACAACACAACACACAAACACAAACACACGCAGGGCTTCTGCAGCAGCATGTCCGCCACCCTCCATAGCGGCCGCTGCGCCCTGCGGCAGCCTTTTCCAAGAACACACGCCTTCGCTTTCCTTGCGCGAAGCAGCAACACGAGTAGACGCCAACGGGCCCTCGACAACATTACCACGGAAGACAAGCTGGCCAAGGACAGCAAACGGCGGCGGGAACGGGCCGACAGCGTCTCGGAGGCCATGCTCCAAGACCGGCGTCGGCACTTGGGACGCATCGCAGAGATGGCACAAGGGACAGAGGACGCAGAGGAGGCAGAGGAGGAGGACGATAGCGGCATCGAGGGCGGGGGGGAGGACCTGGACCCTGAGACATTACAACGCATCCGTGCCTTGGGTCTGGGGCAAAAACAGCGCGGAAAGGACACGTCTCGGTATCGGCGTGGACCGAAAGACGAGGCGGCGGGCCCGTCTGAGATTGGCGCGACGGGCTTTGCGACCTACATGGCCGCGGCGAGTGGGGGAGGGACGGAGGGCTGGCCTTTGTTCAAGCATATGTTGCCCGAGGTGGCGTTTGCGGGGCATTCTAACTGTGGGAAGTCGAGCTTGGTGAATGCGGTGGCGGGGATGGCGCCTCGTAGGGGGGTGGCACGGGTGTCGGATAGGGCGGGGTGGACGGACGCGGTTTTCTTTTATCAGTTGGGCAAGAAGCCGCCGGTGTTGACATTGGCGGATCTACCGGGGTATGGGCATGCGGTGGCGTCGGTGCAGCAAAAAAGGAGGTGGAGGGATATGACGAATGATTATTTTGTGTCGAGGCGGGTGTTGAGTTTGTGTTGTGTGTTGGTGGATTGTGTTCGAGGATTATGTAAAGAAGATCAGGATTTACTCAGGTCCTTGAGAGCGAAGCGTGTGCCAGTTAAAGTGATTTTGACAAAGGGCGATTTGTTAGATGAGGGGGACTTGGCGCGAAGCCACGCGGTGGTCGTGAGGGATATGCAGGAAATGGGGTTGTTTGGGGAGGCTGGGGGGGAGGGAGGGAGGGAGGGAGGGAAGGAGGATGTGTTGATGGTGAGTGCGAGTACGGGGGCGGGGGTGTCGGCGTTGTGGAAGGCGTTGGTGGAGTGCACGAGGAAGGATGTGGTTTATAAGGGGGATATTGCCTTGCATCGGGCCTCGCTGCGGTAGACAGAGAGAGATAAGAGGAAAAAGAATGTAAATGTGTCGATAGATAGCTTGATAAATAAAATAGGTAGGAGGGCCAAAAGGAAAGCAAAATGAATGAAGCATATTCTGACTTATTAGATGAAGATGCAAAAGCGTGGAAAGGATGGAAGGAAGAGGTGGATATACTCTATTTGTGTGCTGGTCTTGCGGTGGCTATCGTCGTCGTCATGCCCTCGGGCTTACTTACTTATTTATTTTCACCCTCTCACCCACGCACACACAACACACACACTCAAAAAAAGGAAAGTGCTCGCCTCTCCCCTCCTTCTTGTTGTTTTTGTCGCCCTGACACACGGTGCTGTTGCTGCTGCTCTATACTTCTCCTCCTCCTTCCACTACTCTTCTCTTTTTACTCTTGCAGTTGTTAGATTTCTATATTACAAATTAAAAAGGGTGCACTCACCCTCCCCCTCCCCTCCCTCCCTCCGTCCCTCCCCCTACTTCTGGGGGGACGTCTTGAGCTTTAAGACGGCCTGGAAGGCTTCCTGGGGCACCGACACTCTGCCCATGGTCTTCATCCTCTTCTTCCCCTTGGCCTGCTTCTGCAGCAACTTCTTCTTTCGGCTCACATCACCACCATAGCACTTGGCGAGCACATCCTTCCTCATCGCTGAGATGGCACAAGACGCAATAACCTTCCCTCCAATGCACGCCTGAATCGGTACCTTAAACATTTGCCTTGGAATCAACTCCTTCAGCTTTTCCGTCAGGGCCTTCCCCACCGCGTAGCTCTTATCTCTATGCACGATACAAGCCAGAGGCGTCGCTTCTTCATCATTGATTTTGATATCGAGCCTGACGAGGTCGTTCTCTCTGTACCCAGTGATACTATACTCCATGCTCGCATACCCCTTACTCCTACTCTTCAACTCGTCAAAAAAATCCGTGATCACCTCGGCGAGAGGCATATCATAAATCAACGCCGACCGTGTCGGAGTCAAATATTTCATCTCTTTCAACTCCCCCCTCTTCTCTTGCGCTAGCTCCATCAAAGCACCAGTGTAGTCAGTGGGAGACAGCATCTCCACCCTCACATACGGCTCTTGAATCTCCTTCCGTTCCGTCGCCGGAGGCAACTTCGCCGGCGTATCTACTAGAAGCTCTTCGTCTTTATTCGTAATCACCTTATAAACGACCGAGGGCGCCGTGACAATTAGGTCTACATTATACTCCCTCTCCAGCCTCTCCTGCACAATATCCATATGCAACAACCCTAAAAACCCCACCCGGAACCCAAAACCCATCGCACTGTTCTTCTCCGGCTCGAAGGAAATCGCCGCATCATTCAACTTCAACTTCCCCAGACTCTCCCTCAACACCTCAAACTGATCCGCCTCCACCGGAAACAGCCCCGCGTACACCATAGGCGTCGCTTCAGCATACCCCGGCAAAGCCTCCGTTGCTCCCCCCCTAGCATTCGTCACTGTATCACCCACCCTCGCATCCTCCACCGCCTTAATCCCCGCGGAGAGATAACCTACTTCTCCTGCCCTCAACACGTCTACTGTCCTTTTTTCAGGTGTCATGAACCCTACCTCGACCACCTCATATTCCTTCCCCGAAGCCATAAATTTAACCCTGTCCTTGGGCCTAATCTCCCCATCCATCACCCGAAAATAAACCACCACCCCCCGATACGGACAATAATAACTATCAAAAATCAACGCCTTGAGCGGCCCTCCGGTAGGAGATGCCGGGGGAGGAACACGTGCTACAATCGTCTCCAAAATATCCTCAATCCCAATCCCGCTCTTAGCGGAGCAGCGGACGGCGTCGGTGCAGTCCAGGCCGACGGTCTGCTCGATTTCTTGTTGCACTCTATCGGGGTCAGCGGCGGGGAGGTCGATTTTATTTAGGCAGGGGATGATTTCTAGGTCGTTTTCCAGGGCGAGGTAGACGTTGGCGAGTGTTTGGGCTTCGACTCCCTGGGAGGCATCTACCACAAGCAAAGCTCCTTCACAGGCAGCGAGGGACCGTGAGACTTCATAGGAGAAATCCACATGGCCGGGGGTATCGATTAAGTTCAAAATGTAATCCTCCCCGTCCTTGGCCCGATAGAGCATCCGCGCCGCGTTGAGCTTGATGGTGATACCACGCTCGCGCTCAATGTCCATGCTATCCAAAAGCTGAGCCTTCATATCCCTCAACGCCACCGTCTTGGTCGACTCAAGCAAACGATCCGCCAACGTACTTTTCCCGTGGTCAATATGCGCAATAATACTAAAATTCCGCACGCGTTTCACGTCGTACTTGCCCAGCTCCGCCGCCGTCGCGGCGGCAGTAGGCTTGTTCTTCTCCTTCTTCTCCTCCCGATCAGCCGCTTCCTTTTCCTTGGCAGCTTTCGCCTTGTCAGGACCAGCAGCTGCGGCCTTGGCATCCTCGGCGGTGGCGCGGAGGCGGGTCAAGGCGCTGGGGAAGGGCTGCTGTCTTGATGAGGAGGAGGAGGAGGCAGGGGCAGCAGCAGCAGCAGCAGCTCTTCTGCTCCTGCTGCTGATGGAGGCGCTGGAGACGGGAAGGAGGAAGCCCGCCATCTGCTCCACGACGAGCAGCACCAGGAGGACGAGGAGGAGGACGGCGTGGGGAGCTTGTCGCCGCATGGTGCTGGTGTGTTGGTGGTTGGTGTGGCGTGTCGTTGAACTGCAAGCGGGTTGATGATGAGGAGGCGGATATCGCTGGCTAAATTGTCCAAGCCGCCCGCGCTTTCAGAAAGGCCAGTCTGTTCAGAGGAGAGTGTGGAGAGGGTGTTGTGAGGATGGGAGTGGTGGTGTTTGGGTAAAGCATGGGAAAGCAAAGGAGGGAGGAAGGAATGACGTGTGGTGGTGCAAACAACAGATCATCGCTTGCATTTCTTCCACAAGCACGACCGCGTCCAAGCAAGCTTTCTAATTTCACACACAAACCCTACACACATAAACCCACAGGACACGTCCATGATCATGACGATGACACCGTCAAGGAGACGGAGGAGCAGCTTTCCCACTGCCTTTGCCTCCTCCTCCGCGTCGTCATCGTCATCCGCCTCCTTGCTGAAGCTGCTGCTGGCCGTGGCCCTACTGCTGATGGGGCTCGAGGGTACCACCGCCTTTACTCCGGCAGGCCCCTCCACGTGTGTCAAGAAGAGTACAAGGCATCCTCGCAGCCCCAGCATGGCGGCTGCTCCTTCCAACGACGACCAGCCAAGTAAGCTAACGCATCGTCGCACCAGCAGCAGCAGCAACGACGACCAGGGCCAGCCAAGCACGCTAACGCATCGTCGCACCAGCAGCAACGCCGCCATCCCCCGGGAGCAACACCTGCGTTGGTCTTCCACGGCTGTCGCTGGCCTATTTGCCGCGGCGGCTGGCCTGACATTTGCTCCTCGAGCGACGAATGCGCGGATGCAGCCTTTGGGCGTGATTGATGAGCTGCTGGCCGAGTGCCCGACGGAGAAGAGTTGTGCTAGCTCTCAAGATGACCGGCCGCCTGTCTTTCAAGAGCCTTGGCAATATGACGACTCGACGCAAGAAAAGGCCATGCGGCGATTGAAGGGGTACGTGGAGAGTATGCCGGGCGTGGAGGTGATTACCGCGGAGGAGGGCTACTTACGTGCTGACCTCACAGAGAAAGGAGATGTGAGCGAATTAGAGTTCTTTTTCACGCCTAATGACAGCATCATTCAATTCCGCGCTGCCCGTCGAGGAGTAGGAGACGACAAGGGGGCCAATCAAAAGCGAATGGAAAAAATGCGGATCGCCCTAGGGTTTGAAAAGATCCCTGTCTTGCGGAATCGAAGACGGGCGTTATTCTTCCTAGAAAGTCCTTTAGATGCGTTTGGGCCCGTTTACGGTGAGAATGCACCGAGCCCGGAAGAGCTGCAGCAAGGGTACAAAGGCTATGATCCTCAAGCACCTGAGAGGGGCAAGCCCTCCCCCTATCCTAGTTTTTTGCAGGGCGGGACGTTCTTAAGACAAGAGGAGAAGACAAGAATTAGTAATTGAGAGGGGGGTGCTTGTGGAGTTGTAGCAGGCCTACAAGGTAATGACCTCGCATAGGGCGGGACGTTTCTCCGGCCAAGAGGGGAGGGAAATAAGTGGGAGGGGCGGAGGGAGGGAGAGGGGGAGGACGAGAAGAGAGGATGATGTATATGTAAGCGATTTTGTTCACTACCAAAAATAAGAGACTAGGTTTTGAACATACTTTGTTCTTGCTTCTCTTCACAACATTTCTATTTTTGTTTCTTTTGTTTTTATCTTTTGACTTGACCTTCAGTTGCACACACTATTCCATCACACATTCCCTTTTCGGGCCTACTGCTTCCACTCCCTCCCTCCTTCCCTTACTCTCCTTTCCTCCCACCTGAACGCATAACACATTAACCTCTCCCTCCCAACAACTCCCATACACTTACACCCCTCCCTGCCTCCCTCCTTCCCTCCCTCTCTCCCTCTCCCTGCTTACAAGGGCACATTGCTGTGCTTCCGGTGTGGGTTCTCCACATTCTTATTCCGCAAAATCTCCAACTCCTGACACAAATGCTGCCGTGTGCAGGCCGGATCAATCACCTCATCAATATACCCCCTCTGGGCCGCCACCATGGGATTCGCAAACCTTTCCGTGTACTTCAACGTATTAGCCTCCACGTCCTTCCCCCTAAAAATGATCTCCACAGCCCCCTTGGCGCCCATAACTGCGATCTCGGCCCCCGGCCACGCAAAGTTTGCGTCGCCCCTCAGATGCTTAGAACTCATCACATCATAGGCTCCGCCATAAGCTTTACGCGTGATAACCGTCACCTTGGGCACAGTCGCCTCCGCATAGGCAAACAACAGCTTAGCGCCATTTCGAATAATACCATTATGCTCCTGATCCACGCCCGGCAGAAAACCCGGGACATCCACAAAAGTCACAATCGGGATATTGAACGCATCGGCGAACCGTACAAACCTCGCAGCTTTCACCGACGAGTTAATGTCTAGACACCCAGCAAGATGCGCGGGATTATTGGCAACGATCGCGACCGGGTGCCCTTCCAAGCGCGCAAAGCCCGTAACGATGTTCTTAGCAAAACCAGGCATAATCTCAAAGAAGTTCCCCTCGTCCACCACCTTCTTCACCACCTCCGTCATGTCATACGAATGGTTGGGGTCGTCCGGGCACAGGTAACGCAAGCAGGGCTCTTGGCGATGCCGCGAGTCTTCAGTCTGCACGGCCGGGGGCTTCTCGCGTGAGTTCAAGGGCAGAAAATCGAGCAAGAGCCGCGTCGCCCGCAAAGCCTCAATGTCGTTATCAAACGCGCAGTGCGCCACACCCGACATGGTGGTGTGAGTCTCGGCGCCCCCCAACTCCTCTTGCGAGATCTCCTCCTGGGTCACGGTCTTGACGACATCAGGCCCGGTAACAAACATATAAGACGTCCGACGCACCATGAAAATAAAATCAGTCATCGCCGGCGAGTACACCGCGCCCCCCGCACACGGGCCCATTACCAAGCTAATCTGCGGCACCACACCCGAAGCATTAACATTGCGTTGGAAGACCTCGGCGTACCCACCGAGCGAATCGACCCCTTCCTGGATGCGCGCGCCGCCCGAGTCGTTGAGCCCAATGACAGGCACCCCCGACTGGACCGCCTTATCCATGATCTTGCAAATCTTCTGCGCGTGCGTTTCCGACAGCGACCCGCCAAACACCGTGAAATCCTGGCTAAACACATAAACAGGGCGCCCGTTCACAGTCCCCCAGCCCGTGACCACGCCATCCCCCGGGTAAATCTCGTCTTGCATCCCAAAGTCCGTGCATCGATGGGTCTTGAGCATGTCCGACTCCCGGAACGAGTTCTCATCCAACAGCAACGACAGACGCTCCCGCGCCGTCAACTTGCCCTTGGCATGCTGCTTGGCCACGCGCTTCTCCCCGCCGCCTTGCAGGGCCTTGGCCCGCTCCTCCTCCAGGCGTACGCGGAAGGCATTCTTGAGGGTCACCACGCTGGGTCGGTCCGCCACGGCCTTGATCTTGGACGAGAACGACTGCTGCTGCCGCATCAGCGTGTTGCGCCCTTGGCGGAGCAGCATCTGGGGCAGGTGCAGGCGTGGCGACAAGACGGCGTGCATTGTTGATGTAGGCAGTGGGGTTGATGTTCTTCTTCAGCGGCGATGATGGGGAGGCTGGGTTGGGTCGAGTCGAGCGAAGGACAGTAGATATGGCCGGCGCGCTGCCTCTCCTCGTCCCTTGGCTACACCAGCGACCTGTGGAGAGGGGTGTGGAGGGTGTGGGGGGTGAGACGTACGCAAAGACAGCACGACGAGGACGACGGAAGAAGGCATGAATCATGAATCGCTGAAGCCTTCAACTATGGAATAGGGCAAGAAAAATTGTGCCCGGGGGGCGGCGTCTGCATCACACCCACACACCCTCACACACCACATATCCCACGCACATGGACACAGGCTAGAGCATCGCAGACTTCCCACTGCGCGTCAAGCCGGAGGCATCAAGCCAGCAACACTTCTCCCTTCCCCCTCCTCCCTCCTTCCATCATCATCATCATTCTAAATCATCCGCTCCTCGTCGTCCTTGTTCTCGATCATCCCCGCCCACCCCAGCAGCTCCACGCCACTCTTCACTTCCCCAGCTAGGTCATCATGAGCAGCCACGCAGCGACGCCGGACGAGGAGGACTTGTCCCTCTACGACATTCTGGGGTTGACTCCCTCGTGCTCGGAGGACGATGTGCGGAAAGCTTATCGACGCCTGGCCCTTCAGATGCACCCGGATCGGAACATGGGTAATGAAGAAGAGTCCCGGCAGGTCTTCATGCTCATTGGGGAGGCGTACGAGGTGTTGAGTGATCGAGAACGGCGTGATGTCTACGACCGTTTCGGGCGGGAGGGGCTAGCAGCCCACGACCAAGGGCATCGGCACCCTGCTCCTGGTCCTCCTGCTCCTGCTGCTCCTGCTGGTGGTGCGTTTCATGCAGGAGGAGTGGGTGGGATTCCTTTTCATGACTACCGGCATGCGCAGAGTATTTTTGAGGCGTTCTTTGCGCAGGAGGGTGGGTGGGAGTTTGGAGGAGGAGGGCGAGGAGGAGGAGGAGGAGGAGGAGGGGGAGGGTCGTTCTTTGGTCAAGGTTTCAATCATCCTTTCTTCCAGGGGGAAGGTGGTGGTATGTTCCAACAGCAGCAGCAGGGTGGGTTTGATCCGTTCGGTCCTTTTGCAGGCATGCCGGGGATGGGTGGTGGGGGTGGAGGGGGAGGGTACCAGCAGCAGCAGTTTCAGAGCAGCAGCAGCAGCAGCAGCAGCAGTGGTGGAGGTGTGTCTATCACCACGAGCAGCAATGGCGGGGGGATGAGCAGTAGTAGTAGTACCTTTGCTGGAGGGGGAGGAGGGATGATGTCTTCTTCGAGCAGCATGAGCAGTAGTGAGGTGGGAGGGGGGGTGCGGCGGTCGGTCAGGACAGTGACTA
>Ga0105055_10005906_pt1 | contig 17033 bp, 15 predicted proteins | sample BON03_FD_78090 | JGI IMG/M metagenome (GOLD analysis project Ga0105055, IMG submission 78090) | Freshwater microbial communities from Lake Bonney liftoff mats and glacier meltwater in Antarctica - BON-03 | ecosystem: Environmental > Aquatic > Freshwater > Ice > Glacier meltwater | place: Lake...
CACCTCCTCCTATATGACCAGCCGCCGCGCCCAACTTCAAGAAGACACTTATTTCAGGGTATTGCGCATGCTGCAAGCCACCCCCGATGTCACCCAGCGCGAGATTGCTGAACGGCTTGGCATCAGCCTGGGCGGCCTGAACTTCTGCCTGAAAGCCTTGATAGACAAGGGCTGGGTCAAGATGGACAACTTTAGCCAGAGCAAAAACAAGTTTGGCTATGCCTATCTGCTCACCCCCGTCGGCATGACTGAAAAAGCCTTGCTGACTACCCGCTTTCTGAAGCGAAAGATGCAGGAATATCAAGACTTGAAGGCAGAGATTGCAGCCCTGAAAATCGACGTTGCACAAGCCGACAACACCTCACAACAGCCATGAATAAAATAGTCCCCGTTATCCTGTGCGGCGGCTCTGGCAAAAGTTCCGAAGTGAATAAGCAAACCCCATGACCATTCTCGTTACCGGCGGCGCCGGCTTTATCGGTGCCAACTTTGTACTGAACTGGCTCGCGCAAAGCGATGAGCCCGTCATCAACCTCGACAAACTCACCTACGCAGGCAATCTGGAGAATCTTGCCAGCTTGCAAGGTGATGCGCGGCACACGTTTGTGCAAGGCGACATCGCAGATGGCGACCTGCTCACCCGTCTTCTGACCGAGCACCAACCCCGTTCCATCATCAACTTTGCCGCTGAAAGCCATGTGGACCGATCCATCCACGGCCCGAGCGAATTTATTCAGACCAACATCGTGGGCACCTTTGGCCTTTTGGAGTCCGTGCGGGCGTACTGGAACAATCTAGAAGACGCAGCCAAAGCCGATTTCCGCTTTCTGCACGTCTCCACCGACGAAGTCTATGGTTCGCTCGCCAAGGGCGAGCCCGCGTTTACCGAAGAGCACCGCTACGAGCCCAACAGCCCGTACTCAGCCAGCAAGGCAGCGAGCGACCACTTGGTGCGCGCCTACCACCACACCTACGGCTTGCCGGTGCTCACCACCAACTGCTCCAACAACTACGGGCCGTATCACTTTCCAGAAAAGCTCATCCCGCTGATGATCGTCAACGCCCTGGCGGGCAAGCCTTTACCTGTGTATGGCGACGGCATGCAGATCCGGGACTGGCTTTATGTGAAAGACCATTGCAGCGCCATTCGCCGCGTGCTGCAAGCGGGGCGACTGGGCGAGGTCTACAACGTGGGCGGCTGGAACGAGATGCCCAACATCGAGATCGTCCACACGGTGTGCGCCCTGCTCGATGAGCTGCGACCCAGAGCCGATGGCAAACCCTACAAAGAGCAGATCACCTACGTCAAGGACCGCCCCGGCCACGACCGACGCTACGCCATCGATGCCAGCAAGATTGAGCGCGAGTTGGGCTGGAAGCCCTCTGAGACTTTTGAATCCGGTATCAAAAAGACGGTGCAGTGGTACCTGGATCACCCCGAGTGGGTTGCCCATGTGCAAAGCGGTGCTTACCGGGATTGGGTGAGCAAACAGTACAACAGCTCTAAAACACCATGACCATCGCATCCACCCAACGCAAAGGCATCATCTTGGCAGGCGGCTCCGGCACGCGGCTCTATCCGGTCACGCAAGCCGTCTCCAAGCAGCTTATGCCGGTCTACGACAAGCCCATGATCTACTACCCCTTGAGCACGCTGATGCTCGCCGGGATTCGTGAGGTACTGGTCATCTCCACGCCGCAAGACACACCACGCTTTGTCGAGTTGCTCGGTGACGGCAGCCAGTGGGGCATGTCCATCAGCTACGCGGTGCAACCCAGCCCGGATGGTTTGGCTCAGGCCTTCATCATCGGGCGCGAGTTCGTTGCGAACCAGCCCAGCGCACTCGTGCTGGGCGACAATATCTTTTACGGTCACGACCTTGTCAAGCAACTGACCAACGCCAATGAGCGCACAGCAGGCGCCAGCGTGTTCGCCTACCATGTGCACGACCCAGAGCGTTATGGCGTGGTCGAATTTGACGCCCAGCGCCGCGCCGTGAGCATCGAAGAAAAGCCCCTCAAACCAAAATCAAACTACGCCGTCACCGGCCTGTATTTTTACGACAACCAGGTCTGCGACATTGCCGCCAACATCAAGCCCTCAAACCGAGGCGAGCTTGAGATCACCGATGTGAACTGGGTTTACCTCGAACAGGGCGAGCTCAATGTGGAAATCATGGGCCGGGGCTACGCCTGGCTGGACACCGGCACGCATGACAGCCTTTTGGAGGCGGCCAGTTTCATTGCCACGCTGCAAAAGCGTCAGGGTTTGCAGGTGGCTTGTCCCGAAGAGATCGCCTTTGCCCAGAAGTGGATCGACGCCGCCCAAATCCAGAAACTCGCCGCTCCCCTGGCCAAGAACGGCTATGGCCAATACCTGCTGCGTCTTCTCAATGAGGGTGCCCAGCCATGAAGGTCACCCCCACCACCATCCCCGACGTCCTCATCATCGAACCCAAGGTGTTCGGCGACGCGCGCGGCTTCTTCTATGAAAGCTTCAACCAGAAAGCCTTCAACGAAGCCACCGAACTGGATGTGAACTTTGTGCAAGACAACCACAGCCGCAGCGCCAAAGGCGTACTGCGCGGCCTGCACTACCAGGTGCAACAACCGCAAGGCAAGCTGGTGCGCGTGGTGCGCGGCGCGGTGTTTGACGTGGCGGTGGACATCCGCAAGGGGTCGCCCACATTCGGCAAGTGGGAGGGTATCGAGTTGACCGAAGACAACCACAAGCAATTATGGGTGCCGCCGGGGTTTGCCCATGGTTTTGTGGTGCTGAGTGATTCGGCTGACTTCTTATACAAAACCACTGAGTACTACGCGCCTGCACACGACCGTTGTATCGCATGGAACGATCCAGAAATCGGGATTGATTGGCCTCTCACGATTGAGCCTAGCCTGTCAGCCAAAGACCAGCAAGGCATAGGACTGCGCGATGCCGAGACCTATTCGCCTTGCGAACCTGCTTAATTACGCAGCCCCAATTCATGACTAACCCAACAATCACCCCCGTCATCCTCTGCGGCGGCTCGGGCACCAGGTTGTGGCCGCTCTCGCGCAAAAGTTTCCCTAAGCAGTTTGTGCCGTTGATCGACAACAAAAGCCTGCTGCAACTCACGCTGGAGCGTGTGGCCCAACTCAATGGCAGCAGCACAAGTTCCGAGGTGATTTGCGTTGCCTCAGAAGACCACCGCTTTCTGGTGGCCGAAGCCATGCAGGCGGCCAAAGTCAAAGGCTCAATCATCCTGGAGCCGGTTGCGCGCAATACCGCGCCCGCCATGGCGCTTGCCGCGCTACAGGCCGCACCGCAAGACCTGCTGCTGTTTTGCCCGTCAGATCACCATATTCCCGATGCGCCCGCTTTTGCCGCCATGGTGCAGCAAGGCAGCCACGCGGCCCGGCAGGGCGCCATTGTTACCTTTGGCGTGGTGCCCAGCTTTCCCAGTACGGCCTATGGCTATATTGAACAGGGCGCCGCCAGTGGCGATGGCAGCTTTGGCGTGGCTAGGTTCATTGAAAAGCCCCATGCTGAAAAGGCGCAAGCGCTGATACTGCAAGGTAACGTACTCTGGAACGCAGGCATTTTTCTGGCTCAAGCCAGCACCTTGCTTGACGCACTGCAGCAGCACGCAGGCGACATTTTGCAAAGCTGCCAGCAGGCCATGGCGCAAGCCGCGCAAGACCAGCAGTTCGTACGTCCTGAATCCGAAGCTTTCGCCGTCTGCCGCGCCGACAGCATCGACTACGCCGTTTTGGAGCGGCACAAAAAAGTGGCCGTGGTGCCGATTGCGGGTGCCTGGAGCGACGTTGGCAGTTGGAACGCCGTGGCCGACCTCAGCCCAGCAGACGAACAAGGCAACCGCATTGACGGCCAAGGCCTGGCGGTTCAAAGCCAGCGCACCTACATTCACGCACCGCACCGCGTCGTCGTTGCCTTGGGCACGCAAGACCTGCTCATCATCGACACCCCCGACGCCCTGCTGGTTGCTAGCAGCAGCCATGCCGAGCAGGTCAAGAGCGTCGTGGCCCAGTTAGAGGCTAGGGGAAGCTCGCAAGCCAGCCTGCACCGCAAGGTGGCCCGGCCCTGGGGTTGCTACGACAGCATCGATTGCGGCGAGCGCTTTCAGGTCAAGCGCATCACCGTGCGCCCCGGCGCCAAGCTCAGCCTGCAAAAACACCACCACCGCGCCGAGCACTGGATTGTTGTGTCCGGCACGGCGCTGGTGACCAAAGGCAGTGAGACTTTCCTCCTCACAGAAAACCAGTCAACCTACATTCCCATTGGTGAAACACACCGCCTGGAAAACCCCGGTAAAACCGACCTTGAGATGATCGAAGTCCAGACTGGCAGTTACCTGGGCGAAGATGACATCGTGAGATTTACCGACAACTACGGCAGGGTTTAAGAAATGGAAAAGGATCTATCGCCTGGATGCTGGGGCAAGATGGCTCCTGGCTGACTGAATAATGTCTGGCCAAGGGACATATCCCTATACATACAAAATAGGCGCAAAGGGCTCTATTGTTAGATAAATTGAGTGAGCGTCGTACCTATTATTCGTTGCTACTTACTCTATTAGAAACATAATTAACAATATTTAGAGGTTGTGAAGTAGTTTCTTTAATAGCGATAATAACAATTATGTCATTAAAAAAAAATACCATGTGGAACTTCATCGGATCGATTGCTCCGATGTTGCTTGGTTTAATTACAATTCCATATCTAATAATGCAAATTCAGTTGGAGGCTTTCGGCATCCTAACGCTTGTTTGGGCGCTGATAGGGTACTTTAGCATATTTGACTTTGGCATTGGCCGTGCACTCACGCATCAGATATCTTCAAAGCTCTCGGATGGCAGCGCTGAAAAATTACCGGGCATTGTAAAAACAGGAATATTGTTCATGGTAGTTTTTGGTATAGCAGGGGGCATTCTGTTAGCCACCATGGCGCATGAATTCGGATTTAATTGGCTTAATGTAAGCGGGCCATTGCAGCAGAGTACTGTTAACTGCTTGCTAATTGCATCTTTAGGAATTCCCCTGGCAACAGTTGCTTCTGGTTTAAAGGGCGTTCTGGAAGGCTACGAGGAGTTCAGAATAGTAAATATTCTTAGAATATTTCTGGGAGTTGCAAATTTTGGACTGCCAGCTTTAACGGTAATGTTTTTCGGAGCATCTCTGGAATACATGGTGATAAGCCTCGTGGTAGCCAGGTTGGTGATATTGGTTGCTCATCTAATTGTCGTGAATGCTAAATTACCCTATTGGATGCGATCCAGAATATTGAGTAAGAAGAAGATGTTTGAGCTGCTCTCTTTTGGGGCGTGGATGACACTTTCAAATATAATTAGCCCGCTGATGGTAACGGCCGATAGGTTCATTATTTCTTTTATTTTAGGTGCCGGCTTAGTCGCATTTTATACGGTCCCATTTGATTTTATTATTCGGCTGCTAGTTATACCCGCAGCTTTGACAAGTGTTTTATTTCCACGGTTCACGTATTTATTTAAAAACGATTTTGAAAAGTTTAAGTTACTCTACAAAAAGAGCTTCTATATCATTTTTCTAGTTATGACTCCAATTGTCATAATTATTGGAGTTGGCTCATTCTGGGGGTTGTCACTTTGGTTGGGAGTTGATTTCGCGAAAAATTCATGGGCAATTTTCTCCGTACTTTCCATTGGATTACTTTTCAATAGCTTAGCTCAAATTCCACATGCTGCAGTTCAGGCGGCAGGTGGTGTTAAAGCGACAGCATTGGTCCATGCTGCTGAATTTACTTTGTATCTACCTTTGCTTCTTGTCGCATTAAAATTCTATGGATTGCTGGGAGCGGCAATGGTTTGGGTAGTGAGAGTGTTTTGCGATTTATTGATTTTAATGTTTATTGCAAAAAAGAAGATGACATGAATATACGAAATGAGACGCTTGTGAATCGCAAAATAGCTATGGGCTTTGTGATCTATGAGCCAGAAGAAACGATAATTGAGAGGTTAAATCTGGCATTAGTGCAGGGGTTTGATTTGTATATTTTCGACAATTCTCCCGAAAAATCTATAGTTAGAGACCTTTGTCTAAGTGGAAGAAATCTGGGAAATTGTAAATACATAACTTGCGGAAAAAATGTAGGCCTAGGGTTCGGGATTTCATCTATCTGTGCTCAGGCATATTATGATTCATTTTCCACTCTTCTATTTTTTGATCAAGATACCATTTTTGATGCGAACACAATAAGCTTCATTCAGGAATTTATGGAGGGAAAATTTGATGATGTTAAAAATGAATATAGCGCAATTGTGTTTAATTCAAAAAATTGTCAAAAAGAAATCGTAGAGCCAAAATTTCATATCGTGAATGTAGATTTGGTAATCAGTAGTGGTAGTCTTTTCATCTTAAAAAAATTGAAAGAAATTGGCTGGCATAATGAAAGATATTTTGTTGATGGTGTAGATTATGAGATGTGCCTTAGATCACTGGCACATAACCTGAAAGTTGGGGAATGCCGTAATACACCTGGACATGACCATTCCAGTGAGCAACCAGATAGAGAATACAAAATAATGGGTTTTACTTTCTCATTGCGACGTTACTCATCGTCGAGAGTTATTGATGCTTCAAAGTCCAGCATAAAACTGGTGGTTTCATCGATATTAGTTTGGCAACCGAAGTTTGCCTTGCTGATATTACGTAGTTATTCAATTTATCTTGCAGCACAAATATTGGTAAGAATTAAGGGTGGGTAAGTTAACAATGGAAAATATAATTACAAAAATTAAGATAAGCGAAGTAGCTGTTTTCACTGTCTGCAACTTGGCATATCTTCCGCGAGCACTAGTTTTAGCCGAATCATTGGCTCGTTATGACAATATTAGTTTGCGAATCGTACTTTTTGACAAGAAAGTTGTTTTGGGTGATTTTTCATCTGTCGCAGATATATTGTGGATAGAAGACCTTGGGGTGCCAAACTTAGATCAAATGGCATTCATGTATGACATTATTGAATTTAGTACCAGTCTAAAGCCTTTTATTTCATTGAAGTTTTTGAAAGTATCTAAGGCTGTTATCTTTCTGGATCCGGATACTTGTCTATTTGACTCACTTTTCCCTATATTAGAAGACTTAAACAATTATCCAATTGTACTAACTCCGCACTACACGACCCCACAACCAAACAATCCTTCAGAGTCAGATTTAGGGATGATGCGTTTTGGTTCGTTTAATCTCGGTTTTTTCGCAGTCAATAGCTCGTTAGAGGCAAAAAGATTTTTGGAGTGGTGGTCAGTTAGATGTATCGACTACTCTTTAATGGAAAGCCAGTTTGGTCTTTCGACAGACCAAAAATGGGTAGCCATAGCTCCATGTTTCTTCCCAGGGATACATGTTTCATTCAATTTGGGCTACAACGCTGCACCTTGGAATACATTCGAGCGAACCTTATCTAAGGTTGGTAATGAGCGATATGAAATCAATAAGACGTTCCCACTTGTTTTCTTTCATTTCAGTAACTTCGACTATTCTGATACGCAATATCTTAATAAGAGAGCAAGTTCCGAGATAGGTGTTTCTTATCCGGTCTTGAAGAAAATCGGTGATGAATACGCTGCCAAGCTAAAAGAAAAAAGTCAATTGGTTTTGAAGGCTCCATATTCTTTTGACTACATGTCAGATGGATCTTATATCTCGCCTACATTGAGGCGGGCATATGCCGCTGTAAGAGATGAATTGCCAGCGAATCATAATCCTTTTGATTCTATGGGACCCGTCGGTAAATTTTCCAGAAAGAATTTTCTTGTTGGCGAGGCTGGAGGGAAATACTCATACCCAGGCTTTAAGGAAACAAAAAAACATGAAGGGAAACTTAGGGCAATATACGCATTAATGCGTATAACTTTAAGAGTTGTTGGCCCAAATCGTTTCTATGATTTATCAAAACTTTTGGTATATCTTTCACTTTACCGAAAAAATAGAGGGTTATGGAAGTTATAAGTGTATTCATTACTTCGCACGAAATAATATGGGTTTAAACACAATTTCTGCTCGATCAATGATAATACCGTATGTTTTAAAAAAAAGCCGAATGAGAATGGCGGGCAAATTCGAGATATATATTTTTTCCATTGCCATCTGTTTGTTATGGTTTGCGGCTGTTTTTGACCCCATCGGCAAATTTTTTATGCTTAGGTACGTAGCCTTGGCTAGTGCATTAGCCTGTCTTGTATTGGCGGGACTTTTTTGGAAGTTGTTTGATCCCAATATATCATTACAAAATACGATAATTATCTATGTATCGTTTCTAATGCCGATGTATGGTTTTCTTGTGTATGCAATGCGAGGAGGCTACACGACTAAATTATTAGACACTTCCTACGCTGCAGCATCGATTCTTCTTTTATTCTCATTTCTTTATAAAAATGAAAATCTATGCAAGGTCGGCATACGTGCAATGATTTTCTCTTTAAGGCTTTTGGTTGTAGTGATTGTCCTGATTTATGCGGCAACTATTTTAGGCTTTAATATTGAATGGATTAAATTTTTCACTGAGGGAGATGCTGCTAGGGTAAGCACAAGGGATTACGCTGGTATCAATCTTCCGTACATATATTTTTTTGCCTCGCCAATGCTTATATATCTTATTGCCTATGATCTAAATAAATTTTTTGGTGCTTTCAGTACCAAGAATGCACTCACATGCGGCGCATCAATATTCGCATTTGCTTTAAGTGGCACGCGCGCCCACATTATTCTAGCCTTTGTCTACCCTCTTTTATTCTACAGCTTGATATTTTCACGGCATAAATTTATTCTGATCGTGACCTCAGTATTAGTGATTGTGTTAACAATTGGTTTATTTAACTTTGAAATTCTCAATGCATTCTTTACGACTAAAGAAACAAGTAATTCCATGAAGGTTGGCATGCTAACCAAATACGCAGATATGTTTAGCGATCCACTAACAGTCATCTTTGGCCAGGGTTATAACGCGCATGCTTGGTCAACCTCATTAAGAGAGATTATTGCGATTGAAGAGAACGCGAGCAAATCAGAGTTGACATATATTGAACTTGTTCGAGTTTATGGTTTATTCATCTCCTTGCCATTTTTTATTCTTTTTGGCGCACTTGTTTATAAACTATCTCGTGTTTCATTTGAATATAGATGGCTGTATCCAGCTTTTCTAATATATTTGATAAACAGCTTTTTAAATCCATATTTATTTTCGACTAACGGGATCCTGCCATTAGGATTGATTCTAGCCATTGTATCATTAAAGAGGGTATCTAACCCTTTAGTGAAATATCCAAACAAATTTTCTGTAAGGGGGTAGTGTAATGGTTGCGAACAAAGATCAACCGGTAGCTATCATCGTATCTAGGAATTTCAATCCTGGGCATTATTCGCATTTAGTTGCTAACTACAAGTTGTTTTCTGAAAACGACATTGATGTCTATATGTATCACCACCCACGTTTTAATAAAATGAGTGTGATCGAACATTCTAGAATTATTAACCGATTAGCTGACTTGAAAGCATTAGAGAAAGTGGACTTGGCTGTTTTTTGGTTTCCCAGCGTCAAAAATATAATTGACATCCTGTTGCTTAAAATACTTTATCGAACACGTGTGGTTTATGTATTCCATGAACCATTTGAGTCGCTTAAATCATATTACGATGCTGGTTTTAGTACCTTGAAGACATTTAGAATTGTATTGATAAGTTTGATCAATTACATTCTGGTTTTGTTATCTAGCAAAATTATATTGACTTCATCAAAAGCCTACGAAACATTTGAAGCGAAGTATTCGCATACGCATAAACCTTTTAGGCTTACACCATTAATGTTTGATGATGAGGTTGTGCAATTAAATACTCGCTTGCAGCGTTCTTTTATTTCATATATTGGAACTATTGCCGAAGACCATGCTTTTAATGAATTCGTGAAATTTGCGGTGTGTGCTATTGTGAAAAAATGGTATCCCGGTTATAAATTCCTGATTGCTACGCGTAGTACGCTACCACCCTATGAGCGAAGCTTACTTTTGTCCCATATTGAATCTGGTGCGGTAGTTATTAATGAATCTAACCCAATGAGTAATGAAGAAATAAATAATTTTTACAATAGTAGCGTGGTGGTGTGGAATTCTTACAAAAGGTCAATGCAAAGTGGAGTACTTCCCAAAGCCTATATGTTTGGTACGCCCTTGATCGTTTCACTTAATAATGTTAGTGAATATTTTTATAATCATCAAACGGGAGTGTTGGTGGGTAATGATTATCTTGCTGGTGACTTAAAAAATGCGGTTGATGAGATATTGAAGAATTTTGACGAATATTCTGGATATTGTCGAAATAAATTCTTACAGGTTTTTTATTATAAGAAACATGCTACGGAGTTTGTCAGATTTGTTTTTGAATAAATATTATTTTGGATTGGTAGGCTTTGATGGGGCTTTATGAGAGAAAAAATGGAAGAAAAAAATATTACTGAGGTTAGTGTTGATCTTAATGTACCGACACCTTACATTGAGTCGGACTCCTATTTATATAAAATCAAGCGCAGTCTTACTTATAGATTTTCTAACAATGCGATAAAGCGATTTTTTAACAAGGAAGATAAAATTTCCGTACTAGAAATCGGAACTGGTTCAGGTTTCTTTTTATCCTTTATCCATGACGAATTTCCAAATGCGTCATTGTCGGGCATAGAGTACGACCCTAGGCTGCTTGCAGTTACCAAAAGTAGAGCGCCGTTTGCAAAGTGTATGAATGGTAATGCTGAATTGTTTGATTTCGGTGATGAAAAGTTTGATGTGATTGTTTCTTTTCAGGTGATTGAACATTTATATGCCCCCAAGGAAATGTTGAAACGTGTTTATAGTCATTTAAAGCCCAATGGGGTTTTTGTTGTGACAACACCCAATTTGGATGGTCTGGGTGCGCGAATAATGGGGGGGAAATGGCACGGGCATAGAGATGATCACGTCTCTTTGAAGGGGTACTCGCAATGGAAATCTTTGTTATTGGAATCTGGATTTTCAGAGGAATATTGTGGAACGACATTTTTTTCCGGTATTCCATTATTAAATCGATTTCCTCTCGGTATATTTAATTGAATGTTGCTTGTTATTTTTGGTGCTGCTCGCTGGAAATTCGGTGAGTCGTTCGTTGGTGTTTTTAGGCGTAAAGACTGAAACAAATTTAAGGCTGAATATGATTGAAGCATCAATTTTTAAAGGTAAGACTCTGCTGATTACCGGTGGAACCGGCTCATTCGGTAACGCCGTCCTCAAGCGATTCCTTGACGCCGACATTGCTGAGATCCGGATATTTAGCCGCGATGAGAAAAAGCAGGATGACATGCGCAAGCGCTACAACCATCCCAAGCTCAAGTTCTACATTGGTGATGTGCGCGATACGCGCAGCTTGGCGCAGGCCATGCGCGGCGTGAACTACGTGTTTCACGCGGCGGCACTTAAACAGGTGCCGTCTTGCGAGTTTCATCCTATGGAGGCCGTTCGCACCAACGTGCTGGGCACGGAGAACATGCTAGAGGCCGCCATTGCCGCTGGCGTGAAACGCGTGGTGTGCCTGAGCACTGACAAGGCGGTGTACCCCATCAACGCCATGGGCCTCAGCAAGGCGATGATGGAAAAAGTCATGGTGGCTGCCAGCCGCAACCTGGAAGGCACCAACACGGTGATTTGCGGCACGCGCTATGGCAACGTGATGGCTTCGCGCGGATCGGTGATTCCGTTGTTTGTCGATCAAGTGCTGGCAGGCAAGCCTATCACCGTGACAGACCCGGCCATGACGCGCTTCATGATGACGCTGGACGATGCGGTGGACTTGGTGCTGTATGCGTTTGAGCATGGCAACAACGGCGACATCTTTGTACAAAAGGCCCCAGCGGCGACAGTTGGGGTGCTGACGCAGGCCATTCTGGAGCTGATGAACAAGCCCGACCATGAAGTGCGTTGCATTGGCACCCGCCATGGCGAGAAGCTGTCTGAAGCCCTGTTGGGACGTGAAGAAATGGCTTGTGCCGTGGACATGGGCGACTACTTTCGCATACCGCCCGATGGGCGCGACCTGAACTATTCAAAATTTGTTGAGGTTGGCGAGCAACGCAATACTGCTAGCAGCCACGGTGAAGACTACAACTCCCACAACACCACTCGACTGGATGTGGCTGGCATGAAGGCGTTGTTGCTTAAGCTCGACTTTATGCAACGCATTGCGCGTGGCGAACACGCGGTGGCTGAGGACTGACGCCATGAAGGTATTAATCACCGGTGCCGACGGTTTTATCGGTAAAAACCTGCAATTGCACCTGGCCGAGCGCAAGGATGTGGGGGTAGTTTGCTTTACCCGCAACCACGGCGTGGCGCAACTGCCAGACTTGTTGCAGGACGTGGATTTTGTGTTTCACCTCGCAGGGGTTAACCGCCCGCAAGACCCGCTTGAGTTCACCACGGGCAATGCGGATTTAACGCAGGCGCTGTGCCGGGCGGTTTGTGACGTGGCCGATGCCTCAGGCAAGAAGGTGCCTATCATTTGCACTTCGTCCACTCAGGCGGGGCGCGACAACCCCTATGGCCAGAGCAAGTGGGCGGCTGAACAAGCACTGCAAGCAGCCACCCTTAGCCACGGCATTCCGGTTCACCTCTTCAGGCTACCCAATGTTTTTGGCAAATGGTGCAAGCCAAACTACAACTCGGCCGTGGCCACCTTTTGCCACAACATCGCACGCGACCTGTCGATTCAGGTGAATGACCCGTCCGCACCGCTTACGCTGGTGTATGTGGACGACGTGATTGAACGCTTTGTGCAACTGATGGAAGGGGCGGATGCTGCCGTGGGGCCGGATGGCTTTGCCTTGGTGGCGCCGCAATACACCAGCACCGTGGGCGAGCTGGCCCGACAGATTCAAGCCTTCAAGGACAGCCGAAGCACGCTGATGACCGAGCGCGTGGGTACCGGACTGGTGCGGGCGCTGTATGCCACCTATGTGAGCTACTTGCCAGTGGAGTCGTTTACCTACACCGTGCCGCAATACGGCGATCCGCGTGGCGTGTTTGCCGAGATGCTCAAGACACCGGATTGCGGCCAGTTTTCATTTTTCACCGCGCACCCCGGCATTACGCGCGGCGGGCACTACCACCACAGCAAGACCGAGAAGTTTCTGGTGATCAAGGGGCAGGCGCGCTTCAAGTTTCGGCACATGCAAACCGGCCAGACGCATGAACTGTTCACCACGGGCGACAAGTCTGAAATTGTGGAAACCGTGCCCGGCTGGACGCATGACATCACCAATATTGGAGCAGACGAGATGGTTGTTATGCTGTGGGCCAACGAGGTGTTTGACCGCGAGCGACCAGACACGTTTGCTTGTGCGGTTTGAACGCAGAATAGGCGTTTAGCTCCCGTAGATATTGCGCAAGCAGCTATAAAAATGAGAGTAAATCCATGAAAAAACTCAAAGTCATGACCGTGGTCGGCACCCGACCCGAGATCATTCGCTTGTCACGCGTGCTGGCCCGGTTGGACGGACATTGTGACCATGTATTGGTGCACACCGGACAAAACTATGACTATGAACTAAATCAAGTCTTTTTTGATGATCTGGGGGTACGGAAACCCGACCATTTTTTGAACAGCGCGGCCGACGCCACCAGCGCGGCGCACACCATTGGCAACCTGATCATTGGCGTGGACCAAGTGCTGGCCGTTGTGCAGCCCGAGGCCATGTTGGTGCTGGGCGACACCAACAGTTGCCTGTCAGTCATCCCGGCCAAGCGGCGCAAGATTCCGATTTTTCACATGGAAGCGGGTAACCGATGCTTTGATCAGCGCGTGCCGGAGGAAACCAATCGCCGCATCGTGGACCACACGGCTGATGTGAATCTGACTTACAGCAGCATCGCTCGCGATTACCTGTTGCGCGAGGGTCTGCCGCCTGATCTGGTGATCAAGACCGGCAGCCCCATGTTTGAGGTGCTGACGCATTACCGCCCGAATATTGATGCGTCTGACGTGCTTGCGCGTTTGGAATTGGTCGAAGGAGGCTATTTTGTGGTGAGCGCCCACCGTGAAGAAAACATCGAATCGCCGCAGTCATTCGCCAAGCTGGTGGATGTGTTGAACGCCTTAGCCGAAGACCATAACTTGACGGTGATTGTGTCCACTCATCCGCGCACGCAAAAGCGCATCGACGCGACGGGCGCGCGCTTTCACCCGCAGGTGCGCTTGCTCAAACCCTTGGGCTTTCACGATTATGTGAAGCTGCAGCTGTCGGCCCGTGCGGTGTTGTCAGACAGTGGCACCATCAACGAAGAATCATCCATCCTGAACTTTCCGGCGCTCAACCTGCGCGAGGCGCATGAGCGCCCCGAAGGAATGGAAGAGGCCGCCGTGATGATGGTGGGGCTGGAGGTGGAACGCGTGCGCCAGGGTTTGGCCATCCTGGCCACGCAGGCACGGGGCGAGAATCGTGACCTGCGACAGGTGGCGGACTACAGCATGCCCAATGTGTCTGACAAGGTGCTGCGCATCATCCACAGCTACACCGATTACGTGAACCGCGTGGTGTGGAAGAAGTACTCGTGAGCACGACCGCGCGCATGCCTGGAAAGAAGCTTTTTATTTTGTCGGAATATGTATACGCAGCGGAAAATTCGACTGGATATTTCTGGTCAAAAATCATCAAACGCCTGGCTGCGACACAATCCAATTTGCATGTGTTGGCGCCGCGGACGACAGAGGCGGAATCTCAACGGCACGGTTTGGATGGGGTTTTCTACCATGACTTCAGACGGGTAGCTTTCAACAAAAACAGGCTGATCTCGCGCCTTGTTGGACAGTTTCGCCTAGCGCTCGGCTTTCTGAAGCTCCTACGCCAACAAGTCCGTCGTGGAGATGTACTGGTGTCAGGGACCAACCCGGTGACCCTGTTGATATTCGTGCCACTGGTTCGCCGTTTGCTCGGATTTCGTTGGGTGCTACTGGTTCATGATGTCTATCCAGACAATTTGGTGCCTGCAGGAATCTTGAACCAAAGGTCGCTTGCTTACCGCAGCCTCGCGGGCTATTTTTCCTGGGTCTATCGAAGCGCCGACCTGGTTTTTGTCATCGGTCGCGATATGCAGTGCTTGATCGCTGAGAAGGTCGGCAGTCAAGACCGGGTACGCTATGTTCCAAACTGGGTTGACGAAAACGATGTGGTACCTATGCAGCGTTCTGACTCAGAAATTCTGCGGAAACTGGGCTGGGACAGGGAAGACAAGGTGGTTTTTCAGTTTTTTGGCAACCTCGGACGACTTCAGGGTATCGACAACATCCTCGCGGCCATACGACTTATCAAACATCCGAACGCCGCATTTCTGTTCATCGGGTCTGGGGCTAAAGCCGATGCTGTGATGGAATTCATCGCCTCTTATTCTTCCTCAAATGTGGTCTACCTCGGCCCGCTCGAACAGGCGCAAAAGAACCAAGGCCTAGCCGCCTGCGATGTAGCACTGATCACCCTCGAGAAGGGTATGGCGGGCTTGGGCGTACCGAGCAAAGCATACTTCTCAATGGCCGCTGACAAGCCGCTACTCGCAGTCATGGAGAGCGAGTCCGAAATCGCGCGCACGGTTGGCGAGCACCAGATCGGCTGGGTCTGTGTGCCCGGGAATCCCGCCGCGCTGGCACAACTCATTGACCATATCTGTGACCAAGTACAACCCGTGCCGCTGGGCCGGTCACGTGATGTGTTCGAACATCACTACGCAGAAAAGGTTGGGCTTGAGCGTTTTGTGCGCGAAGTGCTGCTTCTGGCTGAAACTACTGCGCAGAGCGCAGCTCCGTCCTGCGGACCGATACCATGAAGAACAGTCGAGATTCGCATACACAGCGGGGCCGGCAAGCGACGGTGCTCGTCACCGGAGCCAACGGTTTTGTTGGCCGTGCCGTCTGCACCCAAGCGTGGGCTGCAGGCATGGGGGTGCGGGGTGCCATCCGCAGCGGGGCCGTGTTGCCCGATGGTGTGCAGGCCGTTACCGTCCCCAACATGGACGGCGAAACTCCATGGGCCCATGCGCTGGCCGGCTGTAGCGCGGTGGTGCATTGCGCGGCCCGCGTGCATGTGATGGCGGATACAGCGGCCAACTCACTGGCTGAGTTTCGCCGGGTCAATGTGCAGGGCACCCTGAACCTGGCCCGCCAAGCTGCCGCAGCGGGTGTGCGACGTTTTGTGTTTATCAGCTCTGTTGGCGTCAATGGGGCCGAGACCTTTCAGAAACCATTTACCGATCAAGATCAGGCGGCGCCGCACTCACCCTATGCCGTATCAAAATACGAGGCCGAGTTGGGACTACAAGCATTAGCCGCTGAAACAGGCATGGAGGTGGTGATCATTCGCCCGCCGCTTGTCTATGGTCCCAGTGCTCCAGGAAATTTTGGCTCGTTGATGCGCTGGCTCAAACGCGGCGTGCCCCTGCCGCTGGGCGCAATTCATAACCAGCGCAGTCTGGTTTCACTCGACAATCTGGTCGATTTGCTGGTGACGTGCCTCACGCATCCTGCGGCAGCCAATCAGACATTTTTGGTATCCGACGGCGAAGACGTTTGCACCACGGAGCTGCTGAGCCGCATGGGCCAGGCCATGGGTAAACCGGCGCGTTTGCTGCCCGTGCCGGCCAGTTGGTTGAAAGTGGCCTCAGGTTTGGTGGGCAAGGGCGATGTGGCACAGCGCTTGTGCGGGTCTTTACAGGTAGATATTTCTAAAACACGGGAATTGTTGGGGTGGGTGCCTCCGGTGTCGCTGGATGAGGGCTTGCGAAGGGCTGCTGCGGGGCATGGATTGCCGCGCTTCGCTCGCAATGACGGACGGTTGGAATGAAGCGGGTGTTTGATTTGTTACTGGCTTTGGTAGCGGCTGTGGTTTTGGCGGTGCCGGTGTTGCTGGTGGCGCTGGCGGTGCGGCTGACTTCTCCGGGACGGGCCCTGTATTGGTCAGACCGCGTGGGGCGGCACAACAAGCTATTCAAAATGC
>Ga0105055_10005909_pt1 | contig 17027 bp, 18 predicted proteins | sample BON03_FD_78090 | JGI IMG/M metagenome (GOLD analysis project Ga0105055, IMG submission 78090) | Freshwater microbial communities from Lake Bonney liftoff mats and glacier meltwater in Antarctica - BON-03 | ecosystem: Environmental > Aquatic > Freshwater > Ice > Glacier meltwater | place: Lake...
CGGCTGTCGATGAATTCGGCCAGCGCGGTGTCGACCCCGAGGCCCTGAATTTCGATGCGATCCGCCATGATACTCTCCGTTCCCTGCAATCTGCGGCAACCTAGAAACATCGGCGGGCGCTGACAACATGCCCCGGAACCCGAGCGCGGCATTTTCGGTGAGGATCCATGTCGTGCCGTGCCGCTGAGGGTTGCCGGGCGTTCAGGGCACGGACGGAACCGCGGTGCCGATCATGCTGTCCCGGCTGACCAGGGCCGCCAGCCGGTCCTCGGGCCAGCCCTCGGTTCCCCCGGGGCGCATGGGCACGACGAGATAGCGCAGATCGGCGGTGGAGTCCGACACCCGAACCTCGACCTCGGGCGGCAGGGTCAACCCGAACTCGTCCAGCACGGCGCGCGGTTCCACAACGACCCGCGAGCGATAGGCCGTCGCCTTGTACCAGGCGGGCGGGATGCCCAGAAGCATGCGCGGATAACACGAACACAGCGTACAGACGACGACGTTGTGAACCTGGGGCGTGTTTTCAAGAATGACCAGTTCCAGCGGCGTCGACATGTTCATCCCGAAGGTGGCCTGGATGGTTTGCAGGGGGGCGGCGATCAGCCCCGCCCGAAAATCGGCATCGCACCAGGCGCGGGCGATGACTTGCGCGCCGAGGGCCGGAGTGCGGCTGTCCATCGCGTCGATCTGACCGTTCACCTGTGCGGCGGTCAGCACGCCCTTTTCGATCAGAAGTTCGCGGATCGCGATTTCCAGCAGTTCGTCTTCGCCGGCACCCGCATCCTCGATCGGCGCGTGGTCGTCATGGTCGTGGTCATGGGGCATCGGGGGTCTCCCTGGTGGCCGGGTCAAGCCAGTGTTCGTAAAGGTCGGCCATGATCCGGTCTGGTCCGGCCTCGGTCTGCCAGATGTCGTGATGGCGGAATTCCACGCGGTACAGGGCCCGTTCGGGCAAACCGGGCTTGTGGAACGCCATCAGCGACGGATCGCGGTAGCGACCGGCGATCCCGGCGATCACCCCGATCTGGCCGCGCAAATAGAATGGCGTGCGGCAGTGCGGCTCGGGCGGGCCGGTGCGCACGCGCACCACATCGCCGGGGCTGTAACGGAACGGCGCCTCAGACATCTTTGGCCAGCCTTTCGCGCAGCTTTCCGATGCGCGCGTCGATCTCGGCGTCGCTCAGCACCGATTGTTCGACCAGCAGCCGGCGGATGGCACGGATCCATTTCGGATAATACCCGAGGGTTGTGTAATCGCCGGGAGAATTCATCTCGACCGCCCGGCGCAGGGCGTCGACCTTGAACGCACCGATCTGCGGATGGGTCAACAGCATCACCAAGGCATCGACCCGCTTTTCAAACAGGGTTTCGGGGTGTTCCTCGCGGTTCACCGGCCCGCCGGGCAGGCCGCCCACATCGTTCACGCCACGTTCGTTCGTCTGCATGGTGTTCCTTTCCTCGCTCATTTCGTCAGCCCGACAAGCCGCCGCGGGGGCAGCCCGAAGCGGACAGGGTCGCCGCGTTTCAGCCCGGCGTCGGTCACGGCGCTCGCGGGCAGGCTGGCGTGCAGCAGTCGGTCGTCTTCGGTGCGGGCCAGCACGGCGACGGCGGGCCCCTTGAACACCAGTTCCTCGACCGTACAGGGGATGCCGGCAGCCTCCATCCCCAGAAGTTCGATATGTTCGGGCCGGATGCCATAGCGCGCCGGGCCATCGCGCACGCCCTCTGGCAGGTCGATGCGATGCGGCCCCGCGACAAGCCGACCCTGGGCAACCGTGCCCTCGAACAGGTTCATCGCGCCGAGAAAATCCATCACGCGCAGCGATCCGGGCGCATCGTACACCTGCGCGGGCGGCCCGATGGCTTCGATCTTTCCGTCAAACATCACGGCAACCCGGTCGGACAGGGACAGCGCCTCTTCCTGGTCGTGGGTGACGATGATCGTGGTGATCCCCACGTCGCGCTGCAACTGCTTGAGCTCCACCTGCATCGCGTCGCGCAACCGCCGGTCCAGCGCGCCCAGCGGTTCGTCGAGCAACAGCACATCGGGCCTTATCACGATGGCGCGGGCCAGGGCGACACGCTGGCGCTGGCCGCCCGACATCTGTTCGGGACGCCGGTCGCCGAAATCCGCCAGCCGCACCTGCTCGAGCGCCGCGCCGACGCGCTGCGCGATCTGGTCCGGGGGCACGCGCCGCGCCTCAAGTCCATAGGCGACGTTTTCGGCCACCGTCATGTGGGGAAACAGTGCATAGTCCTGAAACACGATGCCGATGTTGCGTTTGTTCGGCGGCACCCGCGCGACGGGCACACCACCGATGCTGACCTCACCCCGGGTCGGGCGCAGAAACCCGGCCACGGTGCGCAGCGTCGTTGTCTTGCCGCAACCGGATGGGCCAAGCAGCGCCAGACACTCGCCCTCCTGCACGGTCAGATCCAACCCTTCCAGAATCGCCCGCCCGCCCAGGTGGATGTCGACGCCGGTGATGTCCAGTCTTGCCATTGGCGGTTCCTCAGGTTTTCGGGATCGACAGCGAAACGATACGATAGCGCCATTCGGCGGCACAGATCACCAGCGACACGATCAGGATATAGACGGTCGAAAACGCTGCCGGGGTCGGATCGAAGTTGTTCGAGATGTGGTTGAACAACTCGATCGGCATGGTCGTCACATCGCCGCGCACCAGGAAGACGCTGATCGGATAGTTGTCGAAACTGATCAGGAAGGCGAACAGGAACCCCGACACCAGCCCCGGTTTCAGTTGCGGCAGGGTCACGGTGTGAAACGCCCGCCAACGGCTGGCACCCAGCGAGCGGGCCGCATCCTCAAGCCCCGAATTTGTCAGGGTCAGGGAGGCCAGAAGGGTGCGCACGGGATAGGCCACCACCAGAACAACATGGCCGATCGCCACGCTCCACCAGGTGAAGGCCACGCCCAGAACCACGAAATACTGCACCAGCGCAATGCCGATGGCCACCATGGGCACCGTGACGGGCGACAGCAGCACAGCCGTGATCGCCGGCTTGCCCGGCAGCGGATGGCGCGCGATGGCCAGCGCCGCCCCCAACCCGAACGCCGTGGCCAGCAGCGCCGCAACAAATGCGATCAGCAGCGACCATAGAACCGCCTCGCCGATGCGGTGAATGTCGCCGATGGCCCCGTACCAGCGCAGCGACAGCGCCTTGGGCGGCATTTCGATGAAATATCCCTCGTTGAACGAGGCCAGCGCAGTCACCAGAACCGGAAAGACCAGAAACGCGATCCCGGTCCAGGCAAGGATTGCGACGGTGGTGCGGAAGGCTGCGGACTCAGACATCGATCTTGAACACCTTCGAGATGATCCGAGCATAGAGCCAGACCAGCAAAAGCGTGGCAACCGTCAGCGTCAGGATGATCGCAGACCCCCAGGCAAAATTCAGCTGCACCAAAAGCTGTTCCGCCGCCACCTGCGACGCCATCGCGGTCGAGGGCGAGCCCAGCATCAGCGGCGTGACAAACGCGCTCATCGACACTGCAAAGACCAGGATCGTTCCGCCAAATACGCCGGGCACCGACAACGGCAGGGTGATCCTTGTCAGCGTGCGCCAGGACCCCGCGCCCAGCGACAGCGACGCATCGCGCAGCGACGGGGGAATGCGCTGCAATGCTCCGTAGATCGGCAGGATCATGAACGGCATGCCGTAATGCACCAGCGCGACGGTGATCGCGCCTTCGCTGTATGTCATGCGCAGCGGGAATTCGATGAACCCCAGCGCGATCAGAACGCCATTAACCGGCCCGCCATCGGACAGCACGATCAGCCAGCCATAGTTGCGCACGATCAGGCTGGCGGCCAGCGACACGAAAGTGACCAGCAGGATCGCCGTGCGCAGCCCGCGCCCGGCGCCGATCAGCCACAACGCGATGGGATAGCTGAGCAGCAGGCAGATCACCACGGTGATCAGCGAAATCCGGAACGTGCGCAGGATTGCACCCAGGGCGCGCGAACTGTCGAAGGTCTTGAAATACTGGTTCAGCGTCAGTCCGTCGCGCACGTCTGCGTCGCCCGACCACCAGCCCAGGCTTTCGACCACCATGCCTGCCATCGGCACGGCGTAGAACACCACCAGAAAAGCCCCCAGAGGGGCCAGCAGCAGAAAACCCGGCCCCCAGGAGGCCCAGGCCGCAGCGGACCGCCCCCGAACCGGAGCGGCCGGGCCGGGGCGGCTTATGTCCATGCCCGACCCGGGCATGGCTCTGCTTGGCTATGGATCAACCAAAAACCTCGTTCCACTTGTCGGTGATCGTTGCGCGGTTCTGCGACAGCCAGGCCCAGTCGGCATAGGTCATGTTGTCGGCGGGACCGACCAGCGCCAGCGTGGCCTCGGACGGATCGACCTCGCTGTGACCGCACAGCGCGTTCAGAACGCTGTCGATCTTCATCTGGAAGTCCTTCGACAGGCTCATGTTCACATAGATTTCTGCCAGTTCGGTATTCGGCGCGTTGACGGGCATGTTCAGCCCGACAATTTCGCCGTGCTTGCCTTCGGCCAGTTGCGTGGCGGGGGCCAGCGGGGCGCCCTGGGCGATCATCGGGTTGACGAACACGCCATAGAACGGCACCAGCGGCACCGACCCGCTTTGCATCATCTGAATCGCCTGGGGCGCGCCGGTATAGGCGATGACGCCGTTGTCCTTCAGCTCGGCCAGCTTGGCGATGCCCGCTTCCCAGTCATACTGGGCCTCGGCCATGGGCAGTCCGGTGGCGATCTGCGACGCGGTCGTCACCATCCGCACGCCGCTGTTCCAGGTGACGGGCGGGATCGCGATCAGACCCTTGTTTGCGGGATCCCACAGATCGGCCCAGGCCGTCGGCGCCTCGCTGATGCGTGACGTATTGTAATAGATGGTGTGCATCGCATCGACGCAGCCCGCCGAAAACCCGTCGGCCATGTCGAAGGCCGGGCGCAGCATCGCGAAGTTCGGGATGTTGGCGGTGTTGTGCTGGCGCAGCAGGCCCTCGTCGGCGGCGAGGAAAACGCCGGCCTCGGAAAACTGCATCAGGTCGGGCGGGGCGTCCTTCTGGGTTTTCAGCATCGCCAGCATGTTGGCCGTGACCGATTGCTGGACATTGACCGTCGCGCCGGTTTCGGCCTCGAACATCGGGTGCAGTTCTTCGATCCACAGGTTGGCCAGCGCCCCCTGGTTCAGCACCACGTTCAGCGTACCCGACGCGCGGGCGGCGGTCGTCACCCATGGCGTGGCAAGGGCGGCAAGCCCGGTGGACGCGGCGCCCTGCATCACCGCGCGCCGTGACAACAGGCGGTTCCGTGTCGTTCTGGTCATCAGATCTCTCCCTGGTTTTCTTGAATTTGGCACCTGTGCCGTGGCTGACTGCGGCCCGGCAACGCATGCAAGCAGACAAGCAAATGCGGGCTGTCACCGCAAGCATAAATTTGTCCGGACAACATTTCATCGGGCTGGCGGAACGGGGTCGGGCGCGCTGCGGCGGTCTCAGCCCATCAGGTTGGGCAAGAACAGGACCAGGCTGGGGAAGGCGATCAGCAGCCCGAGTGTGAACACATCCATCGCAAGGAAAGGCATGACGCCGGCGAACACCTGTTCAAGCCGCAAGGGCACCGGCGAGGCGCTGCGCACCACATAGACGTTCAGGCCCACGGGCGGGGTGATCAGGCTGATTTCGGCCAGTTTGATCGCGATCACGCCAAGCCAGATCGGGTCGTACCCGACGCTTGTCATGATCGGGAACATCACCGGCAGGGTCATCACCATGATCGCGATCGGGTCGATCAGCATGCCGAGAATGAGATACAGCACCGCAAATCCCAGAAGATAGACGATGGGTGCCAGTTCCAGCGCCAGCATGACGTCCGAAATGTCGCGCACGAGGCCCGTATAGGTCAGGAAGCGCGCGAATATGATACCGCCAATGACGATGATGAAGATCGTCGAGGTGGTGATGCCCGCGTCCTTGAACGTCTCGATCAACATGTTCTTGTTCAGCTTGCCCTTGAGCGCCACGATCATGAACGCCCCGAAGGCGCCGACGGCCCCCGCATAGGTGGGCACGAAAAAGCCCATGTAGATGCCGCCGATGACGATGAGGAACAGGAAGGTGATGCCCCAGACGCCCTTGAGCGACGAAATCTTCTCGCGCAGCGTGAAGCGTTCGTCGGGGATGGGGCAGAGGTGCGGATAGCGTTTGGCGAACAGGTAGATGCCAAGCATGTAGATGCCCGCCGACATCAGCCCCGGGATCAGTCCGGCCACCAGCAGACGCGCGACCGATTGTTCGGTGATGACCGCATAGACGATCATCAGGATCGACGGCGGGATCAACGAGGCCAGCGTGCCAGAGGCCGCGATGCAGCCTGCCGAGATACGCTTGTCATAGCCGAATCTCGTCATTTCGGGCATCGCCATCTTGGTGAAGACGGCGGCGTTCACGATGGACGAGCCACAGGCGGCGCCGAAGGCGGCGGAGGCCAGCGTCGTTGCCATTGCCAATCCGCCTGACACCCGCCCAAGCCACCTGTAGGCAGCCTTGCAAAGGTCGGCGGTCAATCCTGCCTGACTGGCCAGCGCCCCCATCAGGATGAACAGCGGAATCACGGCAAGCGAAAACGAATTGGTGGTGGAAAACGGAACGGTGGCCAACTGGGCCAGCGCCGCCTGCGGATTTATGGCAAACAGGATGCCCGGAAAGCCCGACAGGCCAAGCGCCACACCGATATGGACACCCGCCGTGAGCATGAAGACAAGAAGCACGGTGACGATCAGTCCCGTTGTTCCGGCGTCAAGCATTGCGGCCACTTTGTTCAGAGGTGAAGGTCATGCTGCAAGGTCCTGTTGCTGGCCGTCGTCCAGCGGCTTGCCCGTGCGGATGCGTCCGATGTCGATGATCAGATCGAGGCAGAGCCGCAGGATGACAAGCGCGGCCCCGAGCGCCAGCGTGAAGCGTGCCGGCCAGAGCGGGAACCGGATCAACCCCGACGTCGCTTCGCCGATCTGAAGGGAATACAGCGCCTCAAGCGTGCCCTGCCAGCAGATGAGGCCGAAGAAGATGATGGCGGCCAGATCGGTCAACACGTCCATTGCGGCCTTCAGGCGCGGACCTGCGGCAAGATAGGCGATCTCGACGCGGATGTGGGCGCGTCTGATCTGTGCATAGGCCAGTGCACCGAACACGATCAGCACCATGGTGCTTTCGGTCAGTTCGCGCGGCCCGGGCACCGGGACCTTCAGAACCTCGGTGCCCACGATGTCAGCGACGCCAAGAAACATCGACGCCAGCATGCCGAGCCCGCCGATCAGCAGAACGACAAGGGCCAGCTTTTCCGTCAGGTTCTTGAGGAATTCCACAATCGGATCTCTGCAATGGTGGGAGTGAAGGCAGGGAGATGCGGCAGGGCCCGAAGGCCCCGCCGCAATTTCGCGGGCTGTCTCAGTTGGCGTCGATGATGTTGCGCCAGTAGGTGGCAACCTCGGTGGCCTGATCGCCCATGCCGCGGCTGGTCATGTCATCGACCCAGTTCTGCAACAGGTCCGGAGCCACAGCTTTCCATTTTGCCAGTTCCTCGGCCGGGAACGGCTTGATGGTGCCGCCCGCTGCGACGATCGCCGCACCGGCTGCGTCTTCCGCAGTCTCGACGCTCTGGATATAGGCTTCTCCGGCGATCTTGGCCTCTTCGAGGATGATCGCCTGGTCGGCGGCGTCGATGTTGCCCCAGACTTTCGAGTTGATGACGATCAGGTGGCCGGTGATGGCCATGACCGGGCCACAGTTGTAGGTGCCGGGCTCGTACAGACGGTTCGACAGGATGTTGCCCCGGTTGATGAAGGAATAGTCGAGCGAGCCGCGCTGAAGCGCCTCGTAGACGTCGCCGACACTGACGCTGACCGGCACTGCGCCGACCGCCTCGTGTGCCTTGGGAATATCGGCCCCGAACGAGCGGATCTTCTTTCCGGCCAGACCGGCGACGGTGTCGCAATTCGCGTCCGGCCCGGTGAGGTAGTAGTCGCCCAGCGGCTGGTGAAACAGGAACTCGACGCCGAATTTATCAAGCTCTTCGCGGAAATAGGGCAAATCCACGAATGCTGCCGCCGAGATTTCCATCGCCTGTCTCGGAGTCTCGAAGACGAAGGGGATCTGGTAGGCGCGCCAGTACAGAAGCTGGTCCGAGTATTAGCCGGGCACGACGGCGGCCATGTCGATGGCACCGCGTCCGGCCAGGGTCAGAACCTCGATGCCGGCACCGAGGCCGCCGTCATAGGTGATCTCGATCTTGACCCGGCCTTCGGTGCGTTCGTTGACGGCGGTGGCGAAGTCCTTTTCCGCTTGCAGGAAGCTGGAATCGCCCGGGTAGTGGCCCCAGCGCAGGGTCACGTCGGCCTGTGCGGCAGAAGCTGCGATGGCCGCGAGCGCGGCAGCGCCGATCAGTGTCTTGGTGTTCATGAGCATCAGTCTCTCCAGGTTGGGTGTGAGGGCCCTTGTCGTTGCCCTTCGGTTTTTGTGGTTGAAAGAAACCTCGTACGTTCATGTAACGGCAGGCCTTGTCCGGCGCGCCGCTGCATTTCGGTGAGACCCAAAATCCTCGGGGCGCGCGCGATGTTCACCATCGCCGATCCCGAGTTTTCCCAAGCCTCCTGTCTGGTTCGTCAACTGTTGACAGTTTTTCGATTGCGGTGCGAATTGTCAACGATGCTGTGTGCGAATGCGCCCTGGAACACATCGTCGCTGGTGTCGCTTTGGATGGTGGTTCCGAATTTCGTGGCAGCGCGTGAAAGCCATTGGATTTCGGCCCTGAACAGGGCACAGCCGAGCCGGGTTGCCGGGATGTCCGGCCCGGGGCTGCATATGCCGAACCGTGCATCAGGGATTGATCCGGTCCTGTCCGGAACCCGGCAGGGATCGCAGGCGCAGCAGGACCAGGAGCAGAATCACGCTGATGACCGTCATCGACACGAGCTTGATGACGAAGCTGCCGCCAAGATCGGACAGGAACCCGAAGGACGGCGGCCCGAGGACACCGCCGATTTCGGCGGTGGTGAAGAAAAGGCCCCCTGCCAGCCCCAGCCGGTCTTTCGGAACGCTGGGCGATTCCATGAGGATCAGGATGGCCACGGTCATCATCGACCCGCGCGCCAGGCCCTGGAGGGCGAGGCCGATGAACATCGGCAGACCCGGCTGCATCTGCATCAGCAGGCTGGCGGTCAGCGTGGCAAGAAACAGCGCGGCCATGACCTTCAGCCGGTGTTCCGGCGTGGCAAGGCGCGGCACGATGAGCGCGCCGATGATGCCGACGATCGAAGGGATCGAGGCCCAGTAACCGGCGGCAACGGGCGACAGCCCCCGGCTGAGCAGGATCTCGGGCAGCCAGTTGTTGAGCGCGTGGTTGATGAAGAAGATGCCGATGCTCAGCACCAGGATCAACCGCACCTCGGGCAGGCGCAACAGCCCGGAAAACGCCGTGAGGCTGAACTTCTTGCTGCCCGCGGCGTCGGCATCGATGTGGCCGGTGCGCGCACCTGACAGCACCAGCCAGACAAGCCCGCTGGCCGCGACCAGCGCGGCATAGATCAGCATGACCGTCCGCCAGTTTCCGTCGGCCAGAGGCATCATCACGCTGTTGGTGAGGGCCAGTGCGACGAGACCGCCAAGGTAGGGGCCGGTGACGTAAAACCCCATCGCCGTGGCGCGGGCCTTGCCGTCGAACAGGTTGGCGATGATCTTGGGCGCGCCGACCGAAATCAGCGGCCCGCCCAGACCGAAGAACGCCACGGCAAGCAGAAGCTGTGTCGGGGTTTCGGCAAAGCTGCGGGCGGCCACCGAGCCTGCCATGATGAGCGCGGCCAGGAACAGCATGGGGCGCGCGCCGAGGCGGTCCAGCAGGATGCCGCAGGGGATCGCGGCGAAGATATAGGTCAGCGGCCAGGCGCCGAGGATCGCGCCCATGGCGGTGTTGCCGATGCCGGTCTCGGCGCTGATCGGCGTGATCAGCGAAGCCATCGAGGCAATGGTGACGCCAAAGCAGAAATAGATCAGCCAGACCCCAGCCAGGATCATCCACCTGCCATACCAGGGCGCGGGCCGGTGCGGGGCCGCCGTTGCGGACGTCATGTCATGGCCCCGGTCCTGGGGCAAAGCGCGAAAGCCATGCCTATGTTCCCTGCGACGTTCGGCCTGCCGCGCCGGCAATGCGGCCCAGCACGACGGCGCTGAGCAGGCCGTTGCCCGACAGATAGCCCGCGTCCGCCCGGCCCGAGACACCGCAGGCGGCCCCGCCCACTGCAAAGAGGTTGCGCAGGGCTGTGCCCGAATGGTCCAGCACCCGCGCGCTTGTGTCGAAGCGCAGCCCGCCCTGGGTGTGAAACAGCGCGCCCGTCACCCTGACCCCGCAATAGGGCGGCGACAGCGGGGGTGTCGAAGCAGCGGCCGAAGGCGTCGGTTTCGCCGGGCACAATGGCTTTGATCGTGTTGTCCAGTGCGGCTGCGGGCAGCGACAACTTGCCTGCCAGTTCGGCCAGGGTGTCGGCGGTCCTGATGGCGCCTTGCGCTTCGGTCTGCTGAAAGTCGACGAATTGGCGCGCGATGCCGGCGATCCGCCTGTCGAAGATCGCAAAGGCAATGCCCTCGGGCTGGGACAGCACCACTTGCGCGGCTTCGGAATACCCCTGCGATTCGTTCCAGAACCGATGACCTTCAAGGTTCACCTGAACGCCGCCCTCGGCGATGACGGCCCAGGTGATCAGGATGCCATGGGGGTGGGCGACGTTGCCGTGGCCCTGATAGGCGCCCAGATGCGCTGTCGCGGAACCAAGTGCGGTGCCCCAGCGTACCGCGTCGCCCCGGTTGCCGGGATGGCCGAAATACAGCGCGTCGGCGATGGACGGCATATATTCGCGCACCAGATCCTTGGTCCCGCCAAAGCCGTTGCAGGCCAGGATCAGACGCTTGCACCCGATGGTTTCGACCCCGCCATCGGGGCGGTGCGCCTGAACACCCGATACGGTCTTGCCGTCATCGGTGAAAAGCGACTCGACCCGGCGTTCGGTGACGATGGGGATGTCCTGAGCCTCGACCGTGGCGCGCAGCCGGTCGATCAGTTCGCGACCCGCGCGCGAGGGCAACCCGTGCATCCGGCGCCGCGCATGGCCCGGATAGTCAAAGTCGTTCACGATGGAAAAGGGCAGGCCGTACCGGTCGGTCAGCCAATCGATGGCGGGGCCGGCACCGGCGGCCAGCACCTCGACGATCGCGGGGTCGTTCTCGCCCTTGGCCTTGGCCATGATGTCGGCGGCGAACAGCGCGGGCGTGTCGTCGATCCCGGCGTCTTTCTGGGCGCGGGTGCCGGGGGCGGGGATCAGCCCCGCCGACAGCGCGGTCGAGCCCGAGGGCAAGGCGTCGGCCTCAAGCACCAGAACATCCTGACCGGTCCCATGGGCGGCAAGCGCCGCCACAAGACCTGCGGCACCGGCACCGATGACAAGGGTTTCGACGTCGAGGTCAAAGCCGTTCCGGGGGGGCGGACCGACGCTCATTCCGCAGCCTTGAAGGTTGGATCGAACCGCGCTCCGCGGCGCAGGATCTCATCGGTGCCAAGCCGGTCATTCAGCCCCTTGAAATCATGCATCCGGCCCGAAAACGCGGCGTTCGATCCCGTGGCGTGCAGGCTGGCATAGTAGTCTTCGGCGGTGCGCATCAGGGCGCGCACGATCCCGCCGGGAAAGATCACCAGCGAAAATCCGATCTGTTCAAGATCGGCGGCGCCGGTGATCGGGGTTTCACCGCCCTCGACCATATTGGCCATCAGCGGCGCACGTCCCCTGAAGGTGTCGGCGACGCGGCAGAGTTCTTCGCGCGATCTGGGCGCCTCGATGAACAGCGCATCGGCACCCGCCGCAAGATACCGGCCCGCACGGTCCAGTGCGGCGTCGATGCCTTCGACGGCGATGGCATCGGTGCGGGCGATGATCAGGGTTTCGTCGCTGGCCCGGGCATCGGCCATGGCCGCGATCTTGCCCGCCATCTCCGCCGCCGGAACAAGCGTCTTGTCCGCCAGATGGCCGCAGCGTTTGGGATAGGTCTGGTCCTCGATCTGAAGCGCCGAGGCACCTGCGCGTTCATACAGGCGCATCGTGCGCTCGGCGTTGAGCGCGTTGCCAAAGCCGGTGTCGGCGTCGATGATCACCAGCAGGTCGATCCGGTCGCGGATCAGCATCAGCGTGTCGGCCATTTCCGACAGGGTCGAAAGGCCGATGTCGGGGCGCCCGAGGCGGGTATAGGCCACGGCGGCGCCCGACAGATAGACCGCCCTGAAACCGGCCGATTGGGCGATGGCCGCTGTCATGGCGTCATAGACGCCGGGGGCGACAAGGATTTCGGGCGCCTTCAGCGCCGGGCGAAGGGCCGGGTTCATCGGGGCGCACCGATCAGGCCGGCGGCCTCGGCGCAGGTCCGCAGGGTAGTGACGGACCCGAGCGAGATCAAGGTCGCCTCGTGTACCTCGTCCTTGAAGGCCGCACAGCCATCGGACAGCAGGAGGGTGTGAATGTTGCGCAGATGCGCGTCGCGCACCGTCGAGGCGACGCCGCCATTGGTCACGATGCCGCCGACGATCAGCCAGTCGATCTCAAGTGCGCGCAGGATATACCCCAGCCGGGTCTGAAAGAAGGCGGAATAGGCGACCTTTTCCACCGTATGATCCGCCGGATACAGGTCATCGATCAGCCTGTGCCCCCACCCGCCGGGCGCGAAATCGCCCTTGCCGAGGAACGGGCGCAATTCCTTGAGATGCGGCGCAATCAGGGTTTCGTCGCCGGGACCGGGCACCAGGGTGAACTGGGCCGAGATATGGGTGCCGCCCGCCGCGCGCACCGCTTCGATCACCGGCTTTACCCTTCCGGGCAGCGCGGCAATGGCCGACCCCCCCTGTCCGGCGCGCCCGTAGGCGCCACCGGGATGCAGGAAATCGTTTTGCAGATCGATGGTCAGGATGGCGGTGTGGGCGGGATCAAGGCTTGAAAGCGCGCTCATCTCAGGGCTCCCTGGCATCGACGATGACATTGCCGAACCTGTCGATCACCCCTTTGAGATGCGGCTCGATCAGGATCGTCGAATCGGGTTGCTCCAGAATGGCGGGGCCATGGATGACGGCGCCGACGGGCAGGGTCAGCCGGGTATATATCGGTGTGTCGTGCCAGTCGCCGCCCATATGCACCGCGCGGCGCCCACGCAGGCTGGCCGGGATGCTGCCACCTTCGGCAGGCGCGAGCGTTGACAGATCGAACTTGGGCCGCCGCCCGACAACGGCCGTCCACAGGTTCAGAAGGCGGCGCACACCGCCGGGCAACAGGCGCCCATAGCCAGCCATGTAGGCGGTGTCGAAGGCGGCTGCGATGTCGGCGTGGCTGGGCGCCTGCACGCCGGCATCGGTGATCGTTACGGCAAGGGGCACGGAAACCGTGTGGGTCTGCCCGACATAGGCCATATCAAGTTCGACGATCACATCGCGCCCGTCAAAGCGCACCCCGGCGGCGTACAGCAGGGCGATGCCCTCGCGGCGATGGCTCTCCATGTTCGCGGTCAGACCAGCCAGATCCACGGTTTCGACCAGCGCATTGATCGTCTGCACAAAGTCCTGGCGCATGTCGGCGATGACGCATCCCATGGCCGGGGTGACACCGGGATAGCGCGGAATGATCGCCCGGGCGAGGCCGACCTCGGCCAGAATCGCGCCCGCGTGCAGGGCACCGCCACCGCCGAAGGGCATGAAGGCGAAACGGCGCGGGTTGTGGCCGCGCTCGATCGACACAAGGCGAATGGCGCCTGCCATGCGGGAATTGGCGACGCGCAGGATGGCCTCGGCGGCTGTCAGCACATCTAGGCCAAGCGGTTCGCCCACATGCCTTGCAATCGCGTCTCTGGCGGCGTCCACATCGAGGCGGTCAATCTGGCCGCCGATGGGGCGGTCGGGGTCGATCCGGCCCAGCACTATGTTGGCGTCGGTCACTGTGGGCCGGTCGTTGCCCTGGCCATAGGCGACGGGGCCGGGGAACGACCCGGCACTTTCCGGCCCGATATTCAAGAGCCCGCCCCTGTCGACCCAGGCAATCGAGCCGCCGCCGGCGCCGATGGTGGCGATCTCGATCATCGGGGTGCGCACCACCATGCCGAAGTCGATGGAGGTCTGCGCCGCCAGCACCGTCTGACCGCCGGTGATCGGCGCCACGTCGAAGCTGGTGCCGCCCATGTCGCCGGTGATGACATCCGGATACCCCGCCGAGGTGGCGATATAGCCCGCCGCGATCACCCCGGCGGCGGGGCCGGACAGCGCCGTGCGCACCGGCAGGCGACAGGCGGTGTCAACCGCCATGACCCCGCCGTTGGATTGCACGATCAGGAACTGCCCGCCAAAGCCGCCATCGCGCAGGGCGTTTTCCAGCCGGTTGAAATAGCCCGCGACCCCGGGCTGAAGATAGGCGTTGAGCGCGGTGGTCGAGGTGCGCTCGAACTCGCGGATTTCCGGCAGTATCTCGCAGGAGGCCGAGACATGGGGATTGGGCCAGATGTCACGCACGGCGGCAACGGCGGCCGTCTCGTTTTCGCGGTTGGCATAGGAATTGACGAAGACGATGGCGCAGGCGGCGCAGCCTTGTGCCAGCAGGTGCCGGGCGGCGGCGTGCACGGCCTCAAGATCGACGGCTGTCATCACCGTGCCATCGGCCAGCGTGCGTTCGGCCACTTCGAGGCGCAGGTTGCGGGGCACCACGGGGTCGAAATCGCCGCGCAGGCCCCATGTGGCGCGCCGGTCGCGGCGGCGCATCTCAAGCACATCGCGAAAGCCATGGGTGGTGATGATGCCGACGCGCGCGCCCTTGCGTTCCAGCAGCGCGTTGGTGCCGGCGGTGGTGCCATGGATCCCGGTGCTGACGCCGGACAGATCACCGACCAGGCGGGCGATGCCGTCCAGAAACCCGCCCGATTGGTCGGGCCGCGTCGTGGGCACCTTGGCGACAGAGGCCAGGCCGGTTTCATCGTCCAGGACAAAGACGTCGGTAAAGGTTCCGCCGACGTCGACGCCGATCATCTTGCCGCTCATGGCTGTGCCTCGCGCCAGCGCGGGCCATAATCGGCATCTGCGGCCGTTTCGCTGACATAGCCCAGCGCCACGTCCCGGGCGATGGCGGCGTCGGGGCGATCTGTCGGTGGCCCGTATCCGCCCCCGCCGGGTGTTTCCAGACGCACTTTCTGACCTCTGATCAAGGGAATACCACACATCTTCGAGGTCAGGGGCGGGCGGTGCCAGCCGTCGCCCTGTTCATAGCTGAAGACGTTGAGAGCCGCGTCTGCGCCGCCGTTGACGCCCTTGGGGGCAAAACGCCCACGCTCGCCGAACAGGAAGGCTTCGGCGGAGTGTTCCAGGACTTCGATTTCATAAATGGCGCCCAGCCCGCCGCGATGCGCCCCGGCGCCCGCACTGTCGGGGCGCAGGGCCCACTGACGGAAGATCACCGGATAGGCCGCTTCGAGGATTTGCGCAGGTGGTATCGTTGCCGTGGAAATCGGCGCGTTGTCGTGGTTCAGCCCGTCGCTTTCGGACGATCCGCCGTGGCCACCGCCATAGAACGAGAACATCACCCAGCGTTTTCCATCCGCCCTGTTGCCCGCAATCGACAGCGCGTTGATCGTGCCATAGGCGTTGGCCACCACGCGTTCCGGCGCGGCCTGGGCGGCTGCCGAGAAGATCACGTCGATCATCCGCAGGATGGTTTCACTGTAACCGCCCGTGGGTTTGGGAAATTCGGCGGACAGGATGCTGTTGTCGGGGATGCGGATGTTGATCGGGCGCATGACGCCCGCATTGGCGGGCAGGGACGGAAAGATGTGCTTGATCGCCACATAGCAGCAGGCAATCGCCGTGGGCAGCGCGATGTTGATCGGCCCGGCGCAGGTCGCCGCCGAGCCGGTGAAATCCAGGGTCAGGCGGTCGCCCTTCACCTCGAATGCCACCCTGATCGGCAGGGCCGCGTCGCTGATGCCGTCGTTGTCCATGAAATCCTCGGCCTCCCAGCGGCCATCGGGCAGGTCGGACACCTCGGCGCGGATCAGCGCCTCTGCCCGGTCGCCCAGGGCCGTGAACGCCGCCTTGACAGTGTCGGCCCCGTATTCGTTTAGCAGCGCATCCATCCGCCGCACGCCCAGATCCAGCGCGTTGATCTGGCCCGACAGATCCCCCAACGACGACTGCGGCATCCGCGTGTTGCGCAGCAGGATGTCGACGATGTCCTGTTGCAGCACCCCGGCCCGGTGCAGTTTCACCGGTGGCAGAACGATGGCCTCCTGAAACACCTCGGTGGCCGAGGGGTTGTAGTTGCCGGGCACGGCACCCCCCCATCGTGCCAGTGTCCGACCGAGGCAAGATAGCAGAACACCGCACCATCACGGAAATAGGGCCGCACGAGGCGCATGTCGGACAAGTGAGTGCCGCCGATATGCGCATCGTTGAAGATATAGACGTCGCCGTCCTGCAAGCCGCCATCGGTGGCGGCCTTGTCGATGACGGCCTTGGCGGCAAACGCCATGACACCGACAAAGATCGGCAGCCCGCTCTTGCCCTGCACAAGGGTTTCGCCGGTCAGCGCGGCATAGATCCCGTGCGAAGCGTCATGGGCCTCGGCGATGATCGGATTGAAGGCCGAGCGGAACAGCGTCGCATCCATCTCGTCGGCGATCTGTTCCATGCGTCCGGCCAGAACGGCCAGGGTGATCGGGTCGATCTGGGTCACGGTCACGGGCGCACTTCGGCCATGTCGTTCCAGACCTCCTGATCCGTCAGATGGGGTGGTTGCCGCCCTCCCCAAACGGCATCGTAATGTGCCAGGATGTTGGTCTGAGAACCATAAAGCGGAGAGGACGGCGAGATGAAAGATACAATGATCGGGGTGGATCTGGCAAAGAATGTTTTCCAGCTTCACGGGGCATCGATGACGGGCGAGGTGAAGTTTCGCAAGAAGCTGACGCGCC
>Ga0105055_10005915_pt1 | contig 17013 bp, 26 predicted proteins | sample BON03_FD_78090 | JGI IMG/M metagenome (GOLD analysis project Ga0105055, IMG submission 78090) | Freshwater microbial communities from Lake Bonney liftoff mats and glacier meltwater in Antarctica - BON-03 | ecosystem: Environmental > Aquatic > Freshwater > Ice > Glacier meltwater | place: Lake...
CCATCTTTAAGGCCCTGCTTAAGTCCGCCTGAGATTTCCCCGACGCGACCAACTTCTCTCTAAAAAACTCTGTGTCAAAATCTGGCATGGGATGTCCTTATCATTGAGGCCGAAGTGAGAAAAAATATTTGGGCCTCTTTACCATAAACATCAATAGCTTGGCTATTCATTATAGTGAGTTTTCACGATCATATAGATATATGCTTTGACATTTTTGTGAATGATTGAGAATATTCGTTGAGATTTAATAAATCATTAACAGCGCGGTATTCTCTTTATGAAAAACATCCCCTCCCTATCTGATTTCAGTCAAATGGCCTCCGCCGAACGGGAGGCATTGCCCCATGATGTGCTGCTGGAAATCCAATCCGAACTGGAAACGAAAGACGCTGTAGTTAAAAAGCTAAATGCTGTTTTCGAGGCTACGCTCAACGCCAAGTATGGCGATCAGATTTTGTCTGAATATGTTGGCAAGGACGAGCCTTACGGTTCGCAATCCGTCATGGTTAATGGGGGCAAATTGCAGTGCGACCGCAAGAAAAATGTCAAATGGGACAACGAAGAGCTTGCTAAAATCGAAATTCAGTTGAGAAATGATAATCATATTCCGGGGGAATATATCACCATCGAAAGAAAGATTTCGGAGACATCCTACAAGGCGTGGCCCGCCAGTTTGTCAAAGTTCTTTGATTCGGCCCGGACGGTTAAGCCCGGGAAGCTTTCAATCAAACTTGTTGCAGAGGAAAATTAATGGCTATTTCACTTGGCAGTATCAAAAAGGGTGGCGACAACAAGCCCCCGAGGGTTTTCCTATACGGCGTGGAGGGTATCGGTAAAACCAAGTTCGGCACCGAATCCCCCGCCCCTATTTTCATACAAACCGAAGACGGGTTGGTGTCTGAAAAGGTCCAGCATATTGACCGCTTCCCTGTCGCGGAATCATGGACGGATATTCAGGACGCCGTTACCGCTTTGACGAACGAGCGGCATGAATTCAAAACGGTTGTGGTCGATACCGTTGACTGGCTTGAGCCGCTTATCTGGAAGCATGTCGCCGCGATAAATCGAGTGAAGACGATTGAGGATATTGAATACGGCAAGGGTTATCTGGAGGCGGTCAGCCTTTGGGAAGATTTCCTCGGCGCGATGGATTACCTGCGGGGCAACTTCGGCATGTCGATTATTTTGTTGGGGCACAGCGATGTGAGCAAGTTCGCGGACCCGCTCCGTGACCCCTATGACCGGTATGTGCCAAAACTTCACAAGAAAGTCTCCCCAAAATTAAAGGAATGGGCCGATGTCGTTTTGTTCGCGAACTATCGGACAGCGACGAAGGACACGGATGTTGGCTTTAACAAGAAAGTCACTCGCGCCGTCGGTTCCGGGGACCGGGTTTTCCACACACTGGAGCGCCCCGGATTCAACGCGAAAAACCGGTACGATATGCCGTCAGAAATTCCCATGGTTGAAGGGCGGATGTGGGCCGATGTCGCCCAATATGTCCCTTATTTTAATAAACCGCAGGGACAGCCCGCGACAGATTCTACCCAAACCCAAACTCAACCCCAACAAACAGCCGAGGTAAATTAAAGATGGCACAACTTCACAGCCCCGTAGACCCGGACGCAACCGGCCGCATGGATGACTTTCAGGTTTACGAAGAGGGCGAGTATCAAATGATGATGGTCGGCGAAAGAGAAACGGACCGAGGGCTTTCATTCGAATTCCAGATGACCGGCGGGCCGTTCGATGGCGGGAAGCATTTTGAAAATGCCAGTATTTTCGGCAAGGAAGCCTGGCAGGTCGAAAAAGGCAACAAACTGATTGCGGCTTTGGCTCGCGCTGTTGGCATTCACACCGTTCTCGCCAGTACGGAACCGTTAATGCACCAGACATATTGGGTGAAACTGAATAAAACGACATCCAAAAAAGACGGCAAGGAATTTAACAATATTACCGATGTGTTCGACCAAAACGATCCCGATGCGCCAAAGAAATGGACATTCGGCGCGCCCACGCAGCATCGGCAGCCAGCACAGCAACCTACGCAGCAGCCTCAGCCTACGCAGGCGGCGACTCCGCCGATGCCGGGGAACAATGCCGCCCAGCCGGGCAGTGGCGCCCAGCCGGGCAGTGGCGCCCCCACGCCTCCGCAGCAAGGCTACACGCCTCCGCCTAATCAGCAATCCGGGCCGTGGAACCGGTAGGCATGGCTTTACTCCCCAAACCACAAGAGCAGGATCCGACGCTGGTTGCGATGGATAAGGCCATAGTTGACCACTATGACCCCGGCAGACGGCTATATCTTGGCATGTCCTCGATCGGCCGCCCCTGCTCGCGTGAGCTTTGGTATAATTTCAGGTGGATCAAGGTGGTTATCTTCGATGCCGCAAGCCTGAAGCGATTTAAGGACGGCTTCGTGCAGGAAGATATTACCGCCGCCCGACTGAACGCGATCCCCGAAGCTCATCTTGAATGTTTTAATCCGGAAACCGGCGAGCAGTTGGAATTCTCGGACTTCAATGGGCATTTCAAAGGCCATACGGACGGCATCATTGGCGGCATTTTGCAGGCGCCCAAGACTCCGCATATATGGGAAAACAAGGCGGTCAACGACGCGAAGTTCAACAAGCTTAACAAACTGAAGATTGATCTTGGCGAAAAATCGGCACTCCGGGAATGGGATTACACCTATTACGTTCAAGTCGTCATGTATATGGAATATGGCGGATACACCCGCGCTTATACGACGGTCAGTACGCCGGGCGGCAGGGAGTACACTTCCGTTCGAACCAATGCCGATATTGTTACTGTGCAGAAAATGAAGGCGCGGGCGAAAGATATTATCTTCCGGGATAACCCGCCCTCGCAAATCGGTGACGAGACAAACTTCCAGTGTAAGTTTTGTGACTACCTTGACATCTGCCACCAGAAACGGCAGCCGGACGCAAACTGCCGGACATGCCTACACTCGACGCCGGAAGAAACCGGCGGCTGGAGCTGCGCGAAGCATCTTTACAAAGATATGGATTTTGAACTGCAGGAAGCGGGCTGTCCTGATCACCTGTATTTGCCGTCGCTGATCGACGCGGAACAAATTGACGCCAGTGTTGAGGAAAATTGGGTGCTGTATCGGTTGCCGGACGGCAGTGAATGGAGGAACGGATGACCGCCCAAGCCACCCTCTTCAAGCCAAAACCAACAGGCATCACGCTTCGCCCTTACCAGCAGGAGGCTATCGACGCTGTGTACCGGTATTTCGAGAAGGAAACCGGCAATCCGTTGATTGTCCTGCCTGCGGGAACTGGCAAGAGCTTGGTGATTGCGTCATTCACAAAATCGGCGATCGAGTTTTTCCCCGAGACGAGAATTTTGATGCTCACCCACGTCAAGGAGTTGATCGGTCAAAACCTGAAGCATCTTGTCGGATTGTGGCCGGAAGCGCCGGTTGGCGTTTATTCGGCGGGGCTTGGAAGTTACGACACCGATGATCAAATCCTTTATGCTGGCATTCAATCGCTGCACCGCGCCGTTGAGCGGGTTGGGCATATCGATATTGTGGTGGTTGACGAGGCGCACTTGATCAGCAAAAAAGACGAGTCCATGTACGGATCCGTTTTTACCGCGCTTCGGCTGATCAATCCAAAGGTTAAGGTTGTCGGGCTCACCGCGACGGATTACCGCCTTGATAGCGGCTATATCCATGAAGGCGATGACACGCTTTTTTCCAAAGTTGTCTACGAAGCCGACATTGGTGAAATGATTGAGCAGGGTTATCTCCTGCCGCCCAGGTCGAAGAAAACCAAAACAGAACTTTCGACCGAGGGCGTGAAAAAGCGTGGCAAGGAGTTTATCGAAAGCCAGTTGATCAAGGCCGTCAACACTGATCCGTTGAACAATGCTATTTGCGATGAAATCATTGAGTTGGGAGCAGACCGCAAGTCGTGGCTCCTGTTCTGCACCGGCATTGATCATTCCGAAAACATTGCGAAGATCCTGAACGAGAGGGGCATTTCCGGCCACGCCATCACCAGCAAGACAAGCAAGACGGACCGCGCCCGATGGATTGATCAGCTCACATCCGGGGAAATCACCTTTCTGAGCAACGCCAATGTGTTGACGACCGGGTTCGATTCCCCGCGAACGGACTTGATTGCCTTGATCCGCCCCACGGAATCCACGTCGCTATATGTCCAGATGATTTGCCGGGGGGACAGGTTGTTTCCCGGACTGGCTGATTTTTTGGTTTTGGATTTTGCCAAAAACGTATCTCGTCACGGCCCGCTTGACGATCTGCTGATCAAGCGCCCGCCGGAAGGCAAGGGTGGCGGCGAAGCGCCTATGAAGTTCTGCCCGGAATGTTCGGAGATCGTCTACGCGGCGGTAAGAATATGCCCGGCTTGCGCATTCGAGTTCCCGCCTCCTGTGACGAAGTTATCCAGCACAGCATCAGGGGAGGCCCTGCTGAAGGCCGACAGAAAGCCCGAAGTGGTTGCTGTCACCAATATCCGGTATGAGCGCCACAAAAAGAACGGCAAACCGGATTCCATGCGGGTTACTTACTACGCGGGCATTCGGAACTTCACGGAATGGGTGGCTTTCGAAAGCGCCCCGAAATGGGCCCGAAGCTGGTGGTGGAAACGTGCCCCCGGCACCCGCCCGCCAATGGACGTGACCGACGCGCTTGCCCGGACAGCGGAGCTTAAAACGCCCGCCCGATTGAGCGTTATCAAGGACGGGAAATATTACAAAATTCTTTCGCAGGAGATTGCAGATGACCGAGACGACACCGCCCCACCTTGTCAACCGCACACAGTTTTCCAAAATGGGTGAACGAAATGCGGCGGGCCAAAAGCCGTCGAAAAATCCTGCGAACAAAAAGAAAATTGATGTTCTCGGCCGGGATGCCGACGGGGCGTATCGGGTCAAGAACCGCATCGATGGGAAGCGGGTTTAAATGATCTGCCGGGTTTGCCATCGGCCGGCGAGAGGGTTCGCCTTTATCCCGTCGATGGTGAGCCTGCCCGGCGAAACACAAACAGCTTGCTCATTGAGGCACTTAAAAATGATTTCTGAACACCATAAAAAAACAGCGACGGCCTTCAGTCCAACCAATGAGCAGTTGGAGCGGGCGATGAAAGAAGCCGGATACAAGGGCGGCACATTTCTGGATAGCGTCGGACAGACGGATTTAAGGCTGCTGGCGTCCGACACTTTCGAAAAGTTCATTCAGGAAGTTCTGGATGGTTATCACGGCGCCTTGGAGGGATTTGCAAGTGACTAGTATCGAACAAATAGAGGCGGCGTTAAGTCCGCAAGAGGCCGCTAAATTGCTTCGTGTGGCGGTTCAAACTTTGGCTGTATGGCGATGCCATGAGAAGGGGCCGGTTTGGCATAAATTCGGGGGCCGGGTTTATTACTACCCTGCGGACATCGAGGAGTTTTGCCGGAAGAAGGAAAAGGCTGATGGTTAAAACGCTGATCCTTGTTCCGGAGGACCAGGCGAAAGTGGACATGCAATCCTACAAGATGGAATGCATGGCGCACTCCCATGGAATGCGGAAGGAATCCCCAACCATTCATTTCACCGGGGAAGTGAACCAGGTCGCCTTGTATTGCGATTACGGGATTACTGATGAAATGCTGGACGCCGCCGATCTAGTGAGGAAGAGCGGGCGGGAAACGGCATTCCGATATATCCGGCCGATATCCACGCCAAAGGAAGAGGCTGAACTTGCGCTGCTGGCAGGCGATTTGATGGCGGAGCAATCGCTTCGGGGGTCGGCGTGATGGGCCGCCGCAGCAATTTCAAGCGCAATGAGCGTGACTATTACCCGACGCCATACGAAGCGGTTATCCCGCTCCTACCGTACTTGGCCGCCGGGACGCGGTTCTGCGAGCCGTGCGCCGGCAATGGGGCGTTAATAGATCATTTGGAGCGCCACGGACATATTTGCGCCACGGCATGGGATATCGAGCCACAAAGAGCAGATATTAGGAAGGCTGATGCTTTTGGCAGGATGGTCCTCGGCGACGTAGGTTGCTTTATCACCAATCCGCCATGGGACCGCAAGGTTCTCCATCCGCTCATAGAACACCTTTCCATGCAACGCCCCACATGGCTGCTATTCGACGCGCCGTGGATGCACACTAAGCAAGCCGTCCCATACCTCAGATATTGTTCAAAGATTGTGACAGTAGGCCGGGTTTCGTGGATGGAGAACGGCACGTCCGGCAAGGAAGATTGTGCTTGGTATTGTTTCGATCAGCGGTTTTCGGGAATAACTAAATTTTATGGAAAGCAAGGAGAGGCCAAATGAAAGCCAAAACAATCAAGTCAGTTTTGCGGAAGAAGTTCACAGAATTTATCGAAACAATTGACGATCCAAAGGTCCGGAAACTCGTCGAGAAAAACACCATTATTACCGGCGGATCCATTGCATCAATGCTGCTGCGGGAAAAGGTCAACGATTATGATCTTTACTTCACGAACCACGAAACAACGCTCGCAGTGGCGAAGTATTATGTCAAAAAATTTAAGTCCAGGCCAAAATTCAAAAATGGGATGGAAGTTGCTATTGATGTCACCGATGAGGACGGCCGGGTTAACATTAAAGTCAAAAGTGCGGGCGTTGCATCCAACAAAGAAGATGACGGATATAAATACTTTGAGGCCGACGCCGATCCGGATGCGCAAGACGCTACTGAATATGTTGCACACTCAATGTCATCTGATGCCGAAGAGTCCGCGGTAACGGTCGAAAATTACGAACCCGTATTTCTATCCAGCAATGCAATAACCCTCTCCGGTAGGGTCCAGATCATCCTTCGCTTCTACGGGGACGCGACGGAAATCCATAAGAATTTTGATTTCGTCCATTGCACAAATTATTGGACATCCGGTAACGGCGAACTTGTCCTCAAGGCCGATGCGCTTGAGGCTTTGCTGACGAAAGAGTTGCGGTATATCGGCTCCCTTTATCCGATTTGCTCAATCATCAGGCTGCGCAAATTTATCAAGCGAGACTTCACGATTAATGCCGGTCAAATCCTGAAAATGTGTTTTCAGATATCCAAGCTTGACTTGAGCAATCCCTCTGTACTTGAGGATCAGTTGACGGGCGTTGATGTGGCCTATTTCCACGAAGTTATTCGTAAAATGAAAGAGAAAGAAGGCCCTATTTCATCTGCCTATTTGACTGAAATTATCGATCGTATGTTTTAACTAACACCGGCAAACCACCTTTCGTCTCCCATGGGGGTCCGTGCGGGGATTACCAGAAAGCAGTAATGCGAAAGTCAATCGCGGAGAGGTTTGCCGGTTCGGTGTGTTACTCCGTAAATTACTGCCGGGCTTAGGAGCCCACCGTACATTCAATTTTTAGGAGGAAATTATGAGTATCAAAAATATAGCCAAAGTCTGCCATGAGGCGAACAGGGCTTATTGCCAGGCGATTGGCGACGACAGCCAGTTGCCTTGGGATGACGCCCCGGAATGGCAAAAAGACAGCGCCGTGGCCGGGGTTGAGTTTATCATCGACAACCCCGCGGCCGGACCGTCGGCGTCACATGAAAGCTGGCTGAAGCAGAAGACCGCAGAAGGCTGGAAATATGGGGCGGTTAAGGATCCTGCGGCAAAAACGCACCCCTGCTACGTGCCTTACGACGAGCTGCCGGTTGAGCAGAAAGCCAAGGATTATATTTTTGGCGCCATTGTCCGCTCGATGCTTGAAACGTAAGCGAGGTCCTCGATGAAAATCAAAACCGTCATAACCCAAAACCGTCGTGACTTCACCGCAATTTTTGAGTGCGATCACTGCGGCCATGAAACGAAGCCGCTCCGGGGATATGACGATGCACATTATCACGGCAACGTCATCCCCATGATGAAATGCACTGAATGCGGATTGGCGGCCGGGGATGATTTCCGCCCGCTGGCGACAAAATACCCGGAAGGCCAGCAGGTTTAACTCAACAAAGGATTTTAAAATGGAACTGTTACTTAGATTAAACGAGGCGGACAACCGCATCAGGGAGGCCGTCGAAAAAACGGAATCAATCCAGCAACAATTGTTCGGGAACGTTCGCCCGGGTACAAACGAGAAAGAAGCGGAAGGCAAGGCCCACGCTGTTTTCCCGCGGATCAGCAGTAGTGCCGATTCAATCTGTAGATTAGCCGATCGGCTCCATGAAGTTCTTGATGCAATCAATGAAAGTCTTACTCCCGTCGAAAGTCGAGATCAGGCAATACGTGATATCGCGGAAAGCGCCAGGGAAGACCGGCAGAATGTCCCGTCACCACCATACGGCCCAATGTATACAGGTGCGGAATGACCATCCTCTACACCCTGCTTTTCGCACTGGCCGGCGCGCTCCTATACCGTCTGCGCGGCGCGCCGTGGCTCGACTTCCTGCACCGCCCGATCAAGCAGATGCTGTATTGCGGAGGATGGGGCGCTGTCGGCTATCTGCTCGTGCCTGAATGGTGGTTCGTCCTGCTTGCCTATGTTGCATCGGTCGGCGCGGTTTCCCTCGGACATGGGTCGTATATGGATCTTGGGCATACAGTGAAACCGCAAGACATAGACGAAAGGCCAGTAGGCTGGATACTGAAACCTTTCGCCAAGATGGTTGGGATTGATCCGACAACGACACTCTATGACGCGATCGGCCTGACCCTCAATGGCATCCTGATGACCCTGCCCTTCGCAATACTGTTCTGGTGGCACGGCGACCTGGCGGCAGGGTTTGTCATCTTCGCGGCCGGTGCGTCCAAGACGCTCGCCTACTATATTGGATGGTCGCAATATCACAGGCTGAGTTTCGGCAAACGGTCTCCGGGGCCTACTGAAATCGGCGAATGGCTGACCGGGGCGTTCCAGTGGCTTGCCTTCGCGACAGTCTACCTCATGGGAGCATCATAATGGCGACGAAAGAAACAGAAGGGCTCGCAGCGTACCGTGGCATCAAGGGGTTTGGAGACAGGTTGCAAGCCATTGCCGCAGCAAACAAGGAAATGCGGGCGGCGTTGGAACTTATATCCGGCGGCGTTGTAAACCCTGCTCGCGCGGCTCGGGATGTGTTGGGGAAGTTGGATGACTAATCCCTTGCATTTGGCCGCTGGATTCCTTCTTGGCCTTATTCTTTACAGAATATTTAATTATGGGCTTGGCTTTAAACGAGACGCAACAGACGGCACTAAAAAGCGGCCAGGCTTAATCATACTCACGGACCACGGGACAGGCGTTCAGTATGTGATGAATTCGCTTGGCGGGATGACGGTTCGGGTTGACGTTTCAGGTAAACCAATGACGGGAGGGCGGAATGGTTGAGTGGAGAAAAGGCAAGGGTGCAATCGAGACATCCAAGGTACACGACTGCCTCTTTACCAATGTTATTCCCGCAAGGGGGAAATCTATCGCCGCAACAATAACCACAAATTCATTTGACGACGGAGGTTATTTGAAGGGCGAAGTGTTCGGAACAGTAGCCGAAGCCAAAGCATGGTGCATCACCGAGGCCCGCAAAATCCTTACAGAAGCATTGGAGAGGTTGGATGAGTGACGACATCAAATATCCTGGACTGCACGTTTCTTATTGCTTTCGGAAAAAAGACGGAAACAGCGGATTTGGAAACAGCTTTTTGTCAGCGACTATCTACCCAAAAACGCACGAAGATATTTTTAGTGCGATAGAGAAGATTGAAGAATTAACCGGATTTGAGAGCATATCAATAGTCGCATTTCAGGAGTTGAAAGGGTCATGACTGATTGGCAGCAATCCAGCGACGGCGGCTGGCACAGGTACGTAGGACCGTTGTTTTGCAGCATAAGCCCGAAGCGGTATCCGGATGACAGCCACAAGGCGGAATTTATGCATACAAACGGCGTCATTATGCATCCTACCGTTGTCGGCGATTACGACGAGGGCAAGGCGCTGTGTGACAAGATTGGGCTGGCCTTCGGGCGGTCGATTGTGAACGGGTATAGGAGGAAGAAATAGGGAATTATATACGAAACTAGACACGTCGCCTAATTCGGTTTCTTCTTTGGCTTCTTTTTCGCCTTCTTGATTTTTTTATCCGCAGCTTTGAACATCGCTTTTGCAATGTCCTCGGGCATGGCTGGTATCTGGTCCATTTTGTTTTTAATTGGACGGCCTTTTTGGGGGGCTGTTTTTTCAGTCATTATTTCGCTCACAAACTTGCACTATATGGTAGTGTTTTAACATAGCTTTCCATGAAATCCCAATCGGGCTGACCATCGCTTTTTGTTGGTAGTCGAATGATTGATTCATTCATTCGACTCAACCCCCATTTTCTCCCATAGTTAAAGCGATATTTTTCAGCCCGGAACAGGGGAAGCATAAAAATGGCAATATACTTATTCAGGGGAAATTTGGGCTTTAATACATGAACGTCTTCCGTCGAGGAAAATGGCTCAACTTGGTAAAAGGCCTCACCAACACTTCCATTGCGATTGACAGTAATCACATTCCCATTGTGTCGAGCTTTCTCGGTTGTAAACCCAGTCAGTCCGTTGTTTTGATCAGTTGAGGTAATGAACGGTGTGTCGCCATGCCCGGTCAGTTTGGATTTTCTTGGGCCTTTGCCCCGCTCAATATCGAATATCTCATCATATCGGAAACCCTTCCAGCTTCCAAAATCCAGCGCTACACTATGATCAGACGAGGCCTCCATGTTGGGTGCTTGGATTGAGGTAGCATTGACCCAGTTAGGCAGAGCAGAGAATGGTGGCACTAGAATGTCATCAAACGTCTTATTTGCTTCACGACCATGCGAGGTATAACGAAATCTGTTTCGCGCAATTGCTAAACAATAATATATTTTTTCATTGAACGACATCTGCTTCAATGGCCGCAATACTTTAATATTCTGTCCAGTATAAAATTCTTCTGGTTGGACAAATGCAGACAACAGATATGTTCCGCCAAGTGTGGCAGTTATCAGACCGGCTTCATACGGATCTACGCCCGAAATAGCTTCAACTTTGGTATCCACGCCAAGATTGGCAGAGGTTCTTGAGACAAAATTTGTTCCTGACCGGCACTCACACATTTTGTTCTTATCGAGCTGATTGCCATACTCGATATGAAAAAGTTCCTTGAGCTTTACAGGTTCAACCATGGGTCACCTTAAACGCGATGTATCCCTTAAGCACTTTTTCAAAATCATTCTGGCTAATACTTGAATAGTCGGTTTCCATATAGGCTTCAGCACACCATTCATCGGAAGCCGAAACAGCCTTGAGAACACTTAGACCCGTCTTTCCTTCACGATTCAGATAAGCCTCAAGCCACTCCGCCTTGACCGCATCCCACTGCCCCTGATTGACTCTTCCCACATTCTTGGCTTTGCGAAATCCATCGTCTTTGAAGTATCCAAAGAACGTCTTGTAGCCCGCTGGGTGGGGACTGTGAGCCTCAAATATAATGATGCAGGTGATCACACCGACTGGGTGGAAAAGATCGTCTGGCATCGAGAATACGCCTGTCAATTTATGCTTTTCAAGCAATCGCTCTCTTACCAAAACAGCGGCGGCACTGGATGATGTCACGCAGCTCATTTGGACGATTGCAGCACAACTCCCACCCTGTTGTAAACAGTCCAAAGCTCCTTCAATAAACTCTAGCTGTCCATCCTCACCCACATCATATGGCGGATTCAAGAAAGCCACTGTCGGCTTGAGCGTTTTAATCTTTGCTACGTTTAATGGTGAGAAAGAATCGCCTTGATATATGTGCGACTTTCCATCGCTACTCATCATCATGTTGGAGCAAGCGAATGTAAACATATCCGTGCGCTTCTCGATGCCAATAAGCTGGTTCTTTTTTATCGCCGTTTTTTTGCTAACGTCATTAACAGCCAGACCGACCATCCGTTTCATGGAAGCTATCAAGAATCCGCCTGTTCCGCAGCAACTGTCGTAAACCGTGTCGTTTGCATTAAGGGCAACTATGTCACAGAACAATTCAGTTATATGTTGCGGGGTCAGAACCAGCCCTGTCTTCTTGTCTGTTCCCGCATATCGGATAAATTCTCGATAGAAGCGGCCAAGAACATCATATCCTTTCTCACCCATTGATATTAGAGGAAGGATAGATTTTTCGAGCCGTTCAGTCAGATCACGCAGAACATAATTGTCATCTTCTGCTGTGGCCTTTTTCTTTTTGATTTGATCCGACTTAGCAATGTCGTGATTTTTTATTTTCTCAAATTCGCCTAGCATGGATTTGACGCGATCAGCGTCAATTTCATTATCCTCTAGCCAGTTACCGATGCCGGTAATTATAGCCTTTGCGACGCGCGCGGGCGTCGGCTTCATCTCTTTGGACGAAGCTACTTTTTTGTATGATCCTTTGAAGGCAGGGTTATGGAGAGCTAACAAAATCGCACTAACAATCGTGCATCGCTCGTATTCAGCTATCGAATAATCATTCAGATCATTGTTCAGATCAATAGCGGTTTTCGTAATCTCCGCGCTTTCGATATTCTGCGCTTGCGCCCCCCCGCCTAGATGCTCGATATATGAAAATATATCCAGAAGTTTGCCATCTTCTTCTTTGACTTCTGTTTCACCCTTCTTCTGGTAGAATGATGAAATTTTCAGTTTTTTGGAATTACTCCCGCTTACCGCAATTGAAATGACATTATATTTGGATGATAGGAAGGCTGAGTAATGGAGCGCACCGTCAACAGCAAAACCGGACGGATCATCTCCCAATACGCTTCGATGAGCTTTGGCATCGGCTTTGCACTCAACTACGATTATGTCATCGGGAAGCGCGGGAAGGCTGATTATAAATTCAGGGTATCCCGATTTACCCGTCATATTCTTGGATGCTTTAGACAAGCAGGTTCTGGCTTTTGCAACAGTCGTTTTCTGTTCATCAAGACGAATAGCGCCAACAAGCGGATCATTCTTGAAATGCTCTCGCACAAAGTCCTCGGTGATGCGCTCGTTTTTCATATTGCTGCAACCAGATCATCATAGCGAAGTCGCTTGCCGTCTAAGCCCTTCGCAAGAACAGTCATTTGAGCAAGCGTATCAAGATCGCGGACATTGTGGCGGCCTGCAAATTCGGTCACATAGCGGGTAAGGTGCTTCTCGCTCATTTGGTGATATGTCCCTTTGTAACCACGCTTGAGCATCGCCCAGAAGCTTTCAATGCCATTGGTGTGAACCATTCCAGCAACATATTCGCCAACGCTATGCTTGACTGATTTATGCTCATACGCGCCTGCTAGGCCGATATAGCCCCTATGCTCATCCGTAAAGACAGAAGATTGGGCTTCGACATTTTGGACTACAAAACCTTGCAAGGTTGCAGCGTCGGTTTTGGTGATTTTATGGGCGCGAATTTTGCCGCCGCGTTGCTTTGCTCCAATGACGGCAACCTTGCCAACTGCGCCGCGTCCAGCATTCAAACGCTTGTTACGGTGCTTGTTCTTTTCCTTGCCGCCGATGTAGGTTTCATCAACCTCAATTTCGCCATCCAGCTTATCACCACCTTCAATCCAACCTTGGCGGATTTTTTGGGCGAGCATCCATGCTGTCTTTTGCGTAACGCCAAGATCGCGATGTAGTTTCATACTGGATACGCCTTTGAGACTTGTTGACATCAGGTAAATTGCGATAACCCATTTTTGCAGTGCAACCTTGCTCGACTGCATGACTGTTCCGGTTTTTACGCTGAAATATTTCCGACAATCGCCGCAATGATAAGGCATTGGTTTCTCATTTTTTACAACAGACGTTTTGACGCTTCCGCAGTTTGGGCAATGACGGTCACCATCCGGCCATCTGATATTTTCCAACCAACTTTTGGCGGCTGTTTCATCAGGAAACATCTTGAATAATTCTAGAACGCTCAATCCTTTGCGGTCGCTGCGTCCCGGTGCTTTCTGCGTCATTTACCTGCCCTCTGTTTCTGTCTATTTATATACATTAAATAGGTACTAGGGGCAAGCGATTTTGTCTAGTTTCGTATATAATTCCCTATTAATGCAGCGCAGGACCAAGCGATTTCGGACTTTAAGCGCGGATTATCTGCGTAACGCCAACTTGTATAATGGCGTCAGTGCAGGCCGGAGAAAATATTTGGGGGCCTGTGCATTATAGCCGCTACGGACGCCCGTGGGCCTTCGACGGTCGATTGCTAATAAATCAAGTAAAATTATAACTCAAAATATAACTATCCTATTTTTTCCACCGGCTTTCCGCCGCCTTTCGAAGGCAGGGTGTTCAAAGCCTCTGATCGTAATCGCGACCTAATCAACATCACAGCAACGGACGAATAGGCGATTCACTTAACCACCTTCAACGCCGGTCGGCCCCCATCCATCATCCCCTGAATCCGCAGCGCCGTGGCTTCTGCCGCATCGTTAAAGTCTGCTTCCATCATGTAGGAATAACCGTCAGTCGTGGATTTATTCCGATGACGAAGCAGCTCCCCGATCTGATCCAGCCCAAATCCTGAGGACAAGGCCGCTGAGGCGAATGTTCTGCGAAGGTCGTGCATTCGGAGGTCCGGACAACCAGCGGCCGTTCTCACGCTATCCCAAACCTTTTTCGGATCCTTTATGCCTGTGATCGTCCCGGATGTTTTGGGAAGCTGTTCGATGATTTCCATCGCCGGGGCTGGTAGGTATATCGAGCGTTCGTCCTGAGTTTTGTTTTCACCCAGGTCAAAGATACGATTGCCCTTGATTTGATCCCATGTGGCGTTGGCAATTTCGCTTTTGCGGGCACCGGTCAGTATCAGGAGATAAAGAAACAATACGCTGCCCGGAGTGCTTTTCTTCCGTCGCTCCAGCTCGAACGCAATCAAAGGGGCCTCGGCGCCATCCATAAATCTACGTCGCTTATGCTCTTTAAATCGGTCGATACCAAAGACGGGGTTTGTATTTTGTGGTCGCATCTTCCACTTTTCGGCCATAGCAAACATTTTCGATAGTAGCGAAAGGGTGCGGTTCGCGGCATATGGCGTCTTAGCCAAAGACTTGTGGATGTTCTCAATATCGTCATCTGTAATATCCCTCACCTTCCTTTTCCCGATTTTAGGGTTGATGATATTATCAATTCGGCTTTTTGCATTGGTGATTGATTTTTGACTTCGCCATTTATCAGTGAAGTAGGCTTCGAACCGCTCCGTTAAATCGCAGACAAGCGGATCCTTCTTGGCTTTTTTCCAGTCCCCGGCAACATCCTGACCAAGCGCAACATTATCTTTAATCGCCTTGGCGACATCTCTTGCTCTAAAGATTGTCATTTCCGGATAGCTGCCGATCTTCGGGCGCCTTTCCATGCCGTCGCGGGTCCGGTAATACAGATAGAAAGAGGCCGACGCTGCGTTGACCTTCAGGTGCAAGCCGATAACCTTGTCATCGTTGAATACGTCACCTTTTTTGCCAGCCCGAATATTTGAAATTGTGAGCGGTTTCGACGCCATCGTTAAGCCCTTTCCATGTCGCATCCATGTCGCACCAAGTCGCACATAGGTCGCAGCGTTTATATATGTTCATCAAACTATATAAACCTTCGTCAACATAAAATCCAGCAAAATCAATGTATGTTAATATTTATTAAACAATATCAACCCTATGGAAGCTGACCTTTAATCAGCGGGTCCCGGGTTCGATTCCTGGTGGCGGCACCACATAAGCCCTTGAAGACATAATGTTTTCGAGGGGTTATTTGTTTCCAAAGTGACCCAAAAAACAAGCCATGTCGCACATAGGTCGCAAGAAAATCAGCACTTATTTTCTGCAAACCGTCGCCAAAATATGCGTGGATTTATGCAATTGCTCACGATGGGATTTGCTAATAGGTCTGGCAGTCAATGTGGCCGCTAATTAATATGGCGGCCACATTAATTAGCGGCCACATTGACTGCCAGATTAATTTCAGGGTGCCGTTTTTCGAAAAACAGTACCCTGACAAAGCAGGATTTATGTGAATGGACATTAAAAATGAAATGGAAAATTAGTGTCCATTGTACAATTTAGGCATAACGATAGTGTGAATTGTCGGAATGTTTGGGGGCTTGGGGATGGTTTTTCGTCCGGCGGCGGGGTATATTGCCGGAGTGCGGCGGCGTGGAGAACACGACGGGGCGGAGGAAGGCGGATCGCAACTGCCGCCTTGGTGACAAGAAAGCAGCGAGCGAAATATCGAGTTAATGCCGGTATCAAGTCCGGCCCGCACATTAAAGGCGTGTAGCTCAATGGTAGAGCGGATTCCGGTAAGGGATAATGATGCAGGTTCGATTCCTGCCGCGCTAGCCAAAGTTCTTAATGTTCTTGATTGTTCGGCCAAAGGTATCTATCTAAATCCAGCGTGGTTATGTGGTGTAGTTACGCAACGGGGAAGGGGCTTCTGGAAACGGAGGCTCCTTTTCTAATTGTTACTGACATTCCCGGAGCTGATCCCGCTCGCGCTGATAGTCGATGATCATGCGAACAAGCGGGGATCCTTGCGGCAGCTCGTCAAGAGCATCAGCCGCCTCGATCAAAAACTCCGGGGAGTATTTCACGATTGCCGGGCAGACTGAGGCCGGGTCAGAAAGTGCCGTCTCGCATCCGGTCAACAACAGCAGGCTTGTCAGCAGGAGAATTAGCCGCAGCCTTCCTTTGTTTCTTGAGTACATCCAATGTCTCCCTTGCTGATTTCACCTTCTCGCTATCCTTGCCCGCTTCCCTCGCGGCAACGATCACAGCGAGGACCGTCACCACAGCGGCGGCAGCGATGACAACGTATGCCCATATCCCGCTGAAAATCTTGCTGAAAAATGCGAGCATCAGCGCAAGCCCTTCTTCCTGTCACTGACCCGGGCGAAAATCATATAACCGACACCGATCAGGGCCACACCAAGGAAGATATACTTGAAATACTCGCTGTACGGCACCAAAGGTTCGATCTGCTTTTGAACTTCCATAAACAGCCCGCTACCGACAACGCCGGCAGACGCCACCTGCGCCCCTTTGACGGTCCG
>Ga0105055_10005922_pt1 | contig 17004 bp, 15 predicted proteins | sample BON03_FD_78090 | JGI IMG/M metagenome (GOLD analysis project Ga0105055, IMG submission 78090) | Freshwater microbial communities from Lake Bonney liftoff mats and glacier meltwater in Antarctica - BON-03 | ecosystem: Environmental > Aquatic > Freshwater > Ice > Glacier meltwater | place: Lake...
TATGTTCATCTAATAGGTGGAGAATTCACCTATGAAGTACGAGCATTTAACCGACCGCGAAGTCAGTTGGCTAGCTTTCGATCAACGGGTTCTGGAGCTAGCGGAGGATAAGTCACTCCCACTACTCGAACGGTTGAGATTTTTGGCGATCTCGTCATCGAATTTAGATGAATTCTTCATGGTTCGAGTAGCAACGCTGATGAGCAAAATTGAAAATGGTGTCTCAGCCCCAAATGTTGCTGGCTTAAAACCTAAAGAACTGTTGGAGAAAGTATCTTTAAAAACTAATGAAATTGTTGCACGACAGTCACGAACACTTCATGATGACATCTTGCCGGAACTTGAAAAAAACGGAATTGAATTAGTCACATGGGATAGCTTGGAAAATGTTGAGAGCGATTACCTGTCGGGGTTATTTCAAGATCGAATTTTTCCAGTCTTAACTCCGTTAGCGGTTGATCCCACTCATCCGTTTCCATATATTTCTGGGTTATCACTTAATCTTGCGGTTATCGTAAAGAATGCAACCACAAATGAAGAGTTTTTTGCCCGCGTTAAAGTGCCTGAAATATTGCCTAGATATATTGCAACTGCCAAAACTGGTTCAATCAGATTTTTGCCAATCGAGGATTTAATCTCTATTCATTTGCAAGAGTTGTTTCCTGGAATGGAAATTGAAGATCACTACACATTTCGTGTAACTAGAAATCAAGATATCGAATTAGATGAAGAAGAAACCGATGACTTACTTGGTTCTCTTGAGCAAGAATTACTTCGCCGAAGATTTGGTCCACCAGTAAGACTTGAAATCGAAAGCGGTGTTGATACGGATTTAGTCGCAAAATTGGGTGCCCAACTCGGAGTGGGAGAAGAAAACATTTTCCATATCGATGCGCCGTTAGATCTAACTTCACTCAATAGAATTGCCGATCTTGATTTTCCTGATTTGAAGTTTCCTCCCTTTAGATCACGAACCGCTCAAGCGTTTGCTGAAGTGGAGCCCGAAGATCCTGATATGTTTTTTGCCGCTATCCGCCAAGGTGAAATCCTCCTGCACCATCCCTATGAATCTTTTACTACTTCATTTGTTCATTTTCTAGAAAACGCTGCACGTGATCCAAAAGTTTTGGCAATTAAGCAAACCCTTTATCGAACATCTGGAGACTCTCCAATAATCGAGGCGTTGATTGAAGCCGCTGAAGCCGGCAAGCAAGTTGTTGCAGTCATTGAAATTAGGGCGCGCTTTGACGAACAAGCAAATGTTAGGTGGGCAAGAAAACTTGAAGCTGCCGGTGTTCATGTGGTTTATGGCTTAATGGGTTTGAAAACTCACGCAAAACTTTCTTTGGTAATTCGCGATGAAGTTCAAGGCTTGCGACGTTACTGTCATATTGGAACGGGAAATTACAACCCAAAAACGGCACGCGTCTATGAAGATCTGGGAATTATTAGCGCTGAAACCGAACTTACTGAGGATCTAACTCGACTATTTAATCAATTATCGGGGTTTGCTCCGCAGTCAGCATATTCGCGGTTGTTGGTTGCGCCGAGAACATTACGGCCTGGGCTGCTTGAGAAAATTGACCGCGAAATCGCAAATGCTGGTCGGGGACTACCGAGTGGAATCCAATTTAAATTAAATTCAATTCTTGATGAAGAGTTTGTGGCAAAACTTTATACCGCCTCGCAAGCTGGGGTAAAAATTGAATTACTTATTCGTGGAATATGTGCGGTCCAACCAGGGATTAAGGGAATCTCTGAGAACATCAGAGTGAAGTCAGTACTCGGCCGCTTTCTAGAGCACTCTCGTATTTATCATTTTGTAAATAGTGGTGAAGATGAATACTGGATTGGTAGCGCTGACTTGATGGGTCGAAATTTAGATAGACGAGTTGAAAGTCTTGTGTTGGTAAAACGCAAGGAACACCATCTTAGATTGCAGGCGCTTCTCGACTTAGGTTTATCAGATGGCACTGCTGCTTGGGAATTAAATCAGACAACTTGGGTGCATTCAGATAAAGATAATTTAATTGATATTCATAGTGAACTAATAAAACAATATTCAATGGGGAGTTAAATGAATGAAGCCACCTTATTTGCTGCTGGAACAGTTCTCTGGCGCCGAGTTGAAGAAGAGAAAATTCAGATTGCGCTAATTCACCGTCCTCGTTATGACGACTGGTCCTTTCCAAAAGGCAAAATCGAAATCGGTGAATTAGAAATAACTGCTGCTTACAGGGAAACACTTGAAGAAACTGGATTTAAAAGTATTTTTGGACCTGAACTTTGTACAGTTACTTACCCAGTGGGTGAGAGCATCAAATCAGTCAGGTATTGGTCGGCTGAGGCCACTGGCGAAGCGAGCCCAGTTCAGGATCTAGGAGAAGTAGACGAAATACTTTGGTTATCGGTCGAAGATGCTTATAAGAAACTCACGCGTGAAGGGGACGCGGAAGTTTTAAAAAACTTTGAGCTATTTGGATCAGAGACCATTCCTCTAGTTTTACTACGTCACGGAACTGCGCTGCCACGACAAGAGTGGCTGGGCGATGATGGCGATCGCCCTTTGGCACAACTTGGTCAAATTCAGGCAAAGCGAATTTTATTGAACTATGCCCCTTACTCAATTAACGAAATCCATTCATCAGATGCTTTGAGATGTTACGAGACGGTCACCCCAATGGCGCAGGCGCTTTCATTAAACTTAATTTATTGGAGTGAATTGAGTGAATACTCATTTAAGAAAGATAAAAAATCTGGACTAGATGTCATTAGTGAAATTATTGAAAGTCAATCAAGGGCCATTGTTTGTGGTCATAATCCAGTACTCCCAGATATTGTTCAAAAATTGATAGGTAAAAAGAATTTTAAAGAGTTAGAGCATGGATTGCGTCCAGCCGAGGCTTGGGTTCTGCATCATAGAGATGGAGAAATAGTTGCAATTGATTGGCATCCGGCGCCATAAAGCTGATTTCTAACTCTCGAATACTAACTACTTAGCCAATCCAACCTACGAAGTAAAATTCCTTCACGCAGCGCCCAAGGACAAATTTCAACTTGGTCAAGATCTAACATTTCCATAACTTCATTGGCAACGATGGCGCCAGCAACTATTTGTCCAGATCGACTCATTGAGACTCCAGGTAGATCCGTTCGGAGATCGTGAGTCATTGCAACTAGCCGACTTATAGCTGAATTTAATGAAGACCGTTCTAGAATCTTGATGTCATCTCCATACCAGTGCGATGTAATTCTCGCTAAAGTTCTAAAAGTCTTACTCGTCACTACAAAATGATTGGCATCATGAGTTTTAAGAGTTTTTGGTAACTTACTTTTAAGGGTATCAGTAACATATTTAGTTAACTGGTCTATGGACTTTGAATTAAATGGATCTCCAGTAAGAAATTCACGAGTTAATCTAGATGCGCCTAACGGAAGCGAGAGAGCGGTATCAGGATTTTCATTAGAACCCGTCGCGATTTCAAGTGAGCCCCCACCAATATCTAAAACTAATAACTTGCCAGCAGACCATCCCAACCAGCGGTGGACTGCTAAAAATGTCATTGACGCCTCATCGGCGCCCTCAAGAATCTGCAGATCAATTCCATATTTTTCATTTATATTGCTAATGATCTTTAATCCATTTTTAGCGTCCCGTAGCGCGGATGTTGCAAAGGCTAGAATCTCATCTGTCTTATTTTGATTGGCGTGAAGAACTGATTCGCTAACCGCTTTATCTAAAAGCGCAATTCCTTCTTCAGTTATCGAACCATTTGAATCGAGATACTCTGTAAGACGCAGATCAACTTTGTAATTAGTAGCGGGAGTCGGACGAGCCCCAAAGTGGGCATCCATAACTTGGAGGTGGATAGTGTTGGAGCCCACATCTAAAACTCCCAATCGCATAACGCAAATCTATCGGTGAGCACTCTAATTATTTGTTTATTGGGCGCTTTTTGAGCAAATTTGATAGGGTCAAGTTCTGTTTGAGTGAAGGAGAAATCAATGTCTGAAAATTCAGGTGAATGTCCAGTAGTCCACGGTTCACATACCGAGGTGGGTTCATCGAACTCATACTGGTTTCCCAAAGCGCTGAATTTAGAGATTCTTCATCAGCAAGATACAAAGATAAATCCGCTAGGTAATGATTTTGATTATCGTGAAGAGCTAAAGAAATTGGATTTCGTAGCGCTCAAAAAGGATATGCATGCGTTAATGACTGATAGCCAATCTTGGTGGCCAGCAGATTGGGGTCATTACGGCGGGTTGATGATTCGCTTGTCATGGCACGCAGCTGGAACTTACAGAACAAGTGATGGACGCGGTGGTGGGGGAACGGGTAACCAACGTTTTGCGCCACTTAATTCTTGGCCCGATAACGTAAACCTTGATAAAGCGCGACGTCTTCTGTGGCCGATCAAAAAGAAATATGGAAATAAAGTTAGCTGGGCTGACCTACTGGTATTAGCAGGAACAATCGCTTACGAGTCAATGGGTCTGAAAACTTTTGGTTTCGGTTTCGGGCGCGCAGATATCTGGGCGCCCGAGAGTGATATTTACTGGGGGCCAGAATCTGAATTGCTAGCGCCAAGTGATGAACGCTATGAAAATTTGGATGATGCCAGCACCATGATTAATCCGCTTGCTGCAGTTCAAATGGGTTTAATTTATGTAAATCCTGAAGGCATAAATGGTAAATCAGATCCAATGCGAACCGCACAACATGTTCGTGAAACATTTGCGCGAATGGCAATGAACGATGAGGAAACTGTTGCCCTTACTGCTGGTGGTCACACAGTTGGTAAGGCGCATGGAAACGGTGACGCGTCACGTCTAGGACCAAGTCCAGAAGCTGCGGACATTTCAGAAGCTGGTCTCGGCTGGATGAATCATGAAACTCGCAGTATTGGTAACGACACAGTTTCAAGTGGAATTGAAGGTGCGTGGACAACGCATCCGACAAAATGGGATAACGGTTACTTTGACCTTCTCTTTAAGTACGAGTGGAAATTAGCAAAGTCACCAGCGGGTGCCTCGCAATGGGAGCCAATTAATATTGCTGAAGAACACAAGCCAGTAGACGTTGAGAACCCAACAGTTAGATACAACCCAATTATGACTGATGCCGATATGGCAATGATTATTGATCCGATTTACCGTGAAATTTCTGAGCGCTTCCGTGATGATCAGGCTTATTTCAGCGATGTATTCGCTCGCGCTTGGTTCAAACTTACACACCGTGACTTAGGTCCAAAGGTTCGCTACATGGGTCCAGATGTTCCTGCCGAAGAACTTATTTGGCAAGATCCAATTCCCAATGGCTCTTCTTCTTACAAAGTCGAAGATGTAAAAAGTAAAATTGCCGCAGCCGGATTATCAGTTTCTGATTTAGTCACAACCGCATGGGATAGTGCGCGCACATTCCGTGGTTCTGATTTACGTGGTGGTGCTAATGGTGCACGTATTTGTTTGGCTCCACAGAAAGATTGGGCTGGTAATGAGCCAGAACGTTTAGCTCGCGTGCTCGCAGTTCTTGAGCCAATTGCAAATTCGAGCGGTGCCAGCTTGGCTGATGTAATTGTTTTAGCAGGCAATATTGGAGTTGAAATGGCAGCCAAGGCAGCCGGATTTAATGTTCAAGTTCCGTTTGCAGCAGGTCGTGGTGATGCAACTGCAGAACAGACTGACGCAGTTTCATTCGCTCCACTTGAACCACTTCATGATGGTTTCCGTAACTGGTTAAAGCAGGATTACTCAGTAACTGCCGAAGAGTTGTTGCTAGATCGCGCTCAATTAATGGGACTCACTGCCCCAGAAATGACAGTTTTGATGGGTGGAATGCGCGCCATGGGTACAAACTTTGGCGGAACCAAACACGGTGTCTTCACTGAGCAAGTTGGAGCGCTAACAACTGATTTCTTCACCACTCTGACAGATATGACATACATCTGGGAACCGGCTGGTGAGAATCTTTATAACCTACGTAATCGCACCACTGGCGAAGTTGCTTTTACCGCCACACGTGCAGATTTGGTTTTCGGATCAAACTCAATTCTGCGTTCATATGTAGAGGTATATGCCCAAGACGATAATAAGCAGAAGTTTGTAAATGACTTTATCCAAGCTTGGAACAAAGTCATGAACGCTGATCGCTTCGACTTAATTAAATAAGATTACTTATCTGGGTTTGGCACAGTCACATCTCGAACAAACGCTTCGAGATCATTAACTGACTGCAAGAAACCACGAAGTGTTCGAAGCGTTGCGCCGAAATTAGTAAATTCCTCTGGCTTTAGCCCATCGACGTCATACATCTTTCGAAATTCTGGAATTTCTAGGAGAGTATTTAGAATCTTTGGGTCGACTGGCTCTTCAACGCTGTTCGGGTTGGGAACCATTCCGGATTTATTAATCTTTACTTGCCATCCAAATGGTGGAGAGATAACCGCATCGCCACCAATAATTTGGCTCCAGTGCATGTGATTGCGGAATGCCGCCGACAGTAAGCGGGTGCGGTAGCCACGTGCTTTATATATCTGGTGAGCATGTTTGAAGACTGTGACTCCAGCCCATTCAGCGACACCTGGATCAATTAAAGTTCCAGTTTTTTCTACTGAAACTTTCACCCAGTCATCTACTCGTCCAACCATGATTGTGCAGACTGGACCCATCTGCGAAATATCTAAACCTTCAGCCTCACGACGTTTTAGTCCGCGTTCTATCGCTTCTGCAACGGCAATTGTCTGGGCAACAGAAAAAGAAACAGTGGCATTAAGACTTACACCTTGATACGTGGCTTCTTCAAAAGCATCGATCGCTTCACTGGTGACAGGAATCTTTACGATTATATTTTTAGCAAGTTTTGAGAGTTCAACCGCCTGATCAGCAAGAGCCTTGGCGTCGCGAAAATTTCTAGGATCTGTCTGAATTGAAAGTCGGCCGTTGCGACCATTGTGTTCTGCAAAGAGTGGCTCCAATATTTTTGCTGCATTGATTGAAAGTTCTTTGACCATAGCCCAACCAATTTGATCATCGGTGGCAGCTGGATGAGATTTGGCGTAATCCTTAATTCGCTTTACCCAATGATCTTTATCTGCCTTTAGCGCACTTAGGGCAATTACCGGATTACATGTTGCACCGACCATTCCCCAAGTCAGAGCCTCGGTTAACTCTTTTGGATCAGCCGAGTCATTCCACAGCACTGTCTTTGAATTCTCTTTCATAGAAAGGAATGGTGAATTCGTCATCGCTACCTCCGCCAATTGAGTCTAATTTCCTTAATCGTAGGCTATCCAAGAATCAGATTTAACCCGGCCAGCGCAGCAGTTACCAGAGTGAGCCTTTGAAAAAGTTTCTGATTTATTTTGGAGACCAGTTTTCGACCAATAATCGCCCCTACTGCAACGGCAGGAAGCGCTGGGAAAATGTAGTAGAAAGAATCGAAATTTAAGAGCCCTAAAGTCAGAGCAAAGGGAATTTTAAATACATTTACAAGGAAAAAGAGCCAAGCGGTATTGCCCAAAAAATTCATGACTGAGTTTTTCCTGAGCAATAAATAGATGGACATAGGAGCCCCACCGATATTGGCAACCATGCTCATAAATCCTGAAGTTAAGCCAAGTGAAGCACCTAAAAATTTTGGATAGCGAGTTGTTACGTCAAAACTTCCCCTCTGCAGTTTCTGGGTAATTGGGAAAGAAATGACAAGAAATATGACTATCCAGCCAATCGTTTTCCTCAGGGACTCGTCAGTTGAGTTCTGTAGAAAAAAGGCACCTGCAAAAACGCCAGCGACTACGGGCAGCATTAATTTTTTTAAAACGTTCCACTCGACATGTTTTTTATAAATTCCAATAGCAAATAAATCACCAGTCAAAAGAAGAATCAGCATTACACCAGTTGATTCCTTGGCTGGAAGAAAAGTGGCAAGCAGGGCCGCATTAACTGTACCTATTCCACCGATTGCGGTCTTTGATAGCCCGGTCAAGAACCCGATCAAAACTAAAAAGATAATCAAAGATAGAGACATCGTTTCTAACACTTCTTTAGTCTATTGGCTATTCTTATCTGTATCTAAGAAGTTTGGTCAGAGGAGAAGAAATTATGCTGGAGGCAATTTTTCTAGGAATTGTGCAAGGCCTGACAGAGTTTCTTCCAATTTCATCAAGCGCTCACATTCGAATCGCGGGCGAGCTTTTTGGAACCAATCAAGATCCTGGTGCAACATTTACAGCGATTACTCAAATTGGCACAGAGTTGGCAGTCCTGCTTTATTTCAGAAAAGATATTTTAAGAATTTTGAAGGCCTGGTTTGGGCAAGTAATTCGCAGAGATCTAGTTGGTCATGAAAAAATAGATGCACGTATGGGATGGCTCATCATTATTGGAACCCTTCCTGTTGTAGTGCTTGGGTATCTTGGCCAAGAGATAATTCGGAATAACTTTAGATCGCTCTGGCTAATTGCATCGGTAATGATAATTTTTGGTGTGATTCTTGGTATCGCGGATAAATATGGAGAGAATCAACGTGAATTAAACGAAATCAGTTCTCGAGATGGACTTCTTTATGGAATGGCGCAATCTTTAGCGCTAATCCCCGGTGTATCTCGCTCTGGCGCAACGATTGCAATGGGCCGAACTCTTGGCTACACCCGCGAAGCTGCCCTACGTTATTCATTTCTGCTGGCTCTTCCTGCAGTTTTTGGAAGTGGTCTTTATGAATTAAAAGGTGCCCTCGGTGAAAACGCAAGTGATCAAGTGTTCTCTCTTGGTGAAACTTTTATTGCCACACTGATTGCCTTTGTTGTCGGTTACACCGTCATCGCTTGGCTTCTCAAATATGTAACGACAAAGAGCTTTGCACCTTTCGTTTATTACCGAATAATTCTGGGCTCGCTAGTGCTGATTGGGTTGGCAACTGGCATAATCTCACCATGAAGAACTGGGCTGGTACCGTCGAATTTTCTGATTCAAAAACTCTGGTACCTTTGGGAGTAATCGAACTTCAAGAAATCATTTCAACAAACTCTAAAGTTCGAGCTCGTGGAAGTGCCCATAGTTTCAATGCTTTGGCTGATACAAATATAGTTGCTGTGACCTTTGAAAATTTTCCACAGGAAATAGCCATAGATAAAGAAAATAGAACTGTCAGAACTCCCGCTGGGATGAAATATGGAGAGTTAGCTACTGCTCTTAACGATCGCGGTTGGGCAATTCACAATATGGCTTCGCTTCCACATATTTCCATAGCGGGTGCTATTGCTACAGCAACCCACGGTTCTGGAATCGGAAATGGAAATCTAGCAACTGCTGTTCGTGGTTTAGAAATTATTTTGCCTGATGGCTCTCTCAAATACTTTACTGAAAGTGATCCTGAATTCAACGGATTAGTTGTAGGTCTTGGAGTCGCTGGAATTGTGGCTTCACTTGATCTGGCTATTGAGCCAACTTTTAATATCGCCCAAACTGTTTACCGTGGGATGTCTCGCGAAAGTTACGTCGCAAACCTAGATGAGATTATGGGATTGGCTTACAGTGTTAGTTACTTCACCACATGGGCAGCTGCAGGTGGGGGAGAAGTCTGGGCAAAGTTTAAAACCGATCAAACCGCGCCTTCTGAATTATTTGAGGCTTACCCTTCAACCTCTAATCGTCACCCACTTCCCGGTTTAGACCCAGAACCTTGCACTGATCAAATGGCGATTGTTGGGCCTTGGCATTTGCGATTGCCACATTTCAAAATGGAATTTACTCCTAGTTCAGGTGAAGAAATACAGAGTGAATTTTTTGTTGACCGCAAAGATGCACCAGCGGCTTTGACAGAACTGGAAAAAATTGCTCCTGAAATAAATGAGATTCTGTGGGTGACTGAGGTGCGGGCAATTAAAGCCGATGAACTTTGGATGAGTCCACATTATCAACGTGATTCAATTGGAATTCACTTCACTTGGAAGAAAGTTCCTGAAGTCTATGAGTTTGTAAAAGTAGTCGAAGCGGTTCTGGCACCATTTAAATACCGTCCACATTTTGGCAAGGTGTATTCAGCGTCTCCGGAATACATTCGCTCGGTGATGCCTAAGTTCGATGACTTTCTAAGGTTAGTTAAAGAAATAGACCCATCAAATAAATTTGGAAATGAAATGACAGATAACCTTTTAGGACTTTAAATCTCTAACTTATAACCAAGTCCGCGAATAGTATGAATAATTACGGGATTGGCTGGATCTATTTCAATCTTTGAGCGAAGTCGTTTTATATGAACATCGAGAGTCTTGGTATCACCGAAATAGTCGCTGCCCCAAATTCGGTCAATTAATTGATTTCGCGTGAGAACTCGACCTGAATTCCTTAATAGAAATTCTAGAAGTTCAAATTCTTTTAACGGTAGTGCAATTGGGTTAGAGTCGAGAGTTACTTGATGCTTATCTAGATCCATCTTTATCGAACCTTCACTCAGAATGGATCCCTCTTCGACTAACTCTCCTCCAGCAGTATTTCTACGAAGCACTGCTTTGATTCGTGCTAAAAGTTCGCGCGACGAGTAAGGCTTAGTCACGTAATCATCTGCACCAAGTTCAAGGCCTACGACCTTATCTATCTCAGCATCCTTAGCAGTTAACATAATGATTGGTACTTGAGATTTACTTCTGATTATTCGGCAAACTTCAGTGCCTGAAATTTCAGGGATCATGAGATCAAGTAAGACCAAGTCAGCACCATTTGATTCAAATTTTGCGATTGCTTCTCGGCCATCTTCGGCGACTGAGACCTCGAAGCCTTCTTTCTCTAATAAGAACTGCAGCGCCTCCGAGAACGAAGCCTCATCTTCAACGATTAATATTTTGGTCATTATTGATCCATTCCCTGCGAAATTATTGGCAACCTGATGGAGAAGGTGCTTCCTACATTTTCAGCGCTCCACACATTGATCTCCCCTCCGTGCTTGGTAATGACGTGTTTAACAATGGAAAGTCCAAGGCCAGTTCCTCCCGTTTGCCTTGACCTTGCAGGATCAACGCGATAAAAACGCTCGAAGATTCGATCAATCTCATCAACAGGAATTCCAATTCCTTGATCGGTGACTGCAATAGTTACGATTTCGCTCTCAATTGTTGATGTCACAGAGACAATCGTTCCTTGAGGTGAATAGTTAATAGCATTTTCAATCAGATTGTTAACAGCCATAATCAACTGTTCGCGATCTCCCTTAACTGCACAATCTGCTGATTTAGAAAACGCAACTTTAATCTGTCGGGCATCAGCCGTAGTTGTGCACTGATCAATCGCTTCTTTGATTAAGTCATTAACAGCAAATTCTTGAGCAACTTTCAGTGGATCGCTATCTTGAACTCGCGAAAGCATAATAATTTCTTGCACTAGATCCGTTAGACGTTTTGCTTCTACTTGCATTCGTGTAGCAAATTTCTTTACTGCATCAGGATCATCTTTGGCACCAAGTACTGCTTCGCTAAGGAGTGAGAGAGCGCCAATTGGAGTTTTCAATTCGTGAGAAATATTGGCAACAAAATCACGGCGTACTTCATGAATTCTCTGTGCTTCACTCTCATCGCTCAGCATGACCAGTACTAAGTCATTTTGATCGAGCGGAATTACGTTCACTGTTAAATCATGAATTCCCTGCCCAATAGGTCCGCGTGCAATTTCGATTACACCCTGATGTTGAACACCGGAACGACGCACCACTCGCACAAGCGCCAAGAGTTCCTGACTCTCGATTCGGTTCTCTTTCAAAATCCCCAACTCAGCAATTTTTTCATTCTGATAAATCGGAATATCCCCAGGAGCCAGAACCATCGAGGCGCCATCTAGTTGAGCAAGGGTGGTGATAAGCAGTTCAGGCAGGCTTCGATCCTGGCTTTGAGCCTCGAAGGAGTTTCGCCTCTTCATATCGCGCACTCTATCTCCTGCTATTACGTGTTTACCTTCCGTTCACCTTCTCGCCCTGAGCAATTCACCCGTCTCACCTAGGTTACCGACATGGCACTTATCAGATCAGTTTTTCAAGACGAGCTAGATAGCGTTTCTCAATCACTTGTAGATCTCACTTCAATGGTTGCTGAATCTATTGATAAAGCGACTACTGCAATTTTGACAACAGATTTAAAACTTGCAGAGGAAGTAATCGCTGCAGATTCAAACATTGATTCACTTCAGCATGAACTGGAAAGTCGAATCATTGACATTATGGCTCGCCAACAACCCGTCGCCTCTGATTTAAGAGCGTTGGTCACGGCGCTTCGAATGTCTGCTGATCTTGAGCGCATGGGGGATTTATCTCATCACGTTGCAAAGATTGCACGTTTGCGTCATCCCGGTGATGCGATTCCGTTAGAGCTTCACCCGATGTTTCAGTCGATGGGAACTGCAGCTCAAAAAATCGCTCACAAAACTGGTGTCGTAATTTCTACACGCAATACAGAAATGGCGTTGGAAGTTGAGCGCGACGACGATGAGATGGATAAATTGCATCGCCAACTGATTGGATCAATTTTAGAGCCAAACTGGAAACATGGTGTTGAATCAGCGATCGATTTAACGCTCTTAGGCCGTTATTACGAAAGATTCGCAGATCACGCGGTTTCAGTTTCACGCCGAGTTTATTTCTTGGTAACAGGAACATACGCCTAACAATGGCACTTACTAATGTGGAAATACCACAACCGCGAACTATAACAACTCAGCCAAGACGTTCCGACAAAGTCTTTCGTGGCGTAGTTACCACCGGCGGTCTTTCATCACTTGTCATACTCGGCCTAATCGGTTTCTTTTTAGCTCGGAGTGGATTTGAAATTCTGCGTAAAGAAGGTTTGAAATTCTTAACTTCCGCGGATTGGTCTATTACCACGGATGAATCAGGCAACGTTTTAGAAAGTAATTTTGGCCTTTCGGCAATGCTGGTTGGCACGATCCTTTGTTCAATAATTGCAGTTGTCATAGCCGTTCCAATATCAGTCTTTTCAGCTTTATTTTTAAATTTTTATGCACCACCATGGATGAAGCGAATCCTAGTTTCAGTAATCGATACGATGGCTGCTTTTCCATCTATCCTCTTTGGTATTTGGGGTTTCTTGGTATTGATGCCAAGTGTTGAATACTGGGCAAAATTAATTAATAAATATTTAGGTTGGATTCCACTTTTTGAAGTGAAGCCATATTTCTTTTCCCGCTCACCATTTGTTGCAGGTGTCGTCCTAGCAATAATGATTATCCCGATTATCACCTCAGTTTCACGTGAAGTTTTTGCGCAAGCGCCACTTGATCGAATTCAAGCTGCATTTGCACTTGGGGCAACGCGTTGGGCGATGATCAAGGCTGTCGTTATTCCTTATGGACGAAGTGGAGTAATTGGTGGTGCAATGCTTGGTTTAGGTCGCGCAATGGGTGAAACAGTTGCCGTGTATACCGTCCTGAACATTGTCTTCCAAGTAAATTGGCAGATTCTTTTAGGCGCTGGTGGAAACGTAGCATCATTGATTATTCTAAAATTTGGTGAAGCAAATCTTTATGAAATTAATGCGTTAATGGCTGCCGGACTTATTTTATTCTTACTAACGTTAATAGTTAATGCTGGTGCGAATTTCATCGTAAAACGTACGGGAAAGTCAGGTCGCTAGTGAGTATCGCTATTCCGACTAAGCCGTGGGCGATATCGCCAGTTGATCGTCTGCGAAATCTGGGTTTCTTTCTTTTTTCAATCCTCTTTTCGTATGCATTTGTTGCAGTAACACCAATGAAGGGAAAATTGGCTTACGCATTTATTTTCTTTATTGCTTATTTAGTAAGCACATCCTCGTACTCTCTCGTGAAGAGAGGTATTCCAGCTGCAAAGGATTCATTAATCAAGGCAACGGTGGCACTTGGTGCAGTTGTTACTTTGATACCGATTACCAGCATCATAGGTACAGTAATTAGTAAGGGACTTCCGGGTATCAGTCTTAATTTGTTCACTCAGGACATGTCGTTGGCAACTCCAACTGATCCGCTTAATAATGGTGGTTTGCTCCATGCGATAACTGGCACGCTAACTTTGGTTTTCCTCGCACTGATTATGAGCGTACCGCTCGGAATATTAACGGCTCTTTACTTAACGGAAATAAAAGGTCGATTTTCGGAGCCGATCCGCTTCTTAGTTCAGGCAATGAGTGGAGTTCCTTCAATTGTTGCGGGACTATTTATTCTCTCTGCAGTTTTATATCCGATTACAAAGTCATTTTCTGGGCTCATGGGAGCACTTGCATTAACGATTTTAATGATCCCAACTGTGGCGCGTACCGCCGAAGAAGTTTTATTGCTAATTCCAAACGATCTTCGTGAAGCCGGTACCGCTTTAGGTGGAACACAGTGGAGAACCGTCGCCATGATTGTCCTTCCCGCGGCTCGAAGTGGATTGATAACTGCCGTGATTCTTGGAGTCGCTCGCATTGCGGGAGAAACGGCACCGCTTCTTTTATTAACTGGTGGCGGCGATAAAGTAAATCCGAATGCTTTTAATGGATCAATTGGTTCGCTTCCTTATTACATTTGGAAATCATTTAATGCGGGATCACCTGAGGCGATAACGCGAGCCTGGGCAGGATTGCTGGTACTCCTTGTTGTTGTCCTAATTTTATTTACTTTAGCTCGCTCACTCTCGTCACGAAAGATTTCTAAGTAAGAATGAATACAACTCATCAGTCTCATGAAAGCGGGAATGAAATGTCTACACCTGTTAAGCCAAGTTCATTAGCTAGCGTTGCAAGCGCAACACCTCAACGCACTCAAAGTGCCCGTGCCCTTGGAACAGGTCTTGAAACTCGCGGAATTCATGCTTGGTTTGGCAAGAATCATGTGCTTGCAGATATCAATTTAGATTTCACAGCAGGTTCAGTAACGGCACTTATCGGGCCTTCAGGTTGCGGTAAATCAACTTTTATCAGAACCATTAACCGTATGCATGAATTTATTCCTGGTGCGGCAATGGCTGGCGAAGTTTTACTAGATGGAAAAGATGTTTATGCGCCAGGAGTCGATGTAACCAAAATTCGTTTGCAAATCGGAATGGTCTTTCAAAAACCCAACCCATTTCCATCCATGACCATCGGTGAGAATGTTTTATCGGGACTGAAATTAGCTCAGATCAAAGTGCCAAATAAAGATGAACTTCTTGAGGAATGTCTTGTTCGTGCGGGGCTTTGGAATGAAGTTAAAGACCGTTTAGGAACTCACGGTGGTTCCCTCTCTGGTGGACAGCAGCAACGTCTCTGTATCGCCCGCGCGTTGGCTGTTCGCCCACAAGTGTTATTGATGGATGAACCTTGTTCTGCTCTCGATCCTGGATCAACTCTGCGTATTGAAGATACTGTTCGCGAACTTTCTGAAATAATGACCATTGTTATCGTTACTCACAATATGCAGCAGGCAGCCCGAGTCTCTGATTACACCGCATTTTTCTTATCTGAAGGTGGGCCGGGTCAGATGATTGAAGTAGCTCGCACGAGCGAGATATTCTCGCAGCCGAAAGACCAAAGAACTGAAAATTACGTGACAGGACGTTTTGGTTAATAGTTACCTGTTGTTCACCTAAAGGTTAATAAACGTTTACCAATTGGGGAAGATCCGTTCACTATTACTTCCTATCTTTACCCTTGAAATGTAACTACATCTAAAAGGGGAAATTAATGAAAGTTTCGATGCTCGCAAAATCTGCAGCAATAGCACTTGTTTTTGGCTTGGTGTCTTCAACACCAGCACACGCAGTTGATCTTCAGGGTTCCGGTGCTTCATTCCCGGCTCTATTAATTGAGGCTTGCAAGGCACCTTTCGCAAGCGCATCAAGTCACTCATTTACTTATGCAGCATCAGGTTCAGGCGCAGGTCGCACAAACTCAGATAAATCAGTGGGTGATTTTTGGTTCTCTGATGCCGCTCACACAGCAGCGACTCTTCGTCCTTCTTTAATTCACGTGCCAGTTGTAGCGGCCCCAATCGGAATTCTTCATAATCTTCCGTCGCGAACAACTCTTTCGCTATCAGCCAACACCCTTGCTGGAATTTTCGGTGGAACCATCACACGTTGGAATGATCCTTCAATCGTAAAAGATAACAACCGTCCGTTTAATAAAATTATCTACAAGAAAGACTCAAACGGAAACCCAGTATTAGATGCCAAGGGAGATCCAGTAGTGGCTACTACTCTTCCAACAACATCTCGATACACGCTACCGAACAAGCCAATCAAGGTGATTTATCGCTCTGATTCATCAGGTACAACTGAAAACTTTACAAATTATTTGAACAAAGCAGCTCCAACAGTGTGGACTAAAGCAAGATCTTCAGTCTTCACAACATCTTTCCCTGGCAATATTAATTCAATTGAAAATATTGGCCGTGTTGTCGGTGCAGCATCTTCAACTGGAGTCTCACTATTAGCTGGAAAGACTCCTTACTCAATCACTTTTGCAGAAGTTAACTACGCCGTAGCAAATAAGTTAAAAGTTGCAAGCGTGATTAACGCAGCTGGAAATGCCGTGGCACCAAGTTCGGTGACTACATCGGCATTCTTAGCTCAAGGTGCGATGGATTCAAAGGGAATTGTGACATTTGATTATGCAACTAAAGAGCCAGGTGCTTACCCACTAGGAATCGTTTCTTATATGTTGGCTGATACTTCATATCCAGATAAGTCACGCGGAGCTGCCGTGAAGGCACTTGCTAGCTTCGTTCTTAGCCCAGCATGCGCCAAAACTATTGGTGCAAATCTTGGCTTTAGCGTTCTTGATGGAGCATTCCTAAAGAAGGCTACTGACTTGGTTGCAAAGATCGGTTAATTTAAAGGTTCGTCATAGGAAAAACGGCCAGGGAAACCTGGCCGTTTTTCTTTTGCGCTAACCTTCACGCATGCAGATTAGATTGGCGCAGCGCAGTGATTCACGCGAGATTCATCGCTTAATTTATGAGTTAGCGGTTTATGAGAAGGCGCCAGATTCGATGGTGGCAACTCAGGAA
>Ga0105055_10005923_pt1 | contig 17002 bp, 9 predicted proteins | sample BON03_FD_78090 | JGI IMG/M metagenome (GOLD analysis project Ga0105055, IMG submission 78090) | Freshwater microbial communities from Lake Bonney liftoff mats and glacier meltwater in Antarctica - BON-03 | ecosystem: Environmental > Aquatic > Freshwater > Ice > Glacier meltwater | place: Lake...
ATGGGCGGGAAAGCTGAAGTTAGCTTGGCCACCTTTTTTCAATTTGGCATTCATCAGTGCAACGGGGCTAAAAGTATAGGCTGGCCCTTTAACTCCTTCAAACTCGCCAGCTATAATTTCGACTTCTCCTAAACCGTCGGCCAGTTTTTTGCGCTTGATTTGGTCGCGGGTGATGCCCTGATATTTTGGGGGCGACATTTTTTTAGCAGCGGGTAAATTCACCCACAGTTGTACCATTTGAAATGTACCGCCTTTTTTGCTGAATTCTTTTTCGTGATATTCTTTGTGCAATATCCCCGATGCTGCGGTCATCCACTGTACCTCGCCTTCGCCGATGACGCCGCTGTTTCCTCCGCTGTCGTGGTGGGCAACCTTACCTTGATAGGCAATGGTTACCGTTTCGAAACCGCGGTGTGGATGTACGCCTACGCCCAAGGGTTTGTTTCTCGGGCCAATAACCCATGGTGCGTTGTAGTCGAGCATAAGAAATGGATCCATGCGCTCAAATCCACCCGTCCTTCCGGGGATGTAGTTGTGTACCTTAAACCCGTCACCAACCATATGAGGCGTGGGTGGGGTAAAGATGTGTTCGATGCGTTTAGTCGTGCTCATTGCAGTGGTTTTGTTGTTCAAACATCGAGTTGTCAAATTGGTTCAAAATGCCTTAATCGGGTCTCAAAATCGGGTAAATTGGCTTAGCCAATCAGGTGAAATCTCAAGGCACTGCTATTTTGAATCAATTATGCAGCGAAAATTAACAGATTTCAGCGTTCAATGGCTCACCTAAACGGTGTAAATACCGCACTAGTAAGTGCTTTTAATCCACTTTAGGCTGGTCCGACTTCCATCGTCGAATTGGCAATACAGCATATAAATTCCAGCTTTTAAATGATTCATCGAAATGATTTGCGGGCTGTGTAGTGTTTGCCAATTAAGGACAACGCGACCGCTCCTCCATGTAAAATAAGTATGGGAAGTGGCTGAACGCTTGTTTGAACACTTGGGTAACTGCGCAAAATATTTAACAAGGCGCGTGTGGCATGCGCAACCGTTTGCGGATACCAATCTCAACTCGTAATCAAACGATAATCACCTTGTTTTTTACCATTAAAGTCGGGATGTAATGCCGATATGCGAATGGGATCACCTGCGCGATAGGTTACGTTTAAGCTGTTAAAATCTGTGCCGGTTGAAGCATCTGGAAAGCCAGCGGCTGATTCACTTTTCAGTAAACTGTAACCGAGTAGTTCTGCTCCACTTCCGCTGGTATTGGGTATGCGCCAATACACGGGCAAAGCTGCTCCATGACATTGCGCCAGTATCGGTTTGCCTTTTGCCAGCGCGTTGAGGGCAAGGGCATTTATTTTTTCAGCAACGGCCTGCACTGTTGCTGCCGATATTTCACGGTTACCAACACCTTAAAATCCTAAGCAGCGAATGGGGTTTTAAACGTTGTTTTATGGGAAAAATGTAATAATAATAAAAACGATGTAAGGGAGTAAAGCGGTCTAGGCATCAACTTTACAGCATCGTCAATAAAATATTTCTACTATGAAAAAATACATGCTTCAAATCAGTTTTGTTGTAGTGTTACTCGGTATCGCCCCATTCGCCAATGCCGCCGCCAATGCTACATCACCAGTTTCCACGCCTATCTCGGCAGCGGCCATACCTCTGCCACAAAGCCAGGAAACGTTGGTATTGCTGAACCGGCTCGAAACCATCCAGGCGATGGACATCAGTGGTATGAAAAGTTCCGAAAAAAGGGTGCTCCGCAAAGAGGTTAAGTCTATCGAAAAACAACTGAAAGCCGCACCAAACGGTGGAATTTATATTTCTGTAGGTGCTGTCCTCATCATCCTTTTGTTGCTGATTCTTTTCTTGTAGCGGGAAAGCGCCACTGGCTAAAACAAGCCGCTCCCTGTCGCGACAATTTAACGCTTGCCCGACATGGAGTACGGCCTTTCTTCGGGCAGCAATTGTCGGCTGCTATCGGCCGCACTGCTCATATTAAATTGCAAGGTTCCGCCGGTATGCATTTCGGTGTGGGTGATGTAGGTGCGCCTAAATGGTTTGCCATTGAGCCGCATTGATTCGACATAAGGTTTGTTGTGGGCATTCTCTGGCGCCTGTATTACCATGTTTTTGCCGTTTTCGAAGTGTAAAGTCACGTTTTTGAAAAGTGGGGCGCCGAGCACATATTCGCCTGTTCCGGGCGTGACCGGATACATGCCTAGTGCCGAAAAGACATACCAAGCCGAGGTTTGTCCGTTGTCTTCATCGCCGCACAAACCGTCGGGGGCATTGCTATACAGCTTGTCTAGGATGTTACGGACATGGTATTGTGTTTTCCAAGGAGCTCCGCCGTGATTGTACAAATACACCATATGTTGAATGGGTTGGTTGCCATGGGCGTATTGCCCCATATTTGTGACCAACATTTCGGTTATCTCATGTATTTGCCCCTTATAATAGCTGTAATCGAAAGTGGGTGCCGCGGTAAATACAGCATCGAGTTTAGCCACAAAGGCAGCATCTCCACCCATTAAATCTGCCAAGCCAGCCGGGTCGTGCAGTACGCACCAGGTCCAATGCCAGGAGCAACCTTCGGTAAAGGCATCGCCCCATTTGTCGGGCCGGAATGGGGACTGAAAGCTTCCATCTCGGTTTTTACCGCGCATAAAATTAACTTTCGGATCAAACACATTGCGGTAATAGCCTGCTCTTTTCGCGAAAGTATCCATTTCCGCTTGTGGCCTCCCCAATTGCTGGGCTAATTTCCAGAGGGTGAAGTCATTATAGGCATATTCAAGTGTTCTTGCTGTATTTTCTGGGATGTTCACGTCGTAAGGAATATACCCCAAGGCATTGTAATATTTTACGCCCGCCCGCCCAACCGAGCGCAGAGGACCTGCATTTTCCGAATTTTTAAGCAAAGCCTCATACAATACATCCATAGAGGGAGGCCGTATGCCTTTGAGATAGGCGTCGGCTATAATCGAAGCAGAATTGGAGCCAATCATACAATCGCGGTGACCAGGACTGGCCCATTCGGGCAGCCAGCCGCTTTCTTTATACGTATTGGCAAGTCCTTCAAGTATCTGCCCGTCCATTTCGGGGAACATCAAGGTGAAGAAGGGAAAAACAGCTCGAAACGTGTCCCAAAAGCCGTTGTCGGTGAACATATAACCCGCCTCCACCTTGCCGTTGTATGGACTGTAATGCACCATTTTGCTGGCTGCATCATATTCGTAAAACTTGCGCGGAAATAGCATTGTTCGGTATAAAGCCGTGTAAAAGGTGGCGCGCTGGTCATCGGTGCCGTCTTCTACTTCAATACGGCCCAACAAATCATTCCAGCGTTTGGCAGCTTTTGCTTTGATGACGTCAAAACTATCCTTGCCCAGCTCTTTTAAGTTGATTTCAGCTTGTTCAGGACTGATAAAGGAAGACGCCACCCGGATGTGCAAAGGTTTGGCCGGATCGCCTTGAAACTGCAATATGGCGCCCGCATGTTCACTTTTTACTTCCAATCGGCCGGCTTTGATTTTGCCTTTATCTACGCCATAAACAGCCGTGATGTCTTGATCGAAATAAAGCACAAAATAATTGTGAAAATTGCTGGGTACACCACCTTGCGCATTGCGGGCATAGCCCACCACTTTCCGTTCCTTGGGATAAACCTTGATGTAAGAGTTTTTGAAAAAAGCATCTACGATGAGGTAGGCGCGCTTGGTCTCGGGATAAACCAAGCGGAACATCGCTGCTCTTTCGGTAGGGGTGATTTCGACCGTGGTATTATAATTGGCCACATAGGCCTTGTAATAATGGGGCTTCGCTATTTCGGCTTTGTGCGAAAACCAAGATGCTCGGGCATCTTCGTCAAAAAGGAGGGTATCGGTGACCGGGAAAAGAGAGAATGCACCGTAGTCGTTAATCCAAGGCGAGGGCTGATGGGTTTGTTTAAAACCCCTGATTTTATTTGTGCCGTATTGATATGCCCAGCCATCGCCCATTTTGTTTGTCTGCGGTGTCCAGCTATTCATGCCCCAAGGCAAGCCAATGGCAGGGTAGGTGTTGCCATTGGAAAAAGAATAACTCGAAGCGGTACCGATAAGCGGATTAACCAATTCAACCCAAGAAGTGGATTGTGCGTGAACAGCTGAGCTGTAGAGTATAAAGACTGCAAAAAGGGTAAACCGCAAGGCGTTCATCATCATGTTTGAGCGTAAGGCTACGGTAATATAGGATTATGTGCGACCGATTTGGAAACAAAACAAAGTGCTCAAACCAGTGATGGGCGTAAATACCCACATTTCGACTGGGTTTTTGGCCAGGAGGTTCCCAACGGTATTGAGGGCAAAAAGTACCGCCATGAGCATAAAAAGAACGCGAAATAATTTTGGCCTGGCTGCCAACGGGAGCAAACCTTGACGCCAATATACAATCCCCAAAAAGAGCAGGTTGATGAAGGTCGAAATCATTTCAAACTGCCTCCAGTTATCGAGTCCTGTACGACCTCCCCAAATGATATCGTTGGGGAAAATGGATAGCAAAACACCAATATGAAAAAATATAGATGCCGTAAAAAAGAAATTCAGTACAAAAAGAGCGGTTTTAACAGAAATGAAGCGCATAGAAGGAAGGTTTAGCGTGGATGTCCATTTTGAAGGTCGGATTTTGGTAAGTAGAGCAAGCTAGTTTAGGATTTAAGGTTGTTGCAAGCATTGGCGTTCTAACAGCGAAATAGTCACTGTTTTGGTATAGGCAGCAGCGGCAGGTTATGCATCTCAAATTCAAGTAGGCCGCCGTTCAGCAGCTGGGCGTGGCTGATTTCAAAAGTAGTCAACCGCTGACCATTCAGTTTTATGCTGTTCACGTAACAATTTTTGCGGCTTTGATTTTTAGCTACAATACGTAGGTTTTTCCCATTAGGTAAAGTCAATTCGGCCGACTTAACAAGCGGACTGCCCAAAACATACATGGCTGAGCCTGGCGCCACAGGGTAAAAGCCCAGCGCACTGAATAAATACCACGCACTCATCTGACCACAATCGTCGTTACCTCCCAAACCACCGGGCAAGGGCCTGTACATACTATCCATAATTTGGCGTACCAAAAACTGCGTTCGGTGGGCGGCATTGGCATAGGGGTAGAGGTAGGCCACATGGTGCGAAGGCTCGTTGCCATGCACATAATTGCCTATGATTCCGTCCCGACTGATATCCTCGGTACCTGCAAAATAGTGGTCGGGTAAAGACATGCTGAAAAGGGAGTCAAGGTGGCGCACGAAACTTTGTTTACCACCCATCAGTTGTATCAGGCTGCCGGGCTGGTGGGGGACGTACAAGCTGTAATTCCACGCATTGCCTTCGATAAAGCCTTGCCCGTGGGTACTGAGCACGTCAAAATCGGCACGGAATCGACCATCACTCAAGCGAGGCCGCATATAGCCGATGCTGGGGTCCCAAACATTGTTGTAGTACGAAGCACGCCGACTGAACTCCGCATAAATTTCCATGTCTCCAATTTTTTTTGCGAGTTGAGCAATACACCAATCGTTGTAAGCATATTCAAGGGTTTTACTCACCGAGCTCCCGTTTTTGTCTTCGGGCACATAACCTAGGTCGATATAATACCCCAAACCATCATAACTCCGTTGTCGGGCGGTTTGAACGCAGGCTTCGAGTGCTGCGCGCTGGTCAAAACCGGCCACCCCTTTAATAGCAGCATCGGCAATCACCGAAACGCTGTGGTAACCTATCATGCACCAGTTTTCGTTGGCGTGATGCGACCACACCGGCAACATGCCATGCACACTTTGACGGTAATGTGCAAGCATACTTTGTATCATATCGGCATTTCGCTGGGGCTGCATGAGGTTAAACCAAGGATGTAAAGCCCTGTAGGTGTCCCAAAGTGAAAAGGTGGTGTAGTTGTTATATCCTTTGGCTTGATGCGTATTTTGGTCGATACCCTTGTAGCTTCCGTCTACATCTTGGTATAGGGTGGGGGCGAGATAGGCGTGGTAAAGGGCGGTATAAAAAGTCGTTTTGTCGGCTGCCGTAAGCATGTCGACCTGGATTTTGCCCAGTTCCTCTTGCCAGCGTTGTTTGCCGGCGGACCACAGTTGATCGAAATTCCAATGTGGTACTTCAGCATACAGGTTTGCTAGCGCACCAGCTGTACTTACAGGCGATAGGGCCACTTTAAACTGTAGCTGTTCACCAGCTTGCACGTCAAAATCAAACCAAACACGGACTTGAGCGCCGGCCATCTCCGGGAAATTGTGGTATTGATCAAATTTACCCCAAAAGCCTTTGTAGACTTCTTTCGGCGCAAAATTTTGGTAGCCATAACTTTTTACGGGCTTGGAAAAGGCGATGGCAAAATATTGGGTGCGGGTACGTGCCCAGCCATTGGTTTGTCGGTAGCCGGTAAGCAGGCTGTCGTTTTCGAGTCGGAGAAAGGTCCAGACGCTTTTATTTTCATATGGATAAATGCCATGGATAAGGTCGAGTACGAGATGTGCTGGCCCGGCTTCTTCAAAAGTATAACGATGCATACCCACCCGGTCCGAGGTGGTTAATTCAGCCCGGATGTGGTGATCGTCGAGTATAACACTGTAGTAATTGGGGGAAGCAGTTTCATTTTCGTGGCGATAAGCGGAACGATAGCCGTTCTGTGGGGCATCGGCGGTGCCTGGATTAAGTTGGAGCTTGCCCTGGGTGGGCATCAGCAAAATATCGCCTAAATCGCTGTGACCCGTGCCGCTAAAGTGGGTATGACTAAAACCAACGAGGGTTGGGTCGTTGTGCTGATAACCCGCACAGTAGCGGTAAACCGCTTGGTTGTATTTGCCATTTACGGCATAGGGGAGGGTATCGGTATCGGGACTAAGCTGCACCATACCGAAGGGCAGCGTTGCACCAGGATAGGTGTGCCCCATGCGTGCTGTTCCTATAAATGGATTGACATATTGCGTTACCTCTTTTTGTTGTGCCGAAAGGGTAAAAGCCAGCAGAAGTAGGGCAGAAAGCAATAAATTTTTCATTGGTAACACATTAGCGTCCGTAAGATAAAACGCACCGGTGATACCCGCTCCTAAATGAGTAGATTCGTGTGTTTGAATAATATGAAACAGGTCTTGCGGATTTTTTTCGGTGGTCTTTTATCGCTACTGCTTTTGGCGGTACTCGCAGGCTATTTTTTCCGAGATCAGTTGCAAAAACTGGTCTTAAACCGACTCTTAGCCAAGGTGGAAGCCACTTTTGGGCAATATTATCAATTGGAATATAAATCCTTGGAAACTACATTGGATTTTAGCCACTTTTCATTGCGATTAATCAAGCCTGTTTTTACTACAGATACATTGCAACGTGCTTATTTTGAACGGTATCCTCCGGTGTATTTTAAAGCCGATAGTTTGCTGGTCACTGGCTTAAAACTGCGCAGTCTTTTTTTAGGCAAAGATATTCAGTTGCACGAAATCGTTTTAGCCAACCCCAAGTTGCTTTTGCTGAGTCGCGATAGCAGCCGGTATGACAGCAGCGGGCGTGTGCCTCAAAAAAAACGTAAACTTATAAATAGCATTCGGCTGGGCAGTTTACGGATAGCAGATGGCGATATAAGCTTGTTGAACGCAAGCCAACTCAGCGATACAGTTTATTATGGAGAAGAAATAGATTTTAAATTATCCGATGCCTATCTACCGCTTCAAAACACAGGAAACATAATTCGGAATATGCGCGTGGCGCAGCTGGTTTTTGCCATGGATAAGGTGATAATTCAGCCTATTAACAGTACCTACAGCTTTGAAATGCAACGGCTGCAGTTCGACTTGGCTGGCGACTCTATTCATGGTAAAGACTTAAAACTACTACCAGAACGTGCATTGTACAGCCTCAGCAAACAAGCCGAGTATCAAAAAACCTTCGCCAAAATTGCCTTAGGGGATATTGCACTCCATGGACTTGACTATAAAAAGCTCGATCAGAATACGGTTAATGTGCGTAAAGTCGTCTTGCAAAACGCCCGCTTTTTCCTTTTACGCAATAAGAATATTCAGGCCGATCCCAACCTATTAAAAAAATCATTCCGCCAAGGGCTGGCAGCCTTGCCCATGCAGCTGAATATCGACAGTATGCTGCTCGCCGATATGCAGATGGAGTTTCAGCTTTACGCCTTGGGCAAGCAAGAGCCCGCCATAATCCGACTCACCAAGGCGAATGGTTTTATAACGAATCTGCACAATACAAAGGATAGCAGTCGGCTCATCCAGCTTCAGCTCAAATCCAACATTATGGCGCACGGTAAGCTCGATTTTGAAGCTACATTCACCCCAGGAAATGTAGCGCACAGTTTTAAAGGGCATATATATACAATGCCATTTAGCGATTGGAACCAGGTTATCGGTCAAATGGCACCCGTTAAAATTGAAGCTGGCACCATCGATGGCATTCAGTTTTGGGGCAAAGCAGGCGATATGGAGAGCCGAGGCACGATGATTTTCAGCTACCATGATCTTAAAGCAAGTGTTTGGAAAACGGATGCGTCGGGTCAAACAAAAAAGGCCTTACTGCTGAGTGGTGCCGCCAATTTGATATTACGCCAAAATAATCCTGAACACGAAAAGGATAAACCAGAAAGTAAGCCTTTTTATTTTAGACGTGAACCTTGGCAGGGACCGGTTATGCTTTGGGTAGGTGGTTTGCTGGATGGAATAGAAACGACCTTAATATCTGAAAAAAATAAAAGTCGGTTGGAGGATGCCCAAAAGAAGCGGCATAAAAAGTGAACCTATTTAGGCTGAACCACCCGCCGTTTTTTACCACGATATACCGGTTTATTTTTTGCGCAACTGAAAAATATCCTGCCGTCTGTCTTTCAAATTACGAACGCTGCCAAATTCGTTTAGCTCGCGAAGCAGGTCGATGTCAACATCAGCAAGGAGTATCATTTCGGTATTGGGTGTGGCCTCCGCCCGTATGCCGTAGGTTGGAAAGGAGAAGTCGCAAGGTGTGAACACCATCGATTGGGCATACTGAATATCCATGTTGTGAACACGTGGTAAATTACCTACGCTGCCAGCAATAACTACATAACATTCGTTTTCGATAGCCCTAGCTTGGGCACAGGCGCGCACGCGAGAGTAGCCGTTCTGGGTGTCGGTAAGAAAGGGCACAAAGAGGATGTCCATGCCTTCGTCGGCGAGTAGACGGCTGAGCTCTGGGAATTCCACATCGTAACAGATTAATATGCCGATTTTGCCACAGTCGGTTTCGTAAGTCTGCAATGTATTGCCACCTACCATACCCCAAACCCTGGCTTCATCAGGGGTGATATGCAGTTTTTCAAAGCGCTCAACGCTGCCATCGCGTCGGCAGAGGTAACCTACATTGTAAAGTTTGCCATCAACCACTTCAGGCATGCTGCCGGTGATGATATTGATATTATAGGAAATAGATAATTCCGAAAATTTCAGCATGACATCTTCGGTAAACTTCGCCAGTTCTCGAATGGCATCAGATTCCGAAAGGTGGTTGTAATCGGCCATCAATGGCGCATTAAAAAACTCAGGGAAAAGCGCAAAATCAGCCCTGTAACCCGAAACAGCATCTACAAAATATTCGGCCTGCTGCATGAGGTCCTCAAAACTGTTGTAGGCACGCATCTGCCATTGAATTAAACCGAGCCGAACAACTTTTTTAATGGTTTTGGGCTTACTGCTCTGACTTTCATAATAGATGTTGTTCCACTCCAGCAAGACGGCAAATTCATTCGAATCTTTGTCGCCTTCTAAATATCCTTTTAAAACGCGGGTAGGGTGAAAATCGTTAGAAATCTGAAAACTGAGCACGGGATCATGGATTTCTTTGCGTTTTACCTTTTCGATATAAGCTTTGGCACTGTGCGTGGCCGCATGCGCATGAAAATTGGGGATACGGCCACCAAAAACGATACGTTCGAGGTTCAGTTTCTCACAAAGTTCTTTGCGGTAGTCGTACAGTCGGCGCGCCAAACGCATGCCCCTAAACTCGGGTTTAATAAAGATATCGATGCCGTATAAAACGTTTCCCTCAGGAGTATGGGTGTTAAAACTGTAATTACCTGTAATTTCTTTGTAGGTGTGGTTATCCGCAAATTTGTTGTAATCCACAATGATGGATAGGGCACAGCCCGCAATCTGACCGTTAATTTTAATGACAACCTGTCCTTCCCGGAATTTATCGATTAAGGATTTGAGTTGATTTTTTTTCCAGTAGCTGTCTGGCATGGTATGGTAAGAGGATACCATAGCCTTTTTTAACTCTTCGTAATCTTCGATCGTTAAATAACTCAGCTCAATATTTTCAATATCTTCTATTTTCATGGTCATGCCCAACATTCAGCCGTAATTCATTCTAAAACCGAATAGGCTCAATGTAATAAAAAAAGGTCAAAAAGCCAAGGCAATAGCCGGCTACAACCTTGTGTTAATAATTGCCGGACACCGAATGTGGAATAGTTTATTATGCTTATCCGCAAGATGGAAAGTTACCCGTTAAAATTCTTTTTTGAACGCATTGACTACTCAAATACTTGTTTGCGTTTCAGCTCATCTCGACTCAAATCTTCGGCTGCGCGCACACTTGGCTCGGTGCCCGATGGCCGAGGGAGAACTGGGTTCCGACTGGCTCAACCGTAAATAGCGTTTTCTCTAAAGAACGGCTTGGCCTACTTTAATCTTGTTTCGCTTGTAAACTAGCGGATAAGCATATGGTTTATTTATAAAAAATGAGCGGTGGTTTAATCAGCGTAAATACTGCTCAAACAACTCGAAAATTCGACGGTACTCGTCTTGCCAACTGCTGTTTTCGACAAAAGCATGGTCTTCCACGGGGTAAATAGCCAAATCCCAATTGGTCTTGCCTGCTTCAATAAAACGCTGACTCATACGCACCACATCTTGGTAGTGTACATTTACATCTACCATACCGTGGAGCATTAATAGCTGCCCTTGTAAATTATTGGCGTAATAAATAGGTGAGCTGCGGCGGTAGGCCATACTATCCTCAGTGGGTGTATTGAGGATGTTGCTGGTATAGCCGTGATTGTAGTGTGCCCAGTCTGTAACACTGCGCAAGGCGGCGCCTGCTGCAAATACACCGGGTTGGGTTGTTAGGGCCATGAGGGTAATAAATCCACCATACGACCCGCCGTAGATGCCGATGCGTTTTGCGTCTACACCTTTTTGCATGCTCAGATAGTTTGCGCCTGCTATCTGATCGGCGAGATCTGCGCCGCCCATATGCCGGTAAATGGCCGTACGCCAATCCCGACCATAACCGGCACTGCCACGGTAGTCGATGTCGAGCACGGTATAGCCTTGATCGGCCAAGAAGTTATGAAACATAAATTCCCGGTAGTATTGACTCCAGCCGTAGTGTACATTTTGGAGGTAGCCAGCGCCATGCACAAAAATGACGGCAGCTCCATTTTTTTTGTCTGCGGCAGGTTCATAGATGCGTGCCGGGACTTGCGCACCATCTTTTGCTGGTATAAAAACAATGGCCGGATCGCGCCAAGCATAGGCCTCAAAGGCTGGCGTGGTACTTCGGGTGATGGTTTGTGCTACTGCCCCTGCTGTATTGGCTTGCCAAAATAATTCAGTGGGTTGGTTGCTGTAACTGTATAAAAAGGCCATATTCTTTTCATCCGGCGATAAAATCACTTCATGACGGCCTTTGCGTTGGCTGAGTTTTGTCCAGCTGGCGGTTTTGCTATCGATGCGGTAAAAATGGATTTCGAAGGGGCCTTCTTTGTTGGCATGTACATAAAACGACCGCTTGTCGTTCGAAAGTTTGGCTTGGAGCACTTCAAATTTCCCGTCGGTGAGCTGCCGTGTTTTTCGACTGGGGAGGTGGTGTAGGTAAAGATGAGAATAGCCTGTTTTTTCGCTCTGGAACCAAAGCGTCTCGTCGTCGGCTAAAAAAGCAATAGCACCGGCTTGTATACCCGGGCCACCAATCCAAGCACTGTCGCTTTGGTGGTCGATGAGCTGTAATTGACCGCTCGTGGCATCGAGCAGTACCAACCAACGGTCTTTATTATCGACTGCGCGGATGTTCAACACGGCATATTTGCCATTCTGACTAAAAACAGGCGCACTGAATTGTACCGGCCGTGCTTTTTCGAAAGTATCTACCCAAGCTTTGCCGTCTGGCAGATAGTCGTGTAGAAAAGCCGGTTTACGCCTAATGCTGGGCAGTTGGTCGGTTTTTATTGCAAAGGCAGTATCTGCGGCGATGTTATAGACCCAATAGCTCGCAATCACCTCTGGACCGCCAACTTTGGGGCGACCTTTCAAATCGGTGGTATACCCATCGGTGGTAACATAGTTGGGAACATCGGTCGATAGGTTGTCGGCAGGAGGCGAAAGTCGGTAGTGGATAGTTTGCCTGTCCGGAGATATGCTGATTGTACTAATGCGGTTTTTGCCCAGGTAAATGGCTTTTGGGCGCTTAACCTCCAATAATTTATCCAGGGCTTTGCTGCTGTCGGCTGTGGTCCTCCGCTGACGGAGCACCTCAAATTCTCCCAGTTGATCGGCCTCAAGCCAGCGTTGTTGATCGGTTTTTTTCGCTTCTTCCGGTTTGTTCCCAGGGATAAACTGACTAAGCTGCCGCAGACTGCCTGTGCGCAATTCCCAAGAATACATATTGTCATCAACTTCAAACAGGATATACTGACCATCGGAGCTAAAAAGCGGGTTGGTTTCCCGTGCCAACGTATTGGTGATCTGAATGGTTTTGGCGTTTTGTTGGTCGTTAAGGTAGAGGTCGCCCTGGAAGACAAACACATTTTTGGTCCGCGTTGCATTGTACACCCGCCGCACATTTAATGGCAGTTGGCGTTCGTCCATACGCAGCACGCGCAGCTTGGCTGCAGCTATTTCATAAACATAGGGCTGATCTAGCTTATTATCGTCCTGTTTCCAGTTGAAGTACAAACTTTTGCCATCTGCCGACCAGTTTGGCTGGCTGGGCAGCTGCCCAACAAAATCGGCGCCAGTCATGATTTCTTTGAGGGAGAGGGGGGCTTGGGCTTGGGCAGACAGGCCAAGTGCACACAATAGGGAGAATCTTAGTAATTTGATCAGCATAAATTGGCGCGTAAATATTTGACTCAATTTATCAAATTCAAACTTCAGGGCAGAAATAATGTGTTGATTTTTCTGATTTTAATTTAATGGGGCTGCTGGGCCTAGTTTCAATAATGAATCTTGTTGAAACTAAATTTCAGCAGGCTAAAATCATTTTTTCAAATTTTCACCACGCCTGAAAGCAAGTATCCGTGCAATAAGATTGTAGGACATGGGCGCACTTAAGGGGGACTGGACCGAGCTTTTACCCAGTTTAAAGGGGCTTAATTCAGCTTTGAAGGCTACCTGAGCGGTGGGTGTAGCGTATAAACCAATGTGGTTTTTGTAAACGGCACAATAAACGAAGGCCTTGTCTTTGATTTTGTTGGCTGGCGTGGCGTAGGCGATGCTTTCTACGGCTTTTGGGGCTGTTTCAAGTACGATTTTCCAGATTTTGTGTAGTTCTTGCTGCACTTTTGGGGGAAAGGAGTTGATCTATTCGTCTACCCATTGTATCCCCGATTTGGTTGTAGCATAGCTCATTTAATTCATGCCATATGGCTGCGTATCAGCGGCTATTCCGTTTCAGGTTGTTGCCCGCATCAATACGGAGCGTATACCAACTGCATCTAGACCCAATTCGGCAAAAAGTTCTTCTTGACTGCCATGTTCAACAAAGGCGTCGGGTAAACCCAGGCAGATGAGTTGACCACGATACTGGTTGGCGTTTAGCCAAGCACCGATGGCCGATCCTGCACCGCCGGTGAGGCAGCCGTCTTCAACAGTGAGTATCAGTGGTGTTTGGGCGGCTTGACGGAGCAACATTTCATCGAGTGGTTTTACATAGCGGAGATCCATATGCCCGATATCGGATAAACCTGCTAGGGCATCGGTAACGTGTTCGGCCATGGTACCTATGCTAATCACCGTGGCGCGCTGACCACTTTGGAGCCGTTCGCCTTTGCCTACCGGCAGCACTTTAAAGGCTTGTCGCCAATTTAAATCGTTGCCATTACCACGTGGATAGCGAATGGCAAAGGGAAGCTCCCTTTTTTGCAGCGCCGTATACAGGAGGTTACGCAACTCGTTTTCGTTGCGGGGTGCCGTCACAATGAGGTTGGGAATCAATTGTAAATAAGCCAGATCAAATGCACCGTGGTGTGTGGCTCCATCGGCACCTACGAGTCCGCCCCGGTCGAGACAAAAGACAACAGGCAATTGCTGCAAGGCTACATCGTGTATGAGTTGATCAAAAGCACGCTGTAAAAAGGTAGAGTAAATGGCGCAAAATGGCACCAAACCTTCGGCGGCTAGGCCAGCGGAGAGGGTTACGGCGTGCTGCTCCGCTATCCCCACGTCGCGGGCGCGTTCGGGTAGCGATTGCATCAACAAATTCATCCCCGAACCACTGGGCATGGCGGGCGTAATGCCAAAAACACGTTCATCCAGTTGGGCGAGCTCTAACAGGGTTTGCCCAAAAACATCTTGGTATTTGGGGCCGACTTTTAGCTGTGAAGTGGGCTGCTGACTACCACTTATTTTATCAAACAAGCCGGTTGCATGCCATTTAAGCTGGTCTTGCTCGGCTGGTGCATAGCCTTTGCCCTTGGTGGTGACAATATGCAGTAGCTGTACGCCACCTTGTTTGTTGTAGTCGGCAAAGGCTGTATTTAAGGCGGAAATATCGTGGCCATCCACCGGGCCGTTGTAACGTATGCCCAGCTGTTCGAACCAATTGGGGCCCTCGATTTCACCCCTGTGCAACGCCAAAAGCTGCTGTAATAAGCCACCTACATTGGGGTCAATCGACATGGCGTTGTCATTCACCACAACGAGCAGATTGACTTCTTCGACAGCTGCTTGGTTAAGCGCTTCAAAGGCCATTCCGCCGGTGAGCGCGCCATCCCCAATGACGGCGATGTGCCTGCGTTGGTGTTTGCTTTGCAGTTTGGCAGCCAAGGCCATGCCTAAGGCCGCGCTGATGCTGGTGGATGCATGGCCGGTGCCAAAAGCGTCATAATCACTTTCGCTGCGTTTAGGAAAACCGCTGATGCCACCTTTGCGGCGATTGGTATGGAATACTTCTCGCCTTCCGGTGAGTATTTTATGGCCGTAGGCCTGGTGTCCTACATCCCAAATGAGGCGGTCATCGGGTGTGTTAAAATGATAATGCAGGGCAATGGTCAGTTCAACAACACCTAAGCTGGCAGCCAAGTGACCGCCATAAGCAGAAACGGCATCGAGTATAAAATGACGGAGTTCGTCGGCAAGCTGGGGCAGCTGCGAAGTCGCGAGTTTACGCAAATCGGCAGGAAAGTGGATTTCCGCTAAAAGTGGACCTGCTTCCAAGGGTGTATCAGCCACGGTTGATGAGGTAAATTACATAGCTGACATACAAAAGCACAAATACAATCCCTTTCCAGCGACCAATTTCGTGTCGTTTACCAATAAACATGAACAAAAAAAGGAGCATACTGCTTCCAATGGTTACGGCAAAGTCAAAGTTAATTTCTGACCGAAAAGGCAGCGGTTTGATGCTCGAGCTTACACCTAATATCCATAGGATGTTGAAGATGTTAGACCCAACGACATTACCTACTGCAATGTCTGTCTGTTTTTTATAAGCTGCCACGGCCGAAGTAGCCAATTCGGGCAGAGAAGTGCCTACTGCAACTACGGTAAGCCCAATCAAAGCTTCACTTACCCCCCAGCTGCGGGCAAGCAAGATGGCCGCATCTACCGATAGTTTGCCGCCGAAACCCATAACGCCGATACCTAAAACGATATATGCGGTACACTTCCAGCCATTCATGGCTTCAAAATGCTCTTCAAAAGGTGCGTCTTTTCCCTTTTTAACCAAATCAATAATATACCACATAAAGGCGGCAAAGGCGATAAGCAAAACAACACCGTCGCCACGGCCAATTTTAGCGTGATTAGGCAGGCTTTCAAAGCCAAAATGTGCCAAAAATCCAAGTAAAACCGCGGCCATCATACTAATCGGGATTTCAATCCAAGTGGTTTTCCGCTTTACACGCAAAGGGTAAATAATAGCGGCAATTCCCAATATTAAGAGCACATTGGCAATATTAGAGCCAAGGATATTCCCCACGGCAATGTCGGTTGCTCCTGAATTTGCAGCCAGTAAACTCACCAGCAATTCGGGCATGGACGTACCAAAACTAACGATGGTGAGGCCAATAACGATATCGGGTACTTTATAGGTTTTGGCTAAAGCCGATGCACCTTTTACCAGCCAATCGGAGCCCTTGATTAAGAGCACAAAACCGAATACGAGTAGAAGTAATTGGAGCATATTTAAGGATGAATGGCAAAAGGAAAAGATTGCAAAATAGGCAGAATTTGATGGTTTTGTGATGCTTTTTACGCATTAACCGACATAAAGCGCGAAAACGGTCGGTCGCTTGTGTAGGTCGGGCTTAGCAATTTGCCAGGCCCTGACAGTCTGACTACGTAACAATTCGTTTTCGGAAGTTAAGTCTGTACCAATACACAAACGTGTTTCACCATGACAACATTCCAACAAAGTTTCCATCATTTGGTTGTTGCGATAAGGGGTTTCGATAAACAGCATGGTCATCTTTTTCTGACGAGACTCAGCTTCGAGGGCCAGAAGGCGCTGTTTGCGTTTGACTTTATCGACTGGCAAATAGCCCTGAAAAGCGAAACACTGTCCGTTAAAACCACTGCCCATCAAGGTTAACAAGAGCGAAGAGGGGCCCGTTAAAGGCACCACCTGAATGCCGAGCCGATGCGCTAATGCAACCACTAGTGCCCCTGGATCAGCTACAGCCGGACAACCTGCATCCGACATCAAACCAACATCTTCTCCTTCTAGCGCTGCTTTTAAAAAGGAGC
>Ga0105055_10005924_pt1:0-15000 | contig 17000 bp, 21 predicted proteins | sample BON03_FD_78090 | JGI IMG/M metagenome (GOLD analysis project Ga0105055, IMG submission 78090) | Freshwater microbial communities from Lake Bonney liftoff mats and glacier meltwater in Antarctica - BON-03 | ecosystem: Environmental > Aquatic > Freshwater > Ice > Glacier meltwater...
ATATATATATATATATATATATATATATATATATATATATATATATATATATATATATATATATATATATATATATGGGCATATGCTGGAAGCATACGTCATGTCTGGCTATGATCTCGACAAAATATTTGGAGAAATTATAGAGGACGAGCTTTCGCTGCATGTTCACCCAGTCGTGGGTCTGACACCTCGCTTTGTGTGTGGTGTCGTTGAGTGCAGTATGACCGGCGTAAAAAGGGGAAATCAGGTCAAGACACAAAACAATGAGTGCGTAATATGAAGCAAAAGAAAGGAAGACGCAGCGAGAGTCCAAGAGCACACTCGTCGCATCTTCTTTCTTCCATCCAAATCCAAGAGGAAACAGATCTCGTGTACAACTGTTTCTCGTGGGGAGGAGGAAACGTGCGTGATACCTGACTCGATTACAGATCTTCGGGTCGTTCCCGAGACTAGTTTAATCGTGACATGAATAAAACACCAACACATTTCCGAGTCCAACCCAAATTCCAAACCCCCCTCCGGTGGAACTATTACCACTGACCGGTGCCTAACCCGGGCAACATCCGAGACGCCGCGCACAGCGAGAGTTACATTCAATCACATTCTGTGTTTCGTCCCGCACGTGCGTTCAAGCACGCGAGCTGTCCATACATATGCACCGTGCAAACATGCCGGACTTGGAGTCGTGTGAACCAGACATTTCAACGTGTATTTGCCAAAAGAGCCCGGGGGTGGGGGTCCTGTGCTCGAAATTGCAGTTTCAAACGGCATAGGAGGAGTCTTTTTTCATTGGAAATCGGCAATTATAATCTAGATGATTTAAACCCCGGGACTTCACGGAAAAGTTGAGGCGGAGGTAATATGTGTACACATACATACATTTGGATGTATACACAATTAAATATACACTCACGTATATATATACATGTACTTGAAGACAAGAGATATAACGATGCGAATTAGAATGAGTACCGTTTGTGTGTGTGTGTGTGTGTGTGCATGTGTTTGCGTGTGCGTGTGCGTGTGCGTGTGTGTGTGAGTTTGTGTGTGTGTGAGTGTTTGTGTGCGTGTGTGGGTATGTGTGTGTGGTTGCGCATGTGTGTGTGCGTGTGTGTGTATGGGTGTATGTGTGTGTGTGTGTGTGTGTGTGTATTTAAGTGTGCGTGAGTATGTGCAAGATACAGGGTGGCGCAGAGTCGTAGGATGTCTTATCTTTGTAGGTCAATTTCCGCAAAAGAGCCCTGTAATTAGTGGCTCTTTTGCGAAAAATGACTTGTAACTTAAGGCATCCTACTGGTCTTTGCCACCCTGTACCACGGTGTGGAATAGCACGAGTACCGTGCACTTGTGTGTGCGTGTGTGCGCGTGTGTGTATGTGTGTGTGGGTGTGAGTGTGCGTGCGTATGCAATTGCGTGTGTGTGTGTGCGTGCGGGCATGTGTTTGTGTGTATGTGTGTGTGTGCGTGTACGTGTGTGTGTGTGTGCGTGTGTGCTTGCGTGTGTGCGTGTGTGCGTGTGTGTTTTTGTGTTGGTGTGTGCGTGTGTCTGTCTGTGTCTGTGTATGTGTCTGCGTGCATCTATGTGTGTGTGTGTGTGTGTGTGTACAGGTGAGAGTAAGACAGAGTGTGTATGTGTGTGTGCGCGTGTGCGTGTGCAAGTGTGCAAGTGTGCAAGTGTGCAAGTGTGCAAGTGTGCAAGTGTGCAAGTGTGCAAGCGTGGAGTAGGGAGTGTAGCCGAGTCTTAATCCTTTGTCTCAGAAAAGAAAGCAGATGTCGATCGTATGTGCCGAGTTGAATTTGAACCTTGATATTTGTGCTGACGTTTGCGGCGAAGATCCAGTTGATGAAAAGTCGGTCACATGATTTTGTCCAAACCAACTTTGGCCTTGCTGCTTGTGCTGCTCCTGCTGCTGCTTCTGCTGCCGACACTGCCACTGATATTGAGCATTTCGAATGAGGGAGAACGCCGCGTTGAGGGAGATTCGGGGTGGGTCATGGGCGATCCGCTGCCTGTTGGCTTGTCAGATCCCGATTTTATTCGACGCTGCTGCTGCACCCAGCCCCAGAACCAGTGCGTGTGCAGGAACCACGTGAGGCCAAAGTTGAATCGAATGACACCCAGCCTGTCGTCGGGCACAGGGTAGGTCATGACGGTGAAACACAGGAAGCTGTGCAGCGCAACGCGCAGGATGCCGTAGGTGATCCCGAAGGGCATATCCTGCCGCCACTTCTTGTTAATGTGACCAACCCCGAGCAACATTGTCGGAAGCTCCTCCAGACAGCAGATTATGAACATCAGGCTGCAACTATGCGCCAGCATCCAGTTGCACAGCAGAAAGTAGGCCGTGTGATGCACAATGGATGTCAAGAAATTGAGCTCCCCACGGTAAAAGATGACCCCAAGCACAAGGTCCAGCACTGCCTGCGCACGGAAAAAGTGCACGATAAATCGTGACAAGCTTGTTTCGCCCATGAGCACGGCTCGCAGCCGGAAGTCCCAATTGATAGGCGCCTCGTTGCAAGCATAAATGCTGACCAGGAAGCAGAACCCTGCAGAGAAGGTGGTGATGATCCATGCTCGCTTTTTGACTTGACTTTCTTTTGTAACGCCGGCCAGACTGCACCCGACGGCACCAAACACGAACAGAATGGTCAGGCCCACGACCAGGTAGACATCCAGCTGAAGCTCGTCTTGCATCAGTTCTCCAAACACCTTGTCGAGATAGCCAGACATTTTGCTTGCAGCAGATACCCGCCACCTTGTGGCAAGCACCAGCAGGATAACGAAGGCTGTGCAGGTCCTCGTGCCGTTTTGCAACACCTTCGAACAAGTGAACCCACACTTGCACTCCGATCACCGAGTGTTGTTTCAGACAGTTTTTTTTTTAAAAAAAAGCAAGCCTTGGTACTATTAGAAACTGAAAAAAGCAGCCTTGGTACAAGTAGAAACTGCACAGCACACCAAACAATCGTAATCTAAAGTTGCCTAAGCTGAGCGCAATGTGTGGCAAACAGCAAAGGAAATATATGAGCGTTTGGTGCTGGTTTCATGACCACGTCAATTTGCACTTTAAGTCACCACGTCTTATGCGCCCGCACTCTACCGCTCAATGATAGCGATTTCTCGATTGATGTTGTCTTTCGTTCAAAAAAGTTTCGCGGAACTGCCCTCAAAAATTGTCAGCATTGCTCTGTGGTAATCAGGCCGACTTCCGCTACCTCGAGATCAGAGCTCAATGACAATGCCAATGGCAATGGCCGGAAACGCGGAAATGGAGAAGCCCGCGATGCAGCTGTCAAGAGGACTGAAAATCGAAAACCTCGCCGGAGCGGACGGGGCGCACGCATCGCAGCTTTTTTCGGCCGATGCCCTCGCACATGCAGTCAGCGGCTCGGTTGGCGGCAACATCGCAATGCTCGGTAGCCCTTTCTCAAATGTGTATGCTCCTCATTTCCTTGTGCTGTGCAGCTAACGGGAGGTGGTGGGGTCAGCTTTCTATCCACTGGACCAGCTCGTGATGCGAGCGCAAGCAGCAACGCAAAAGAGCAAGTCGGGTGGGCCGCTCCGAGCCATGAAGGACGTGATTGCTTCAGAAGGCGTGGCTGGACTGTACCGCGGGCTCAGCTCCACGTTGATCACGCTCTTCGCCGCAAACTTCATCTACTTTTATGCCTTTCACTTCATGCGCGCTTTTGTCACGAGCAACACGCGCATGCGCCAACTCGGCAAGGTCTTGCTCGCTACATCTTGGTCTTGTGTCATTGCTTTGGGTTCTCCTGCCTCGGTTTTCACATTCACCACATCTTTCGCCTCGTATCTATTTCCTCTACTTAGCAAGAGATCTGCTTCTCGAAATAATATCATTTCATCAGATTTTTATGGCTGTCTCCAGCACGTGTATTCTTTTGATTCCCCGGCCGTCACTACTCCACACGAATTATCGTCATTGAATCCGTGCGTATGTGTGTCGTGCGGTATCAATGCATGCGAGGACACTGGCTTGTTGTAAAGGCTCGAACGAAATGAAATGTTCTCAGCTTCGCCTGAATGCAAGCTCGCACGTGTGCGTCACGGTCTGATTCAACACTTTTGTGTCTGTGCAGACGCTGAAGGTCTCACGTCCCATGTCAAACCTGCTGCTTGGCACCATTGCAGGTGCCATCAATGTGTGCTTTGTGCAGCCACTCTGGGTAGCCAATGCGCGACTGAAACTTCAAGGTAACCTCTTGTTCTTTGCCATCTTCTTCGCATCCCTCGTGTCACTTGTTTGACCCGAAATCCTGCGAGCACGGCAGGGAGCACAACAAGCTTTTTTTGGGGGGGGGGTGCTACAGCGCCATTTGTATCGGGCAAGCGGCGGCGAGGGCGTCTCCACACTCTGCCGCGCTCTCGAATCTGACTGTCATTCTGATTTCCATCAGACCGGATGAGTGTGGGTTTTTTTTGTATGCAGTATTATTGATAATGGTAATGAAGATAATAATAGTCATAGTAATATAGTGATAATGCAAAAAGGAATCAACCACAAACAAAATTCAATCCAAACAACGGTTATCCGACCCAATGGAACCCCCCACACCCGAGGGAAAATGTCGGGGCGCGCGGCAGCGAGGGTCAGAAATTGGGGCGCGCGGCAGCGAGGGTCACCAATCAAAATAAAAATAGAATAGGATTGTATCTGAAAATGAAGCCTCCTTAAGATGGGAGGAGTGTATTGCCCCCCAGAAAACTGGAACACTGGGAGGTTGCCAAAACAACAAAAGGAATTTCCGGACATTACGCTACCCTACTTGTGACTGTGGGGACATCATGTCAGACAGATGGTCCCGGATGCGCGGCAGCGTCGCCGCCGCGCGCCCCTTATTTCACGAATTGCTCTCCCAAATTGCGTGCCGGTGTGTGCCCCGTTGGTGTGCTGTGTGTAACGTGTTTTAGCCTGTGCGGCAGGCGGGCAGTACAAAGGGATCGCAGACGTGATTCTAAGAATCATCAACGAGGAGGGATATGCTAAGTTGTGGGCGGGCATGTCGTCGAGTCTGCTTTTGTGCTGCAACCCTGCCATCCAGTTTGCTGTGTACGAGACAATCAAGAAGATCCTCATTGCACGCAAACCTCAAGACGCCAAGGTGCGGGCGCTCTCTGGTCTGCAGGCGTTTGCCCTTGGGGCGTTTGCGAAGTGGATTGCAACGGTAGCCACCTATCCGCTGCAGGTGGCGCAAACGCGGCTACGATTCGGAAAGAGCTCCAACTCCATTGAATACAAGGGCACATTTCACTGTCTGCGACAGATCTACAAAACAGGTTGGCCCCCTTCGTATGCATGTGGACAGATACGTATGGACAGAAAGAGAGAAAGAGGGGAGCGGATGCACACACAGTTGCAACCTTTCCGCACTCACACCCACCTATCCGTAAGACAGGTTGCCCTGATGCTATGCGTGTGCACATACAATTGAGGGAGAGAGAGAGAGGAAAAAAAGAACTTGTGCACACACACAGTTGCAACCTTCCTCCACGCATACCCCACACACAATATTGTCGTACTGACGCAGGAATGAAACTGTGTCGGCTGTGCAGAGGGGCGCTCGGGACTTTACAGGGGCATGGAAACCAAACTGTGGCATAGTACCCTCATCTCAGCGCTCATGTTTCTGTCGTACGAGAAAATTCAGCTGGCGGTTGAGCGTGCAATGATGGGTCAACCTGCTGCAAGACAAACTCTTACACCTTCCTCTTCACCACCACTTGATCCCAAAGATTCCAAACGAAGTTGATTGTAGGATTCTCCACCTGCATGTATCATTAATGCATGGGACATGCTGACATTATCAGCCTTTCGCGGACTCGGGTGGCTTGGCTCTGTCGTTTATTTTTTTGGTATTATCTGTACTTTTCTTTTTTAAAGTTCGAAGTTCTCCACCGTGACCGTTTTCTTTTTTTCCTTCGTCCACTTTCCTTCTGCTTTTTATTATTAAAATCCCATAGAAAGAACAAAGCACGCGCAAACAAAACGCTTGGGGAACGGGGCAGGCAGAACCCCCCAAAAAAATGTATACCACACCACGGTGTTCTTATGTTTTATTTTTTGATTTTTAGTGGCTCAGTCACTGCTTGACTTTGGCTGTGCCTAGGGGAGGAGAAAACAAGGGCCCCATGACGACCGTGAAAGGGTATATGTTTTTGGGCCTCGTGGTAGTAGAACATCCTGGGCTTCTGCATTCTTTGAGAGTAGAGTTTTTATTGCAAAATGATAGTGGGTATCCGGTTGGGGCGACTCGGATTGGGAACGTTGGGGGGAACAGCAAAACAAGAGATGGCGGGAGTCATCATGTCACATATGAGTCATGTCACAGAGTCTAAGTCAAATCACATGTGAGTCATGTGACAAATCAAGATATGGCGGGCTGAGGCTGAGTCATCATGTCACATGTGAGTCATGTCATATATGAATCATATCACACATGAGTCATGTCACATATGCGTCAAGACACATATGAGTCATGTCACAAATCAAAAGATGGCGGGCTGAGGCTGAGTCATGATGTAAAACATGAGTCATGTCATGTATGAATCATGTCACATATGAGTCATGTCACACATGACGCATGCCAGTGTCACATATGAGTTATGTGTTATGTCACATATGAGTCATGTGACATACGGGTCAAGTCACAAAACAAGAGATGGCGGGCTGAGACTGAGTGCTAGGCACGAGGGCCGGCTGCTGCCACAGAATGAGACGCATCACATGGTGTGCGTGCTCCAGGTGGCAACTCCGACTTCTGCCTTGCCTCTCCAACACATGTCTCGACTGCGGTTGCCCCTCAAACCCAGACACTCAGACATGCCTGTGCATGCACCTGGGGGCTGCAACAGTTCAACTTCAGTGGCACACAACTTTGACTTTTGTCTCTCCTGCAGATTGTGGGCTGGGTTGCGGTGAGAGACCTCAAGAGCAGCGCTTTCCACACTCTGAGATTGAGGCGCTTCCAATGGTGGAGGTGCTCAACGGATCTGATAACCATCAGTCTTCGCCAATGAGGAGACTTGTGATTCCAGGAGTAGCTGTGGCTGCGCCTCATCCTCTGACACTACCACACGAACTGGGGGGTTCCACTGCCCCCTCTGCCCTGGGTGCCAAGGGAAATGACTGTGCTATGGAGATTGACGATGGCGACCTGGGCAACCTGACGCACGGCCTCCGACTAGACGATGTCGAGCCTGACCTCGGCAACCAACTTCATGTCCAGAATATTGGCTGTCGTGCGCGGGAAGGAGGTGTCATGGTCCATTCAAGTTTGTCATACAGAACATTTGAACAGCCCAAGAAGCGCCCCAAAACACATCGGGCTGGCAACTTGAAAAACGCACACGGCCAGAAGCAGGCTGCTGCCACCAAATTGGGCTATGCATAGCCGAATTTGGTCTTTCCCTGGACCTCCTCCCTAGTAATCAATACCCGATTCTCGGGAGTTGGTGTGGACCCTCCAAGAGATGGCCAATGTTTGTTTGGCTATGCAATTGTCTGTCTGCAACGTGCCGCTGGACTTCGCCTCAGTAGCCGATGAGGACAGGCACTCGTACACAATCATACAAAAGACTCATCTTACATAATCATCGAGTCACAGCAACCTTCCACCCACCTCTTGGCAAGCTTTTATCATAGCCTTGGGTCACGGTGTACCCTCCTTTAACACACCACTTCACACGCGCTTCTTACATCCTCCACTCCTCGCCAAAGAGAGCTCGTCTGTGGGGCGTGCAGTGGCACTGCACAGCTTGGCGCTTCGTTGGTTGCACCCTGGGCGCGCGGCGGCGAAGGGGCTTTCCGAGCTGCCGCGCGCCCCGAGCTGCCGCGCGCCATATTGTCACGACCAAACTAGGGAGAAATGTCAATTTCCGTTTTTCCCGACCTGTGGCAGCTGCAGGTCGACTTTTTCCGCTACAACCCAGTCGCAGGTCGATTTTTTGGCCGACTTGGCAGCTGCCGCAGGTCGAAAAAAACGGATATTTTTTATGAAATAATAGACAATAAGTTTGCAGCGTCCCTACTCATCCGAGTCTCTTGTCATATTTCCAGTTTATACATGTTGTTTTGCTTGTTTCTTTTGTTCGTGTCTCGTCTCTGTCCTCATAGTGGGATGGTCTGTGATCTGCTGCTACTAAGGCGGTTAAGATGGTATTTACCCGAAAGCGTATTTCCGAAAGATCATCCCGCTTCACAACTTGAATGTGAATATGCTCTGCTTGGAGGACACCTTGGGCCTATGGTGCCTTACTTACTCGGGCGCGCGGCGGCGAAGGGGCTTTAGCACCGGCGAGCTACCGCACGACACAAGTGTACGACCAAATCCGGGAGAATCTTTGTTTTTTTTCAATTCTTAACCTGCGGCGGCGCAGGTCGAATAAAAATGAGGGAAATCTGGAAAAAAAGCCTGGGGAAAAAGTCCGTGAACGAGCACATTCGATGGAAAAAAAATCGATCTGCGGTGCCGCAGGTCCAAAAAAAATGAGAGGAAATGTGAAGTAATGACACGACACAGGGCGGGAAGATCCTGCAGAAAACGGGTGGAAGAAAATCGACCTGCAGCGCCGGAGGTCGGTAAAAAAAGGAAAAATCAGATGACAGTGGGGGGGCACTGATACGATAGGGCGCTACGTTTCTTGGTACTGAGGGAAACTACATTGCTGGGACTTGCTAGACTGAGGATGCACGTCAAACTACAAACATTGTAGACTGTTTTTACCCACTGTTTTTACCCAGCGGCTCGGCTATAAACTAGGTTGACAACGGTCCGGGACAGTCTCTTGGCCCGGGGTCCTAAGTGACGAATTGGGTCCTCACCACCCACTTAGTCCAGTGATTAAGTTGCCAGTGGGTATCATCGGATGATTCGCCACCCAAGAAAGAAAAAAACATGTAAAGAGGATATGAGGCGGCTACGTGTAAAGGGATTCCCAGGCCAGACCAATTCTAGGGGGGAGACGGGAAAGAATGTTTCTTGTTCATTCCATATTTGCATCCTCTCTCATCCGAGCCTTCGGAGTCAGGGCCACACTCTGCACTTTGCGGCCGTACCCAAAAAGACGGCATAAACTTGAAAGACCACCAGTCACGGTCATGACCGTAGAGAAATTTCTCTAGTGTCATGTTTCACCTGGGTTGGCAAACTCCGAGTCTTCCTTTTGTGCGAGGTCACGACTCGGAAGCCAGTGAAGGTCTTCAAGTTGGTCATCGGAATCGTGAACGCTCTTGCTCATTTTCCTCTCTCACAACTGCGAGAGGAGATCCCATTTCCTGCAGCTGTGCATATCCGTGACTCAAAAAAAACGTGAAACAGAGTTCAAAATTGAATTTGGAAGGAGGCAGGTGTTGCCGCAGGCACACGCGAAAGACTGTTGACTTGACTTGGCATACCCAATCGATGTCACGGTCGCCATCGAGGGGCGAATAGCGCAAGGGTCGCCGTCGCCGCCAATAAGTCGCCCGACGTGTTGCGAATCCTGGGCCACGGGACCTTGGCGCCGAATGGGGAATTTTGGCCGGATGATTTTTCAAAAAAAAAATTCCTTGGGTTCCATATCTTGATTAAATAATGTCCCATGGTGGCGGCGAAGTGTGGCACTTGGACGACTGATGCCAGATCTGGCATAGTGTATGCTCTGGAGCACATGTTCCGTGGTAGTTGTATATGGGCACTGCCGCACGGGGCGCGTGGAGGCGGAGGGCTTTAGCCCGACGTCGCCGCGCGCCCACTGGATTGGACCAGAGTCATGAGGATGGTGCAAATAGGGGAGTGTCATCACATGACATGTTCCTCGGACGGTCCTAGAGAAAGTTTCATGTTCCAGGACGGGGACCTGACCGGTTGAACTGTTACGAGGTGGCTGTCGCCAGCGGTGGCAGCTTGCTGACACGACGCCACCTTCGCTGCCATATTTCCTGGTACCGTATTACAATACAATAGGGGTCACGTAAGTTTTACTACCATAAGGCTGCGCATGAATCACGTTCTGGAAAAATAGCCACTCCTAGGTCAACGTTTTTACTCCACGCGCGAGGCGAAGAAGGGCAAGCTCGGCTGCTGAGCTTCCTCACGCTGAGCAAGAGCAAGGATGACGGGTTTGAGGAGGAAAAAGAAGAAGCGCCTGTCGTTTGGCGCGCCGGTGATACATGCCTTTGACGCCTTTTTGCCCACCAGACGGTGGCGCGCTGTCCACGGTATGGACGCTCCAAAGAGGAGTGCCTTCTGTGCCTGTAAATGCCCTTTTGATGGATAGAAGCCAATCAAAGCTGATAAAGAAAAATCTTGTAACTCCAGATCCGAGTTCCGAAGTCATGGGTTTCCTTAATCTGCTTCAATTGTTGGCACACCCGCCTGCATATACTTTCCAGTATTTGTGTTTATTCAATGGGTTTTTCAAGAAGTATGTGATATCCATCACATTACTTGACCTAGCGGATCGTCGAGCAACCAGTGATGTGCGCTGCGCGGAGACCAGGTTTTAGGATCTGTCGCGCTATTTGAAGTAGATAAAGACTGCCGTGCCATGGATTTTATGGAAGGATGGAGTTTTGGGTTTTGGTTTGAGTCTTCGCGAAACATTAAACTGTCCACCAGTCCGTCCAATATTCTAAGTTTCCTTCCTACGCCATTTTTAATATTTGCCGCAACGGCAACATGTGTCTATTTGCGGCTATGTGTACGTGTGTCCTTGTCTGTGAATAGGCACTTACAGACAAACCCACTTACAAAAACACCCTACTGCCCAGCTGTGCGTATGCAATTGTAAAAACTCGTCTGTGTGCAGGTCTTCAGGGATAATATGTATGGGGCGGAGGGTGCACGTGCACACGTGCGCGTGTGTGTGTGCGTTTGTGTACACGTGTAGCATGTGTGCGCACTTTTGTGCATCGATACACACAGCACGCATGTACATAAATATTTGCATATGAGAACAATATGTATTATAAAATATATATATATATATATATGTATATACACGGATTATATATATGTGTACATGTATATATGTATATATATCCATGTAAGAAATAACACTGTTACCAGGTTTACTCTGAGGAAAAAAGGAGCACAGTCCATCACACTGTTCGTGGTATCGTCAATGAAATCGAACCTGTTGATCACCTCCTCCGATATAACTGGAAGACGTAGTGTACAAGCTCGCATCGGCGTCGGCATGGAGCGGCTTTCCGATCGTATCGCAGCATGTATTTATATCCGGCAACTTCTCGTCCATCTAGTTGAGAGAGAGCGGAAAATGTTATACACGAACAAGAGGGACCATTTTAGAGCGAGAGAGTACAGAGGCGAGAGTACGAAAGAGACTCAGGAATGAAGAATAGAGAGGGTGGTAACCTGGAAGAAAACTATCACCCAAAGAAAACAGGTGCAAACTTGCACAAATATGAGACATTCGAGAACCTGGAGACAGCATGCACGACAAAGAGAGAGGAAGAAAGAGGGAGACAGAAGGAGAGAAAAAAATCCACTATGTCTGTGCGTGTGCGTGTGTGTGCGTGCTTGTTCACGCATTCCAAGTTCTCTCTTTACGCTCTACGAGTGAGATCAAAAGAGAAAGAAAACTTTGAGAGAACATGTGACCGTAATTGCAAAAAAATAAATACCGGAGGGAGCCATTCGGACATGATACGACTTTCTGTCATATATCGCGGTTCTACACCCCCCTGTTGCAGAATATTCCAAACATTTTTCAAGTTTCAGGTGCCTTGACGGTAACATTTATATTCATGCGTTGTGCACATATTGGTATGAACTACTATTTGCACAAACATATGGCATCATGGTCTGGGACACAAGCAAAAAGAATTATAATTCCGACATACGCCAAGCAAATAAGGTTGTGTACGTGTATACACTTTTTCAGTTGTCTTCTGGGCGACCCCGCCCGAGAAGGAATTAATCGCACTCTTTTCAGCTGAGGTCCGCCCAGCGTGTACTAAAAGCCTCGAACTTCGAGGGCGATTACAAATCATCGTGTTCCATTTCCACCTCAGACACTACAAGTAGGACTTTTTCTGAATCCATTCGCCATTTTGATACGGTAGACTAAATTATTTTACCAGTAATGTCATTTGCCTTGCGTTTAGTACCATAACAATACTACTGACAAGGCAACAGATCTGTTCGTGGCGTTTGGAGTGCGATTCTCGGGCAGATTAAACAGCTTTCATTTTTTTTCCACCATGTCGTCACAGCGTTCTTTGCTCTTGCTGGCACATTTTCAAATCCAGCCTCTCACACACTGTCCCAATTAAAACTACCACCACATGACTGTGACTGTTGTTTGTACCATTGTCGGTGGGCACTTCCTGTCGTGGTGAACTGACCCGACCTCATTGAAGATGACACCTTTGGGCTTGATGTTGGTATCAACTGAATTAATGCCGTCAAATGTCCGCTGTTCGTTCCAATTCCTGCCCAGAAACACTCACGTGAGCTAGCATGTACAGTGTGGAGTACTTGCATAGAGGCTGCGAAAGATATCGAGATGCGTGCTGTGCAAAGGTGAAAACGTTTGTGAGTTCAGCGAATAAGGCTACACGGCATACGTAGAGTGCGGTAGTGAGAGAGCGTTTGGCAACACAAACGCATGCCAACAAGAAAATATTCCAGACAACCCCTGGCCTGGACCAGTGAGATGTGTGTGCGCGCGCGTGCGCGTTTGTGTGGGCTCAAGGGGTCACGTTCTGCATGTCATTTTCGAGTGTAGCCGCACGAACCCGATGAGGATAGTTGGATTGAATTTTGTGAGGGAAAAGTCCGATCGCAAGCTGTTGCAGTTAATGTTGCTTGGTCGCACATGCACCTGAAACCGCCACACACACAGTCAGGGCAACACGTTGCTTTTTGGCAGTACACGAACAGACCTATTTCTCTGCACCTGGGTAGGCAAACTCTTCCTTTCGTGTGAGGCCGCAATGAAAGTCTTTGTCAGCTGCGCCGTGCCGCTTCCGACTCTTTCACCCTTCCTCATTTTCCACAACTGCCCTAAGGATTCAGTTCGTGGGGAGTCCCGTTTCCTGCAGCTATCCGTGACTCCAAAAAAAAACTGAAACGGAGTTCAAAATTGAATTTAGAGGGAGGCAGGTGTTGCCGCAGGCACACGCGAGATACTGCTGACTTGACTTGGCATACCCAATCGATGTCGCCGTCGAGGGGCGAAAAGCGCAAGCGGTCGCCGTCGCCGTCAAAAAAGTCGCCCGAGGCGAAGAAGGGCAAGCTCGGCAAACTGCTGAGCTTCCTCACGCCGAGCAAGAGCAAGGATGACGGGTTTGAGGAGAAAAAGAAGAAGCGCCTGTCGTTTGGCGCGCCGGTGATACATGCCTTTGACGCCTTTTCGCCGCCCAGACGGCGGCGCGCTGTCCACGACAACGCAGGCATGGACGCCCAGAAGATGGATCGCGGTCTGTGCCACAGCCCTTTGAATGGTGGCCCCTCGCCTTGCTTCGTGCGCGTGTCTCCGCGACAGCGAAAGAGGAAGTGCGGCCCGTGAGCAGCCACGCGCACTTGCTTATGCTAGTTCTGCCGTGGCGCTGCTGCGCATGCTTACACATACTCCGCGTGCTTCTCAGAATCACTGCGCGTCGAGATTGAGTGCCGCCAGGAGGAGCAAGACGAGGCAGTCGACATTGATTTGAATACGGCCTCCCACAAGACCATGGCAAAGATTGTCAATCAGGTGCGTGTGCGCTGTCAATATGTGCTGGTGGTTGTCTGGTTCAATAGCTGCTTGCTGCCAAGGTCCATTCCGCCCAATAAAATCTCGTGTGCGCCTAGTCTTCTTCTTGTGCCTGATGTTCTAATTCCATGGGTACCTGTGCAGCTGTGGAACAAAGATCAGCTAGTCCAGCTGGAAGAATACGGAGTACAGAGCAAAGGCGATAACAAGGTCCGTGTACATCCCACATTTCACGCGCTTTTCTGATCCCCCCACCCCCCAGCTCATTTCTAGACCACTAACCGGGGACAATATATACGCAGCTCAACCGCGCCGACCTTTCGCACAAGATTTCAGTATTGCACGGGCTAGAACGTAAAGCGTGTGTGCTCATGTGTGGCGAGCACCAAGTGCTGCCAGCGCACATGGACATTGATGAACTGAAAGAAGAGCTGCGCTCGCGAAGAATCGGCACGAGTGGCAAGCGTGAAGTGCTCGAGCGGAGGCTCGAAGAGGCATGGATCAAAGAGGGCTCGCGGTTCGACATGCAGGGAGAGGATGGATACGCCTTTGGACGGCACGCCGTGAGTGCCCACGATTTGGTCGAGGAGATGTCGGATGAACAGCTGCGGGACGAGCTTGCGAAACCGCAGTGGGGCCTGAAGAAAAAGGAGATTCCGAAAAAGCGGTTCGAAAGTATGGAAAAGCTCGAGGAGCTGTATGCTGGCGAGATGCAGCGCCGCAAGGAAGTTGCATTTAATATAGCGCTGAATGACATGCTATCAGCACAAGGTCTCGAAGCTATTGGCCCCAAAGCACAGCTTTTCCAACGGCTGACATCGCATCTCAAATCTGCGGGCGGTGAAAGCAGCAGTTCTGCTACTGCATCGGCTAGCTCCAGCGGCAACACACACGATATTCTACTGCAGCATCAGCAAGGCACGAGGTACAAGTGTGTCTGTCCACCCACGCCCTCTCTTTCTCATTCCCCTTGCGCTGTGCCGGTGTTTTTTTTGGACGCGCCAGGTTTTTTTCACATCTAACCAGGTTATCGATTCTGAGATTCGCAAGATCTAGTATTGCACTGAGCTGACGTGTCGGGTGTGAATTCTGTCACAGCACAAGCAATGGATCTGCGCTCAAGAAGCCCTGCAAGAAGCAGTAAGGCCTGCAGGTCTGGCGGTGCTCTGCGTCTCGCACTTGCGTGGGTTGCACCTGAAAGTCCTTCGGATAGCTTCAGGCAATGACTGGTAACGACTTCAAAGCAAGAAGACGTCAAAGAAAGAACGGCCTTAT
>Ga0105055_10005925_pt1 | contig 16999 bp, 8 predicted proteins | sample BON03_FD_78090 | JGI IMG/M metagenome (GOLD analysis project Ga0105055, IMG submission 78090) | Freshwater microbial communities from Lake Bonney liftoff mats and glacier meltwater in Antarctica - BON-03 | ecosystem: Environmental > Aquatic > Freshwater > Ice > Glacier meltwater | place: Lake...
CGTCCCGGCCTGGCCGCTGGTGCTCTTCTGGGAGGCGCGTATGGGACGGGTTGGGGGGGGGGAAAGTGGGGGTCTTTTTTTTTTTTCCGTCGGCGCGTGATTCGAAAAAGTGGGCGTCCCCCGCTTCGGCAACGCCAGACCAAAACTCGCAACTCACGTCCTTGGAGCACACCTGCCAGGCCGAACCCCCGCCGAATCCCGTGCCGTAAGCGATGGCCGCGCCGCGCGTGCATGGGCCGCCTGTTGTTGTTTTCGCGGGGGGTCGGAAGCGTGGGGGGGCGGCGGGTGATCGGGCGGCGTCTGGAGGGGGGGCGGCGCGCGGGCGAAAACACGGGCTACGGCAACTCACGGAAGAACGTCGCGGCGATCACGGCGCCCGCCAACATGCCATAGACTGTCCGCCGTAGACTGAGGTCGACGGCCTGTGTTGTTTGCGGCGAAAGAGGCGCGTCGTTGCGTCGGGCGTCGGCGTTTGCGTCGGGCGTCGGGCGTCTTTTTGTCGCTGACGCCCAGCTCGCCGGCGTCTCTTTGGACGCGCGCGCGGGCGCTCACCTTGTCCCACTTGTCATCGACGAACGGATCCTTTGGCGGCGGGTCCATGGCGCGCTGGGTGGCGCTCTGACGCGTGGCGGAACAAATTGGTTTTTGTCGGGTTCCGTGAAACGCTTTGATCTTGCTGCTGTGGTCTTGTCGAGGGGACGCAGGGAGCTGATGATGTTGTCGATGGCCGTGGTCTGCTGCTGTGTTCTCCGCGTCTTTTGGAAAGACGGGTTTTCTCTTTACACCAAGTTGGTGTCACCAACAGGAGATGGAAACGGAGACGCACCCGTCCGCCCACCCTCCCCTCCCTCTCTCGGACACCAACTCACCCCGCAGAACAATGACACCCCAAACCGCCTCGAACCAATCCGTTCGACCTCCCTCACCCACACATCAAAAGGTTGAATCTCGGAAAAGGAGCAACCAAAGAGCAAAGAACAAAAATCCCAGTACATCGCCCCCCCCTCTCCAGCGCCACACAGCCCCTCTCCGCGGGCGGGCTGAGGCGAGCACATGGAGATGACGCGCACATAGCGCACCATGGCGCTCACGACGCTCCGGCGCGCGGCCTCCCTGGCGCCCGCCGCGCCAGGGACGGCGGCGGCGGCGGCGGCGGCGGCGCCCGTCCGCCGGCGAACAGCGCCGCCGCCGACGCAAGCGCCCCCCGCCGTCCTCCCCCAGCAGCGCCGGGAGCAGCAGCAGCAGCAGCAGCAGCAGCGCCAGCGCCAGTACCTGTCGCTGCCCGAGCTGGTGCGCCGCGTGCGCCGCCCCGACCCGCGGGGCGGCGGCCGCCGCCTGCCGCCCGGCCCCAAGGAGCTCGCGCTGCTGACCTCGCACATCATGGGCGCGGCAGAGGGCGCGGCAGAGGGTGCGGCCGGCGGGGGCGACAGGGTAACGGGCGGCGACCGGGCCTCGGCGCGGGGCGGCGGCGGCGGCGACTGGCGCCGCGCCTACGCCCTGTTCGCCGAGTTTAGCGACGTGCTCAACGCCGTGCACGTCTCGGCCCTGCTGACCGCCCTGCCGCGCATGCGCCACCCCATGCAGGAGAAGCAGCAGCGGCCGCCGCAGCAGCAGCAGCCTAACGGAAGACAAGCCGCCGAAAGCGCCGAGCAGCGCGCCGACTTCGACGCCTTTTGCGCCGAGCTGGCCGAGCTGGCGTGCCAGCTGCTGCCGGCGGGCGGGGCCGGCGGGCGCGAGCTCGTGGCGTGCGCCTACGGCTGCGCGCGCCTGTGGGGCGGCGGCGGCGGCGGCGCGACGGCAGGGGAGGACGGCGGCGCCTTCGGGGACGGCGACGACGACGGCGACGCGGCCGCCGCCGCCGCCGCCGCCCGCCGCGCGCGCAGCCCGGCGCCCCGCAGCCGCGGCGGCTTCAGCGGCGGCGGCGACAGTTGCAGCAGCAGCGCCGCGCCCCCAGGGGTCGCGCGCCGCCTCATGCAGATCGTCACCGCGCGCGCCCGGCCCCTGTTTTTGCCGGACGCCGAGCTCGCCTCGCTCGGCTGGTCTGTCGCCGCGCTCGGCTTCAGCCCGCCGCGCGCCTTTGTGGCGGCCTACGCGTCGGCCGCGCGCAGGAGGCTCGCGGACATGCGCCCGCGGGAGCTGTGCCAGGTGGGGCGAGCCCTGGCGCTGATGTCGGCGTCGGCGGCGGCGGCGCCGGCAGTGCCGTCTGCTTCTTCGTTGGCGGCGGCGGCGGCGGCGGCATCAGCGGCGGTTGCGGCGTCGGCGGCACCAGCGCCGGCCGCAACAACCACCCCTTTTTCCGCGGCAGAGCAACGTCGCAGCAGCAGCATCAGCAGCGACCTGCTCCCGGCTCCCCTGGTGCCGGCCGCGTGGGTCGCCGACTTTGCGCGCGCGTGCGAATCGCGCGCGGCGGGCATGAGCGCGCGCGACGTGGCCGGCGCCGCGTGGGCGGCGGCGGCGCTGGCGCGGAGGGCGAGGGCCGAGCGGACGGGCGGCCGCGGGGCCGCCGCCGGCCCGCCGCGCGATGCCTGCCCGCCCGACGGCGCCGCCGCCGAGCGCGCCGCGCTCCCGCGCCTGGCCGAGGCGCTCCTGCGCCGCGCGGCCGATATTCCCGGCGACTTTGAGGACCGGCACGTCGCGACGCTCCTGTGGGCGTTTGGGGCGTTGGCGTCGTCGCCGTCGCCGTCGCCATCGGCCGCGGCCGCCCCCGCCGCCCCTACCGCCCTCCCTTTGTCTATTGCCGCCTTTCACGCGTCGGGGCTGCCCTCGTGGCCCCGGTTCGAGGCGCGCGTGCTCGACGTCGCGTGGCCCGCGCTCCTGCGGCGCAGCCCCTCGCCCGCCCACGCCTTGCGGCACGCGGCCGTGGCGCTCGTGGCGTCCACGCGACTGGGCTTTGGGGGCGCTGCCGGCGGCAGCGGCGGCGGCCTCGGCGGCGCCGGGGGTGCGCCGCCTGGCCCCTTTCGCGCGGCGACGCTCGCCGCCGCGCAGGCCGGGCTGGTCGCGGCGGCCGCCTACCTGGCGCCGCCGCCCTCTTCCGCCAATCCGTCATCCGCCGAATCCGCGGGCGGGTCGCGCGACTCGGAGTGGGATGACGACGACGGCGACGAGGAGGACGAAGAGGCCGAGGGGGATTGGCAGGAGGCGGCGGGGGACGAGGAGCAGGGGCGCGGCCGCAGCCGAGGCGGCAGCAGCGGCAGCAGCGGCTGCGGCGGCGGCGAGCGCGGCGCCAGCCCCTCGCCGCCGCCCGCCGCCGCCGTTCGCAAGCCGCGCTGGGCCAGGCCCGCGCCCACGGTCGTGCGCGACGCCAGCAGCGTGCTGTGGTGCCTCGAGCGCGACCACGCGTCCCGGGTGAGGAGGTGGCGCGGCGGCGGCGGCGGCGGCAGCATCGGCAGCGGCGGCGGCGGCGGCGGCGGCGGCAGCGGCAGCAGCGGCGGCAGCGGCGGCCTGCGGCAGCGGCAGCCGCAGCAAACGGGGCCTGTCCCGCCCCCGCCGACCCACCCTCCGGAGGAAGCCGCGCTCGCGCGCGCGGCCGCCGCCGCCCTGGGCGAGGCCCTCGCCCTGCGCCGGCGCTGGCGCGCGCGCATGCTGCGCGCGGGGCCCCGCCGCTTCTTCGGCCGCGACGGCCTGCCGCGCGCGCCGCCGCTGGCGCTGCGCCCGGCGGACGTGAGTGTCTCTCTCTGGGCTCTCTCGCGCCTGGCGGCCGCGCCGCCGCCATCGTCACCGGCCGCCGCCGTCGCGGGGCCGGCGGCAGCGGCCGCGTCTGCCGCAACGTCGGCAGCAGCAGCAGCGGCAGCAGGACTCGCCGCCACTGCCGCGCGGTCGCCTCTTGCCGGCCCCCTCGCCGCGGCAGAGGCGCGGCCGCCGCCGCCTCCGCCGCCGCCGTCCGCCCCCCCGCCGCTGCTCCTCCTGCTGCCGCGGCGCCTCGTCTGCGACGCCGTCGCCGAGGCTTCCGCCCTGCTGCCGTCCTTTGGCGCGCGCGAGACCGCGGGGCTCCTGCTCGCGGTCGCCCGCGCGCGGCACGCCCCCGCGCCGGGGGCTGACTGGGCGGAGCGGGCGGTCGTACATTTCGCCGCTCTGCTGCCGCCGGCGCCGGCGCCGGCGTCGGCGGGCGCGGTTGCTGCTGCTGCCGCCGCCGCCGCCGACGATCGGCCGGCGGCGGCGGCGGCAACGCGCGTCGGGGACGACGACGCCGACAGCATCGACCACGGGCGCGTGCGCGCGAGCCTTCCCCCCGCAAGACCCCTGTGCCCGCGCGAGCTCGCCGCGGCCGTCTACGGCGGCGGCATGGCCCTCAGGCGGCGCGCGGCTGCTGGGCCGTCGCAGCTGCCGCGCTCGCCGCCGCTGGCGCGGGCGCTCGCGCGGCTGGCGGCGGCGTCCGGCCAGGCGCTGCCGGCCTGCGGCGCGCCCGAGCTCGTCATGCTGCTGCGCGGCTTTTCGGCCGCGCGCTGGCACCCGGGCGCGCCCTGGGCGGCGGCGCACGCGCGACGGTGCATGGAGGTCGCCGCCTCGTCCTCCGCGGGCGGCGGGTTCTCCGCGCGCGAGACGGCAGCGCTGTGGCGCGCGGCGAGGCGCCTGCACGCGCTCCGGCCGCCGCTGCCGCCGCCCTCGGCCGACGAGGCGCCCTCGCCCGCGGAGGAGGAGGAGGGCGGGGCGGCTCGCGCAACGGCCGCGGCTTGACCTTTTCTACCCCCAACCCAACCAATTCTTAACCTGCTTTCCTGTGTAACCCTATGTACTTGATATCATTCCCTTACACTCGCCGGCAAACCGATCTAGCGCCTGCCGCCGCCGCCGCCGCCGCTGCCACGCCCGCCGCCGCCGCCGCGCCCGCCCCGGCCGCCGCCGCCGCGCCCGCCGCGCCCGCCCATGCCGCCGCCCCGGCCGCCGGCCCCGCCCGACCGCGCCGCGTTTGACTTTTGGCGCTCCTTCATGCGCGCCTGCAGCTTGGCCTTGGTGACGCGCTCCTTGGCGATCTGCTCGGGGCGCTTGAGCTCGCCGCCGCGCCGCGCGGGGCCGCTGCTGCCGTCCCGGTCCCTGCCGCCGCCGCCGCCGCCGCGCCCGCCGCCGCCGCCGCCGCGCCCGCCGAAGCCGCCGCCGCGCCCCCCGCGCCCGCCAGAGCCGCGCCCCCCGCCGCCGCGCTCCTCATCGTCGCGCCCCGCCCCATCGCGACCCCCGCCGCCGCGGCCGCCGCCGCCCGCGCTGCCGCCGCCCATCGCCTCGCGCCAGCTGCGGCGGTTGTTCTTGGGGTCGAAGCGGGCGCCGAGGGCGCGGTGGTAGGCCGCGCCCTTGTCGGCGCCGCCCGCGCCGCCGCCGCCGGGCCGCCCGCCGCCGCCGCCGCTGCCGCCGCCGCCGCCGCCGATGCGCGTCTTGTTGGCCTTTGCCCAGCGCGCGTACGTGGCGCCGATCTCGACGGCCGACGTCTTCTTGCCGCCCGCGCCGGCCTTGCGGCCGCCGCCGCCGCCGCCCTCGCCGTCGTCGCGGCGCGCAAACGACGACGACCCCGGCTTCCTCAACCCGCCGCCGCCGCCGCCGCCGTCCGGCCCGCCGCGCACGTACTTGCGCTTCTTCGCGTCCCACCGCCACTGCCGCTGCTGCGCCGCCATGGCCGCGCTGTCCTCGCCGCCCAGGTCCAGCACGGCCGCCTCCAGCTGCGCGCGCTCGGCCGCCTCGGCGAACCCGGCGGTCCCGGCCTCGCGCGCGTTGGCGGCGCCGGCCTCGCCGCGCGTGTGCCCCACGTAAAAGTCTCCGTCGCGGAAGCGGCCGCTGGCCATGGCGCCCGGGTCGCCGCCGCCGCGCGTCATCAGGGCGGCCGAGGCGGCGGCGGCGGCGGCCTTGGTGGCGACGGCGGCGGCGGCGGTCTTGCGGCGCTTGGGGGCCGGCTGCTGCCGGGGCTTTTTGGGGTTGCCGCCGCCGCCGGCCTCGTCGTCGCCGCCGTCGTCGTCGTAGCCGTCGCCGTCGTCGTCGTCGTTGTCGTCCTCGTCGTCGCCGTCGCCGTCATCAAACTCCCCCTGGTGGCCGTCGTCGTCCAGCGCCGACGGCACGGCCAGCGCCAGCCCGGCCGCCGCCGCGTCCCCCTCGCGCCCCCGCTGCCGCGCGATGATCCCCGCATGCAGCTGCCGCTTGCGCGCCATCACGGCCGACGACTTGTACACGCGCGCCGCCTCCTGCGCCGTGAGCATCGCCGCGCCTGTGCCTCCCATCACCGGTTTCACGCGCGCGATCTCCGCCTCGAGCACCGTGGCCGCGGGCCGGAAGGCTCGCAGGCGCCCGGCAAAGTCGGCGAGCGCGGCCTCGGCGCCGGCGTCGGCCGTGGCGCGCACGCGCGGCAGGCGCGCGACCAGCAAGGGGTGCGGCGGCAGAGGGTGCGGCAGCAGCGCCTTGGCGCGGCGCGACGACTCGGCCGAGGCCGGCGGGCGGGTCCGACAGTAGAGAGAAAAGGCGTTTGCCAGGGTCGAGGCCATGCCCGAGAGCTCGGGCGCGCCCGCGACGACGGCGCGCACGTGGTCGACGGCCGGGTCGAGCGCCGCGGCGGGGAAGGAGCCGACGACCGAGGCCGCGCCGTCGCGGCCGAGCGCGCCGCCGATGCCCGGCGCAGAGGCGCCGTCGTGGCCGGCGCCGGCGCCGGCGCCGCCATTGCCGCCGCCGCCGCCATTGCCGCCGCCGCCCCCCTCCCCCGCCTCCTCCCCCTCCCCCCGCTCCTCCTCCCTGCGCCGCTGCTCCAGCGCCGCCGTCGCCGACTGCGCCGGCACGATCTTGCGCCCCAGGAACAGGTGCAGGTCCAGCAGGTAGGGCATCTCCTCGCGCGCCACAAACGTGTAGGCGGCGCCGGGCCGGCCCGCGCGCGCCGCCCGGCCCGCCCTGTGCACGAAGAGCTCGGGTTTCGCGGGGCAGTCGTAGTTGACCACGTTGTCGATGAGCGGGATGTCGATGCCGCGCGCCGCCACGTCCGTGGTGATGAGGATGGGCACGCGCCGCGCGCGGAAGCGGGCGACGTGGATGCGGCGCGCGGCCTGGTCCATCGCCCCAAACACGCAGGCAGCGTCGCACCCCTCGCGCGCGAGCAGCGCGTGCAGAAACTCGACGTGGTGGCGGGTGGACGCGAACACCAGGGTCGACTGCCCCTTGGCGGCGAGGGTGTCCCGCGCGAGCCACAGCAGGGCGGCGGCCTTGTCCTCGGAGCGCACGCTGAAAAACGCGAGCGCGAGGTCGGGCGACAGGCGGGCGTCGGCGTCGAGCCTGACCAGCTGTGGACTGCCGCACAGGCCCGCGCCGGCGAATTCCGCCAGGCTGCGCGGCATGGTGGCGCTGAACAGCAGCGTCTGCCTGCCCTCCTTCAGGCGGGACGCGATGTCGCGCACCTGCTCCGCAAAGCCCATCTCGAAGAGGCGGTCGGCCTCGTCGAACACACAAAACTCGACCGACGCCAGCGAGAAGCCGCGCACCTCCTCGAGGTGGTGGAGCAGGCGCCCCGGCGTCGCCACAATGACGTCGGGCCGCGCGGCGAGCTCCGCGAACTGCGCCTCGAGCGCGTCGCCGCCGACGAGCGCGGCGGCGCGCAGGTCGCTGTCGCGGGCGGTGAGCTCGCGCACGAGCTTGTGGGTCTGGAGGGCGAGCTCGCGGGTGGGCGAGAGGACCAGGGCGCGGGCGCCGGTGGCGGCGCCGGACGTCGGGCCGGCGCCGGCGAGACCGCCGTTGTTGCCGCCGCCGTGCCCGCCCAGCCGCTGAAGCAGCGGCAGAACAAACGCGGCCGTCTTGCCGCTGCCCGTGCGCGCCATGCCCACCACGTCCTGCCCCTGCAGGATCAGGGGCATGGCCTTGCGCTGGATCGGCGTCGGCAGGGAGTAGCCCTTGCGGCGGATCGCGCGCAGCAGCCACGGCTGCAGGCCCATGGCCTCGAAAGTGCCCGGCTTGGTGCGCTTTTTCGCGACTTGCGCTGCCTTTTTGCGCCGGCCCGACAGCTTTTTCGCCCCGCTTTCGCCGCCGGCGCCGGCTCCGCCGTCCTCGCCGTCCTCGCCGCCCCGGGGATCGCCGCCCTGGTCCTCGTCGCTGTCGTCGTCAAAGTCCTGGACTCCAAGGGGGGCGTCCTCGCTGGCGTCAGAGTCGTCGCCGCCGTCGTCGTCGGCGGCGGCGGCGGCGGCGCCGGACGGGCGGCGGCGCGCCGAGGGGCGCTCGGCGGCGGCGGCGGCGTCGGGCCCGCGCCGCCGCTTGCCGCCGCCTGCCGCCGCCGCCGCCGCCGCCGGAGGGCGCTCGCGCTTGGCCGCCTTGCCGCCGCCGCCCGCTGATGCCGCCGCGCCGGCCGGGCGCCGCTTGAGCGTGGCCATCGGATGCTCTGGGGGGGGGAGACACTGAGTGTTGCGGGTGTCGGCGCAGAGCGAAGCTTTTGCGGCGGAGCGTCGCCTTTTGTCGGCGGTGCTCCGTGACGTGCGCGCGCGCGCGTTGCGCCTTTTTTGTACGTCACTACGTGATCTAGAGAGCGAATGTGTGTTTGTGCGGACGATTCGACGGTGCGGGCGACTCGACGATCACATACAACAATCGCTCTCTCGGTCCGCCGCTGCCGTCGGCAGTCGAGCCCGGAGTGTCGCCCGTCCTGCGCCCCCCTCCGCTTTCCCTGCAAGCAAGCCCCTCCTTTCCTCCTGGCCGCCCAGCAATCGTCTAGCGGGCCTCACCGGGGGCGGGAGACGGTGTCAAGCCCCTCAACGGCGCGCGGTCTCGTCCGCCTCCGTTTTTTTGACAAGAGCGCGGCCTCGCGCGGCGCCTCCCCGTCGCGCGTGTTATGCGCGGCCGCCGCCGCCCTCGCGCGCTCGATCGGGCCCCTTCTGCCGCCGGCGCACGACGGCGCGCGCACGTTGCGGCTCTCGCTCTCGGTGCGTGGAGCTGCAGGTGGCGGTCGACGAGACAGGACGAGGACGCGTCCGAGGGCTGCTCAGGCGGTGGTGGGAGGCGGCCTGGCGGCGGCGGCGGCGGCGCAGACGGAGCCGGGAGGCTGGGGGCGCGGGATCGGCCGAGAGAGAGCGGCAGAGAGGCGCCGCGAGCGCAAGGGGAGCGGGCGGGGGTGAGGAAAGGGGGAGGGGAGGGGAGGGGCCGGCGACACGGGCGAGGCCGGGCGTCCGACGCCGAGACAGTAGACCTGGTAGGCCGGCGGGGCAGCGACGCGAGCCGGGCGTGAGAGAGACGGGTGCGCGGGGGGAGAGAGAGGGGCAGGGCGGCGGCGGCCCTCCCCCCCGCCGCCCCCCCCCCTCTTTTCCCCCGTCGCGTGGCCTCTTCGAGAGAGGCGGCCCCTCGCCCCTCGCCGTGGCGGCGGCCCCTCGTCTTGGCGCGCTTCCCCCTTACATTCCGCTTCCCCCCCACACTGTCTCTCGTCCACACCCACACACTCACACACCTATCACCCCTGTCTTCCTTTCGCAATCGAACGCCTCACCTTTCAGACGCTCGCAATCACGTGCACGTACAGAAATCGAAAGCACCCCTTTTTAGCGAAAAAATAGACCTCTGCGATGGCGCGCACCCTCCTCCTCCGCACGGCCGTCCTGGCGGCCGCGCTCGTCGCGGCGCACGCGGCCGGCGAAGGCGCGGCCTTTGGCACGCGCGCGACCTGTGAGTATTGCGCGCCCGATGTCTTTTCCGCCTTTCACGTGGACCCCTCCCCCGGAAAAGGAAAAAAACACTCTCTCCGCCCGCCGGCAACCCCCTTGCCCCCTCCCTTCCCCCTTCCTTGTCCGCAATCCGTCCGGGCCACAGCGCGGGCCATCACGACCATCTCCCCTCACCGACCGATCGCCGGGCCGCGATCCGCGCCGGCGCGCATCGTCGCGAGCGCGCACCTTGCCCCCCCTTCGCTCCCCGGGTGCCTCTTTCCGCCGCTCACGCCGCCCCCCCTCGCCCCCTCCCTAAAAAACACCCACCACCCCGAAACAAACACAGCCTACGCCGAGCTCAAGCCCTACGCCGGCCAGTGGGACATCGCCGTCGCCACCTCGGCCACGGCGGGCGCGCCCTACGAGAAGGACATGTGTACCGAGCCCGCGGGCTGCCTCCCGGCCCTCGGCGCCGACCAGGGCTCGTCGCTGCGGATTACGCTGACGCGCGTGGCGGCGAAAAACGCGACGGCGGCCGACGGCGCGCTGTCGACCCTGACCGGCGGCGCCCCGGTCAAGCTGACGCTCAAGGCGTGCTTCTCCAAGCCCTCGACGGCCGACCGGCCCTGGCGCCGCGCCGCGCCCGTGGTCGACAAGGACCGCTCGTGCCCCGTGTCGCTGGCGCCGCCGCGCCAGCTCACCGCCGCCGAGACGGCCGTCGGCGCGCCGCCGCTCGTCTTTGACTTCAAGGTGCCCAAGAACGCGCCCAAGGCCGCGTGGTACGCCTCGGCCATGCTCGAGTGCGCGGACAAGCAGCTGTGCCAGCACGAAACCACCAACGGCACCGCCTTCTGGCAGACGCAGGCCGCGCAGTCGCGCCCCGCGAGCCTGATCGCCGCCGCCAGCGTGTGCTCGGCGGTGGCGCCCGGCATGCTGGCGCTCTTCTTTGTCCGCGACCACGTGCTGGGCCGCGCCAAGAAGTAAAAGAGAGAGACAGCGTCGGCCGGAATGAGCGGCGCAAGCGCGCTTGCTGGCGCCCTGGTGCGCGGGAGGAGGGAGACACTCGGCTGAGTCCCCACTTGGAGTAAAACGCGAAGGGCGGGGGGAGGCGGCAAATGTGTCACCCGCCTGCCCCCCCGTGCCGCCCCTCCTCGGCGTCCGCGCCCGCCTTGCCTACGAAAAAAACGAAAAACACTCGAGAGACCGGGCGAGCGCCCGTTTTGTTGTCTGTCTCATTCGAGAGATCCTTGCTTCCCGACCCACACAGAGTGGCCTCTCCTCCTGAGAAGCGATCCCAATGTCTGTTTATCCCCCCCCCCAGACGGCCGCCCCCGTTGTTGCCCCCCTCCCCTCGTCCCCCCCCCCGCCGCCCCATGTCACCGCGTGCGGTGTCGGCACGAGAGAGAGGGCCCCCCCAAAAAAAAAAAAGGCGCCCCTCCTTTTCCCCCTGCGCCCCTCTTCTCCCCGCCCGGCTTCCCCCCATCATCAGTCTCTCCGCCCAACCCGCTTTCCAAGGTTCCCACCCCGACTCGTGTATTAGCGACGGACAGGCGAGATCCGCGTGTGTAAAACGAATTATTCCTTGCCTTTCCGAAAGTTTCCGAAAGTTTCGAATCGAAACCACTAGGCGGCGCGACGCTGCCGCAAAACGAAAAACGCAGGGTCGGCGGCGAGCGAGGGCGGCGGCGGCGGCAGCCCTTGCGCGCCCTTGAGCAGCACAGGGCGCAGTGCCAGCAGGTCGCCGAGGGCGTAGCGCCGGGGCTGGCGATCTGCCGACAACGACCGGGCCAACGCCCGCGGCGCGGCCGCCGCGGGAGCTGCCGACGCGGCCGCCATCAGGCCCGCTCGCAGGGTGGCATCGTCCGCTGCCGCTGCCGCAGCCGCCTCGTCCGCAGCCGCTGCCGCCTCCTCGCCCCCGTCGTCCGCTGCTCCCGCTGCTCCCGCTGCTTCCGCTGCCGCTGCTCCAGCTCCAGCCCCCTCCCTCCTCAACCAGCGCCCGACCGAGCGCGCCGCGGGCGGCAGCAGGGCGAGGAGGGGCGCGTCGGCGGAGGCGGCGGCACCCTCCGCCTTGGCCGCCAGGGCCGTCAACGCGCGCTCCAAGCCCGCGCCGCCCGCCGCTGCCGCCGCCGAGGCGCCGCCGCCGCCAAGCCCCCCCGCCAGCAGGGCCCCCCCTCCGGCGGCGGCGACGGCCGCGTGCAAGAGCAGCACCGTTTTTGCGGCGGCAGGATCCTCGTCCTGGCTCGCAGACACAGGCGGCGGCACGGCAGCGATCGACAGGACAAGCCGCGCGGCGGCGGCAAGGCCCGCCAGGCCGCCCGCCGCCGCCGCAAAAAACGCGCCGTCGCCGCCGCTGCTGCCGCCGCCGCCGCTGCCGCTGGCGCCCGCCGCCCGCGCGACCGCACGAGCCAACGGCTCGAGGTGCCCGGACACGAGCGCCTCCAGGCCCTCCGGCGACGCCGCTGCGGCCGCGACCACCGCCCGAGCCGCCAGCACCAGCGGCGGACCGGCGGCGCCGGCCCAGGGGTCTTTGCCCCAGTGGCCAGCGCCGCCGCCGCCGCCGCCGCCGCCGCCGCCGCCCCCTCCTCCTGCTGCTCCTGCTGCTCCTGCTCCTCCTCCTGCTGCTCCTGCTCCTCCTGCTTCCGCACCCGCGCCCGCTGCGCCGCGGATGGCGATCTCGGCCGCCGCCAGCAGCGACGCCGGGCACGAGGCGGGGCAGGAGGGGGAGGACGCCGCGGCGACGGCGGCGGCGGCGACAGGGGCGGCGGCGGCGGCGGGCGCCCGCGACGCCAGGCAGCCGGCCGCCGCCTCAATCGCCGCCAGCGACGCGCGCGGGCGCGGGCGCCGCCGTTGGCGCTGCTGCTGCTGCTGCTGCTGCCGCATCCCCTGCCCTTCTTGCTCGTCCTCGTCGTCGTCGTCGTCGCTGCCTTCCGGCCCGGCCGCATCTCCCGCCGCCTCCGCCGCCGCCGCCAAGAGCAGCGAGTTGGCCGCAGACGCCTCGGCGTGCCCACCCGCGCGCAGCCGGGCGGCCAGCTCGGCGCGCGCCGCCAGATGCTGCGTGTGGCCGGGCGGCAGCGTCGCGCCCGCGAGCGCCGCCGCGTCGCGCGCCATGCCCGCCGCGCGGTAGGCCGCGACGGCGCGGGCGGGGTCGCGCGCCGCCGCCAGCCACAGAGCCGCGGCGACGTGTGCGTCAAGCGGCGGCGGCGGCGGCGGCGGCGGCGGCGGCGGCGGCGGCGGCGGCGGCGGCGGCGGCGATGCGCCTCCTTCTCCCACTTTGCCCGCCCCCTCTTCGCCGTCGCCCCCGCCGCCGAGCGCGCGGGCCAGCCACGCCGCCGCGGCCAGCCACGCCGCGTGCCGCGCCTCGGTCCCCCGGCCGGCGGCGGCCGCGGCCACGGCGGCGACGAGGTCGAGCGCCTCGGCCGGCGGCAGCAGAGGCGGCGGCGACGACGCCGCGAGCGCGAGCATCGCCGCCGCCGGGTCGGGCGCGCCCTCCTTGCTCAGGGCGTGCGCGACGACGCGGGCGGCGCAGCCCTCTTGATCGTTTGGCTGCGGAGCCATGCCCCCGAGTCCCAGCGCCAGCGGCTTTTGGCGCCACGCGCGCGCCATCGCGTTTGGTGGAGGGGCAGGTGTGTCGGCAGACGATTTGCGTTTGAGATTTGGAGGACGCGGTGGGCCGCTCTAAGCGAGTTCCATTGTGTTGTACATGTGTGCGCGATGATGATGAGTCGACAAAGGCCATTGGCACTGATTGAAAAAGAGAGCCCGCGGTCTTGTAAAGAAAACGACGCCGAACGGTGCCGAACGCCCCGCCGCCGTGCCCGCCGCCGCGCCCGCCTCACGCCCGGAGCCCGACCATCCGCCGCGTCGAGTCAAACATGCGCGCGCACATGCCCGTCGTGTCGCAAGGGCCGAAGAACAGCGGGGTCGCCGCCGCGATCAGCAGCGCGTTGGTCAGCAGCACGCGCAGCGGGCGCGGGGGGAGGCGCAGGCTCCACCGCGCCGTCCACAGGCGGACGACGGCCACCTCGGCCGCCACCACGGGCCCCTGCATCGCGAAGAACAAAAACCAGCGCCAGGCGCCGCGCCAGGTGCCCGTGTTTGGCGCGTAGATGACGAGCGCGTGCCACGCGCCGGAGAGCGCAAAGGTGGCCTGGAGGGCGAGGAACCGGCGCAGGGGGGACGCGCCCGCGCCCGGGCGGGCGGGCGCGCGAGGGCGCTGAGCGACGACGGCGACGGCGGGGGTAGCGGCGCCTCCCGGCGGCTCGGCCTCGGCCTGGTTCTTGCCGTTTGTCTCCGTCTCCGTCGCCTCGCTCGCCTTTGCCGCCGCCGCCACGAGCCGCCCCTCCACGATCGGGTCGTACGCCAAGGCGCGCAGCGCCCGCGCCGTCGTGGCGTTCCAGCGCCGGCCCCAGTACTCGGCAAAGCCGTCCGACAGCCACGGCGCATCGAACTGCGCGCCCGTGCGCAGGCGGGGGAAGCGGGCGGACGGCGGCAGCCCGAAGCCGGACGCGACGCCGGCGCGCCAGAGCTGCCACACGCAGGTGACCGTTTGGGAAAGCAACAAAGTATAGAACCAGTACTTGACCGGGCGGGGGATGCCGAGGGCGTCGGCGCTGCCGGCGACGGCGCCCGCGAAAGCGGCGGACAGGGCTTGTGGGACGGCGGCCAGGAGGAGGGCGCGCGCCTCGGCCGCGGTGGGCGGACCGGCCGGCGCGGCGGTCGCGTCGCCGCCTCCGCCCTTTTTCGCGGCGGCGGCAGCGTTCTCGACGTGCGTGGGCGGCAGCACCGGGCAGACGGCCCAGACGATGAACTCGAGCGGCGGTAGCGCCGGGCGCGCGAGCGGGCCCCGGCCGGCGGCGAACGCGAGGAGCTTGAAGGTCGTGAGCGATAGCTGGCCGAGCACGGGCGTCACGAGGACGGCGGCCCGCTCGCGGTCGACAAAGAGGGTGGGCGAAGCTGCCAGCAGAAAAATTGCCGGGAGAGCGGCGAAAACGAGGCGGCGCGCCGAGCCCGGCGGCCCAGCAGCTCGCGTCGTTTTTTGGTCGTCGTCGTCGTCGCGCTTGGCCCCGCCGCCATTGCAGCGGCAACCGTAGTAGGCGATAACGGCGCATGCCACGGAGGCCCACAATGCGGCGGTGAGTTGCAGGAGCATGGCGAGCATCTTTTGTGTGGCGTTTTTTGTGTTTTTACGAAATCGAGAATGAGCATGAGAGTGACGCCGCTTCTTTTGTCCGTTGCGCTTGGAAAGCCGGCGGCGCGCAAAAGCAACGACGACGACAACAGCAGCTTTTTTCTCCGTGCTCCCCGCTCACACGTAGTCGCTCATACTCGACTGCAACAGCCGCAACAACATGCATCCGTCCTTGATGCGATCGACCCGGCCCCGGACGGCGCTTGCCATTCGCACACAGAGGACACGGCTCGCGATCGCGAGTCCCGCCCTCGCCCGCAGCCGCGCCGGCCCAACCACCCCTTGGCCAAGAGAGCAGCAGCCTCATCCTCCTCATCAACATCATCAAGCTCACGCCGCCGCCATCCTCGCGGCCGCGCACCTGGCCTTTGTCTGCCTGGTCGGCGGCGGCGGCCCTGCGATCGCGGCCGCCGTCGTTTCAATAAGCGCGTCGCCGCCAGAGGCCGTGATCGCGCGCCTGCCTCCCCCTTCCCCTCCCCCTCCGCCCCTTGCCCCCGCCTCCGGCACCCCCCCCTTACTCGGCCCCTACGTAATGCCCGGCAACGGCATGCGCGTCTTCCTGATCGAGGACCACGAGGCCCCCCTAGTCCGGGGAACCCTCCTCTTAAAGGGCGGCTCGCGCGGCGTCCCCTCGGGAAAGCTAGGCCTCGGCGCCATCGCCGCGCTGTCGCAGCGCTCGGGCGGCTCGGCCGCCCACCCTGGCCCCGCGCTGGACGACGCGCTCGCCGACCTCGCCGCCGACGTCGAGGTGAGCGCGGGCCCGCTCGCCTTCTCGCTCGACTTTGGCTGCCTGTCGCGCGACGCGCCGGACGTGCTGCCGCTGGTGGCGGAGCTGGCGCGCGCGCCGCTCTTCCCGGAGGACCGCGTCTCGGCCGCGCGGGCGCAGGTGCTCGCGTCCCTGTCGCACGCGGACGACGACGCGGGCGACGCGGCGCGCCGCGCCGTGCTGGAGCGCCTGTACGGCGCGGACTCGCTCTACGCGCGCCGGCCGACGGCCGCGACCGCCGGCGCCGTCACGCGGGAGGACGTCGCCGCCTTCGCGCGGCGCTGGCAGCGGCCCGACGCGGCCGTGCTCGGGGTGGTGGGCGATTTCGACCCGGCGGAGATGCGCGCGCTGGTCGAGCGCGACTTTGGCGGATGGAGGCCCGCGCCGGGAGAGCCGGCGGCGCCGCCGGCGCTGCCAACGTCGCGCCCGCCGTCGCTCCCGCCGCAGCCGGCGGAGGCGGCGGCGGCGGCGGCAGGGAAAGGAGCGGCAGAGGCGGGCCGGCCGGCGGCGCGGCCGCCGGTGGTGCTCCTGATCGACCGGCCGGGCCTGGCGCAGGCGACCGTTGTCGCGGGCGAGCCCGGCGTCGGCGTGGACGACCCCGACACCCCGTCGCTCGATGTGTTGGCGACGGCGCTCAACTCGTTCGGCGGCGCGCTCTTTGACTCGGTGCGCTCGCGCGACGCGCTCGCCTACTCTGTGTCGGCGGCCTGGGACTCGCCCGCGGACCACCTGGGCGTGTTTCTGGCCTCGGCCGACACGTCGCGGCCGGCCGAGCTGCTGCCCGAGTTGCGGCGGGCGCTCCTGGGCGTCGTCGACAGCGCGCCGTCCCCTGGCGCCTCGTCGTCGCCCTCGGCGTCGTCGCCCTCGTCGTCGTCGCCCACGTCGTCGTCGGGCGCCGTCTCTGCCGAGGCCGTCGCGCGCGCCAGGGAGCAGTCGCTCGAGCAGTACGCCTTCTCGCTCGGCGGCTCGCCCTCGCGCCTGTCCCGGGCGCTCTCGTACGACGTCCTCGGCCTCCCGCAGGACTTCCAGCGGCGCTACCGCGACCGCCTCGCCGCCGTCACGCCGGCGAGCGTGCGCGCGGCGGCGCGCCGCCGGCTGCACCCTGACGCGCAGCTGGTGGTGGTGGCCGCGGACGGGCGCACGGCGGGGCCGGAGCTGGAGGCGGCCGGGTTTCGAGTGGTGCGGCTGGAGGAGGCGACGGGAGATGCTGCTGCTGCGCGATGAATGAAAAACAAGAGGCTTGCCCTTGTAAGAAAGCAGGAAGAACAAAGCAAACACGAAAAAGGAGGCAGAACGCAACGACGAGGAGCGGCGCCAGCGGCGGCAGCGGCAAACGAAAAAGGGGCGAAACACGCGCGCCCTTTTGCCCCCCCCCCCCCCCCCCCCCCCCCCCCCCCCCCCCCCCCCCCCCCCCCCCCCCCCCCCCCCCCCCCCCCCCCCCCCCCCCCCCCACCCCCCCCCCCCACC
>Ga0105055_10005928_pt1 | contig 16990 bp, 10 predicted proteins | sample BON03_FD_78090 | JGI IMG/M metagenome (GOLD analysis project Ga0105055, IMG submission 78090) | Freshwater microbial communities from Lake Bonney liftoff mats and glacier meltwater in Antarctica - BON-03 | ecosystem: Environmental > Aquatic > Freshwater > Ice > Glacier meltwater | place: Lake...
CCTTGCGCTTGGGTACTGGGGCACGAGGGGCAGGGCGTGGCCGCAGCGCTGGCCAAACTGGCGGCGCGTTCGGTACGCATCGCGCAGCCGGGCGGCGAGGAGTCGTTGAACGTGGCGGCAGCGGCCGCGATCTGCTTGCACGCAAGTGCCGCGACGCGCTCAGCGCTCTCGTTATAATTCAAAGGTTTACCCGCGCCCGACGCAAGCCCCGCGTCCATCTGGCTGCCAAGCTTGGCGGCTGGCCCAATTGAATCGATGCTCGGCAGGCCCGAAGCACGGTCAATCAGCCCGATTTTTCCCCGGCTGTGCCCTGTTTGGGGCTGGTGTGCGACCAAAAATTTCTGGAGAAAACCTTGCTGCCCGTCCACCCGAAAGCCCTTCTTGCGCTCGCTGACGGCACCGTCTTCACCGGCTCCTCCATTGGTGCTACCGACCAGACCACCGGCGAGGTGGTGTTCAACACCTCGCTGACCGGGTACCAGGAAATCCTGACCGATCCGAGCTACTGTCAGCAGATGGTCACCCTGACCTATCCGCACATCGGCAACACCGGTGTCAATCCCGAAGACGTGGAGGCCAACCGCATCCATGCCGCCGGTTTGATCATCAAGAACCTGCCGCTGCTGGCGTCCAATTTCCGCAGCACGGAGACGCTGTCGCAGTACCTGGTGCGCGAGCACACGGTGGCGATTGCCGATATCGACACCCGCGCGCTCACGCGCCGCCTGCGCACCCATGGCGCGCAAAACGGCTGCATCCTGGCGCTGGCCCCGGGCGAGGTCATCACCGACCTCCACCGCGCCCAGGCCATTGCCGCCGCGCGGGCAGCGCCTGACATGACCGGGCTGGACTTGGCCCGCGTGGTCTCCAGCACCGAGCCCTACACCTGGAGCCAGACCGAGTGGCAGCTGGGCTTTGGTTACGGCCAGCAGATCGCGCCCAAGTTTCATGTTGTCGCCTACGACTTTGGCGTCAAGTTCAACATCCTGCGCATGCTGAGTACGCGGGGTTGCAAGGTCACGGTGGTGCCGGCGCAGACGCCCGCCAGCGATGTCGCCAAACTCAAGCCTGACGGCGTTTTTCTCTCTAACGGCCCGGGCGATCCTCAGGCCTGTGGCTACGCGGTGGCCGCTGTGCGCGAGATCGTGGCCAGTGGCATGCCCACCTTTGGTATCTGTCTGGGCCACCAGATTTTGGCCTTGGCCAGTGGCGCCAAGACCTTCAAAATGAAGTTTGGCCACCACGGTGCCAACCATCCGGTCAAAGACCTTGACAACGGGCGCGTCAGCATCACCAGCCAAAACCACGGTTTTGCGGTCGACGAGCAAACGCTGCCGTCGCACCTGCGCGCCACCCACACCAGCCTGTTTGATGGCACCCTGCAAGGTCTGGCACACACCAGCCAACCGGCGTTCAGTTTCCAAGGGCACCCCGAGGGCTCGCCCGGCCCGCACGACATCGGCTACCTGTTCGACCGCTTCACCGGTCTGATGGAAAAAGCCGCATGAGTTTTTACGGTGTCACCGACATCTGGACCTATGCCCTTGGCGCGCTGGGAATCATCTTGCTGCCCGGGCCGAACTCGATGTTTGTGCTGGCGGTGGCCAGCGCCCGTGGTGTCAGGGTGGGCTACCAGGCAGCGATCGGCGTGTTTGTGGGCGACACGGTGTTGTTGCTGCTGACCGCGCTTGGTGCCGCCACGTTGCTGCACACCTACCCCGCCCTGTTCGTGGTGGTGAAGTATGCCGGCGCTGCCTACCTGACCTGGCTTGGCTTCAGCCTGATCCGCAACACGCTGCGCGAGGGGTTTTCGGGGGTGGCGTCTGGCGCCCGGCGCCCGGCCGAGCAAGCGGTGGCGCCTGTGGCCAGTGCGTTTCGGCGTGCCTTGCTCATCAGTTTGCTAAACCCCAAGGCGATTCTGTTTCTGTTGTCGTTTTTTGTGCAGTTTATCGATCCCGCCTACCCGACCCCGGCCGTGCCGTTCCTCATCCTGAGTGCCATCGTGATGCTGTTCAGCGCCTTGTATCTCTCGGCGCTGATCGTGGCGGGCGCGCATCTTGCACAGGTGTTTCGCGCGCGCCGGCGCTTGTCGGCGGGTCTGGCCAGTGGTGTGGGGGTGCTGTTTATTGGCTTCGGTGTCAAGCTGGCCACCGCCAGCTTGTGAGCGCCCAGTTGTTCCCGTGTGAAACGCCGCTTCTTGTGCTGTTGGCCCAAGAATTTTCCGCTGCCTATGCGCCATCATCGTTTTCCCCGCTGAGTTCACGCCAGTCGAGCTGAGCGCCGTGCACCGCCTTTTACCGACCTACCGCTTCTCGCCACCGGATTGCCATGCCCAAAAGAACCGACATCCAGACCGTCCTCATCATTGGCGCCGGCCCCATCATCATCGGCCAAGCCTGCGAGTTTGATTACTCCGGCGTACAGGCCTGCAAGGCGCTGCGCGAAGAGGGTTACCGGGTGGTGCTGATCAACAGCAACCCGGCGACCATCATGACCGACCCAGCCACGGCAGACGTCACCTATATCGAGCCCATCACCTGGCAGACGGTGGAGAAAATCATTGCCAAGGAGCGCCCGCTGTGCACAGGCGGCTTCGCGATTCTGCCCACCATGGGCGGCCAGACGGCGCTGAACTGCGCGCTCGATCTGTGGCACAACGGCGTGCTGGAGAAATACGAGGTTGAGCTGATCGGCGCCACACCCGAAGCCATCGACAAAGCCGAGGACCGCCTGAAATTCAAAGACGCGATGACCAAGATCGGCCTGGGCTCAGCGAGCTCGGGCATCGCCCACACCATGGATGAAGCCTGGGCGGTGCAGAAAACCTTGGGTTTCCCGACTGTGATCCGGCCCAGCTTCACGCTTGGGGGCAGCGGTGGCGGCATCGCCTACAACCCAGAAGAGTTCGAGACCATTTGCAAGCGCGGCCTGGAGGCCTCTCCCACCAACGAGCTGCTGATCGAAGAATCGCTGCTGGGCTGGAAAGAGTACGAGATGGAGGTGGTGCGAGACAAGGCCGACAACTGCATCATCATTTGCGCGATCGAAAACCTTGACCCGATGGGCGTGCACACCGGCGACTCGATCACCGTGGCGCCCGCTCAGACGCTGACCGACAAGGAATACCAAATTATGCGCAACGCCTCGTTGGCGGTCCTGCGCGAAATTGGTGTGGACACCGGTGGCTCCAATGTGCAGTTCTCCATCAACCCGAAAGACGGCCGCATGGTCGTGATCGAGATGAACCCGCGCGTCTCGCGTTCGTCTGCACTGGCGTCCAAAGCCACCGGTTTTCCGATCGCCAAGGTTGCGGCGAAGTTGGCGGTGGGTTACACGCTGGACGAGCTGCGCAACGAGATCACCGGTGGCGCCACGCCGGCCAGCTTTGAGCCCAGCATCGACTACGTGGTCACCAAGATCCCGCGCTTTGCGTTCGAAAAATTCCCCACCGCCGACAGCCGCCTGACCACGCAGATGAAGAGCGTGGGCGAGGTCATGGCCATGGGCCGCACCTTCCAGGAGTCGTTTCAGAAAGCGCTGCGCGGCCTGGAGGTGGGCGTGGACGGCATGAACGAGAAAACCCAGGATCGTGAGACGCTTGAGCGTGAGCTGGGCACGCCGGGACCCGACCGCATCTGGTACGTGGGCGATGCATTCGCCGCTGGCTGGACGATGCAAGAGGTGCACCACTTCACCAAGATCGACCCCTGGTTTCTGGCGCAGATTGAAGAGATCGTGAAGATCGAGTTGCAGCTGGAGAAGACGGCGCTGGACGCAATCGACAGCACCACCTTGCGTGGGCTGAAACAAAAAGGTTTCTCCGACCGCCGCCTGGCCAAGCTGCTGAAGACCAGCGAGCAGGCGGTGCGCGAGCGCCGCATCGCTGACAACGTCCGCCCGGTTTACAAGCGTGTCGATACCTGCGCGGCCGAGTTCGCCACCGACACCGCCTACCTGTACTCGACCTATGAAGGCGATGGCGACGGTGAGTGCGAGGCCGAGCCGACCCACAACAAAAAAATCATGGTGTTGGGTGGCGGCCCGAATCGCATTGGTCAAGGCATCGAGTTCGACTACTGCTGTGTGCACGCCGCACTCGCCCTGCGCGAAGACGGTTTCGAGACCATCATGGTCAACTGCAACCCCGAGACCGTGTCCACCGACTACGACACCAGCGACCGCCTGTATTTCGAGCCGCTCACGTTGGAAGACGTGCTGGAGATTGTGGACAAAGAAAAGCCGGTGGGTGTGATCGTGCAATACGGCGGTCAGACGCCATTGAAGCTCGCGCTGGGCCTGGAGGCCGCTGGCGTGCCCATCATCGGCACCAGTCCGGACATGATCGATGCTGCCGAAGACCGCGAGCGTTTCTCGGCCATGCTGCACCAACTGAAGCTCAAGCAGCCGCCCAACGCCACCGCGCGAACCGAACCCGAGGCTTTGGAAAAAGCCACCGCGCTGGGCTATCCGCTGGTGGTGCGCCCAAGCTATGTGCTAGGCGGGCGCGCGATGGAAATCGTGCACGAGCAGCGCGACCTGGAGCGCTACATGCGCGAAGCGGTCAAGGTGAGCCACGACTCCCCGGTGCTGCTGGACCGCTTCCTGAACGACGCGATCGAGTGCGATGTGGATGCGATCCGCGACACTGCTGGGCGCGTTTTCATCGGTGGCGTGATGGAGCATATCGAACAAGCCGGCGTGCACAGCGGCGACTCCGCCTGCTCGCTGCCGCCGTACTACCTGTCCAAAGAAACGGTGGAGGAACTCAAGCGCCAGACCGCCGCGATGGCCGAGGGCTTGAACGTGGTGGGTTTGATGAATGTGCAGTTCGCGATCCAGGAAACGGATGCAAGCGGCGCCAAGAAAGACGTGATCTTTGTGCTCGAAGTGAACCCGCGCGCCTCACGTACCGTGCCCTTCGTCTCCAAGGCCACCGGCATCCAGCTGGCCAAGGTAGCGGCGCGCTGCATGGCGGGCCAGACGCTGGACGAGCAGGGCATTGGCGCCGAGGTAAACCCGCCGTATTTCAGCGTCAAGGAAGCGGTATTTCCGTTCGTGAAATTCCCCGGCGTAGACACCATCCTGGGCCCGGAGATGAAATCTACCGGCGAGGTGATGGGGGTGGGCAAGACCTTTGGTGAGGCTTTTGTAAAAAGCCAAATTGGGGCGGGTACCCAGCTGCCGCGTCCCCGAAAGGCCGATGGCACGCTGTCGGGCAAGGTGTTTCTGACGGTCAAGAACAGCGACAAGGCCCGCGCGGTGGAAATTGCGCGCCAGCTGGCCGAAATGGGCTTCTGGCTGGTGGCCACGCGGGGCACGGCTGCTGCCATCACCGCGGCCGGGATTGCGGTGGAGACGGTGAACAAGGTCACCGAGGGCCGGCCCCACATTGTCGACATGATCAAGAGCAATGGCATCTCTCTGGTGATCAACACGGTAGAGGAGCGGCGCAATGCGATCGCTGACTCGGGCGCTATCCGCACCTCGGCGTTGCTGGCCCGGGTGACGACTTACACCACCATCGCCGGTGCTGAGGCAGCTGTGGAAGGCATGGCTTACCTGGACAGCCTGGGCGTGATCTCGGTACAGGAGATGCACGCACAGCTCGCGGACTGAGCCCCAGCGCTGCTGCGGGCGACCGGTCTGTGATCTGAGCCGATTTGGGTTGCAGGCATAATCTTGACGAATTACCGCCGACCGGCAACGCTCGGCGGTTTCCTTTTTTCCGCATCACGCCTTCTTTGCGTGGCGGGCAGTCCGCTTGTTGGAGCGTAGCCATGACGACCATTCCCATCACCCTGCGCGGTGCCGAAAAGCTCAAGGCCGAGCTGCACCAGCTCAAGACGGTCGACCGTCCCTGGGTGATCAACGCCATTGCAGAAGCCCGCGCCCAGGGCGACCTGAGCGAAAACGCCGAATACGAGGCGGCCAAGGACCGCCAGGGCTTCATTGAAGGGCGGATCGCCGAGGTAGACAGCAAGCTATCGGCAGCCCAGATCATCGACCCGAGCACGCTGGATGCGTCGGGCCGGGTGGTGTTTGGTGCCACGGTGGATTTGGAAGACGAAGGCAGCGGCGCCAAGGTCACCTACAAGATCGTGGGAGAAGACGAGGCCGACATCAAGCTGGGCCTGGTCAACATCGGCAGCCCGATTGCCCGTTCGCTGATTGGCAAGGAAGCTGGCGATGTGGCCGAGGTACGGGCGCCGGGTGGCACCAAGCGTTACGAGATTGTGCAGGTGCGGTACGTTTGACCGGCGCCTTTGTCGTGCTGCTGGACCGCCTCCCGATTTTGGTCTCGGCCCTGTGGTGGGGCGGCATCAGCGCGCTGAGCTTTCTTGCTGTGCCCACCCTTTTCGCCACGCTGGGCAGTCCAACCGTGGCCGGTTCGGCTGCTGCGAAGCTGTTTTCGCTTCAGTCTTTAGTCGGATTGCTGTTGGGCCTGATTTTGCTGCTGCTGCTTTGGCGTGAGCGCTCGCAGCTCGGTGGCACTGCGCTGTCACCGAAGCAACTGGCCCTGTTGCGGTGTGCCCCGGGCACCATGGGTCTGGTGATCCTGGCGATGGTGCTGGCCTTGCTGCAGGAATTTGGCGTCGCCCAGCGCATCGTGACAGCGCGCGCCAGTGGTGGCGATCTTCGGTTGTGGCACACACTGGGTAGCTTGATGGTGCTGGGCCAGTGGCTGTGTTCTGGCGTTTTGCTGTGGCGCTTGAGTGCGATTGATACCGCCAAGCGCTGAGCCCGATCAAGCAGCTGCGCGTTCGGCTGAGGTCAGCGTGTTGACCATCAACATGGTGATGGTCATGGGGCCGACGCCGCCGGGTACCGGCGTGATGTGACCTGCCACTGCTTTCACACCCTCGAAATCCACGTCGCCGCAGAGCTTGCCGGCATCGTTGCGGTTCATCCCAACATCGATCACCACCGCGCCTGGTTTGACCATGTCGGCGGTCAGCATGTTGCGCCGACCCACAGCCGCCACCACCACATCGGCTTGGCGGGTAAAGGCGCCGATATCGGGCGTGTTGCTGTGGCAGATGGTGACGGTGGCATTGGCCTGAAGCAGCAGCAGGGCCATCGGTTTGCCGACCGTGTTGGAGCGCCCGATCACCACCGCGTGTTTGCCTTTGAGATCGATCCCGGTAGCTTCGATCAGCTTCATGCAACCAAACGGCGTGCAGGGTCGAAAACCGGGCAGGCCGGCCATGAGGTCGCCCGCACTTTGCACCGAATAGCCGTCCACGTCCTTGGCGGTGGAAATCGTCTCTATCACGCGTTGCGGGCGGATGTGTTTGGGCAGCGGCATCTGCACCAGGATGCCGTGAATGCTGGTGTCTAGGTTGAGCGCTTCGATGCGATCCAGCAGATCGGCCTCGCTCAGCGTGGCATCGTACTTCTCGAACACCGAATAGATGCCAGTTTCGGCACAGGCCTTCACCTTGTTGCGTACATACACCGCCGAGGCCGGATCATCACCAACCAGGATTACCGCCAGGCCAGGTGTCACCCCTTTGCCTTTGAGCGCTGCTGTACGGGCGGCAACGTCGGTGCGAAGCTGGCGGGAAAGCGCGCTGCCGTCGATCAATTGGGCGGTCATGGTGGTGAGGTGTGTGTAGTTAAAACAGAAACGCCCGCCGAAACAGGTCGGCAGGCGCTGATGGAAAAGCGTTTGAAATCAGGCTTTCGCAGCGGTCGGACCGAGCGCAATCTTGAGCAGGTCGGCCACCGTGTTGGCGCCCAATTTTTCCATGATGTTGGCGCGGTGTGCCTCCACTGTCTTGATGCTGATCCCCAGGTCGTCAGCGATTTGTTTGTTGAGGCGTCCGGCGACGATGCGCTCCAACACCTGCGCCTCGCGGCTGGTGAGTTTGGCCAGAAGGGCATCGCGGCTGGCGGCCTGCTGGTGCTGAGAGAAAGCGCCTTTTGCGGTTTCCAGCATGCGGTCTACGAGACTGACCAGCTGGTCTTCCTTGAACGGCTTTTGAATGAAATCGAGCGCGCCCTTTTTCATCGACTCGACCGCCATCGGCACGTCGCCATGGCCAGTGATAAAAACGATCGGCAATGGTGACTGGCGTTCCATCAGGCGCTCCTGCAATTCCATGCCGGTCATGCCACCCATGCGGATGTCGGCAATCAAGCAGGCAACTTCGCGCGCGTCATAGCGGCTTAGAAATGCCTCGGCTGACTCGAAGCAACGCACCCGGAAGTCTTTGCCCTCCAGCAGCCATTGCAGGGAGTCGCGCACCGCTTCGTCGTCATCGACAACGTAGACCGTGCCTTTTTTGGGGATCAAACTCATCTCGCTCTCTCTGGTTCCGCCAACGACGTTGGGCCTGTTTCCAGCTGCAGGGGCTCGGCGCGCAGCTTTGAGACCACAGGGATCCAGAAGCTGAAGCAGCACCCCACAACATCGTCGGCATTGTAGAGGTTGCGTACCTGCATCCTGCCATGGTGCGACTCGACGATGCTGCGGCACAGCTTCAGGCCAATGCCCATACCCTCGCGCTTGGTGGTGTAGAAGGCGTCGTAGATGCGTTCGACCAGCTCGTTCGGAACGCCCAGCCCGTTGTCGGTTACCGAAAATTCGACCGTCTCGGCGCCATCAACCTGGGCCGGGCCCACATGAAGTTCAATGGCCCGTTCACCGGTGGGCCGGGCGGCTTGTGCGATCGAGTCGCCGGCATTGCGCAGCAGGTTGATCAGCACCTGCTCGATCAGGATTGGGTCCACCATCAGCTGTGGCAGGCGCACTTCTACATACGGGCTTAGCCGTATTTGCTGGCGCCGCAACTCGATGTCAGCCAGCTCGATCGCGTTGCTCACCATGGGCGCCACGTCCGACAACGTGGGGTTGGGTTCGCTGCGTTTCACAAAGGCGCGGATGCGGTGAATGATCTGGCCGGCGCGTTGCGCCTGGCGGGCTGTTTTGTCCAGCGCGCCGAGCAGTTCTTCCTGGGTGATGCGCTGCTCTTGCAGCCGCGAAATCATGCCGTTGCAGTAATTGCTGATGGCCGTCAGCGGCTGGTTGAGCTCGTGCGCCACGCTCGAGGCCATTTCACCCATGGTGATGAGCCGGCTGGCGGTTTGTGCGCGCTCGGCCTGCTGTGCTGCCAGAGTTTCGGCGCTGCGACGAGCGGTGATGTCACTGGCAATCACCATTTGCGCCAGGCGGCCGTCAACCCAGGTGAGGTAGCGCGTGCGCACCTCCAGCCACAAGTCAAGCTGCTCGACAAACACCTCGGCGTTTTCTGAGCCGGCATCGGTGAGCGTGTCGGTCGGCATGCCGGCGAAAGCGTCGACCGCGTCGCCATCGTCCGGGCTGGGGCTGGGCCGTCGCCCGCAGAGGTCGACCAGTTGCCGGTGGCCCAGGCTGTGGGTGCCGAACCAATGCCGGTACATCTTGTTGGCAAACAGCATTTCCTCGCTGCCCAGCGGTGCCACCGACACCGCCGAGTCCAGGCTCTCCAGCACGGTGGTGAAGCGCTCGTAGGACGCCGAGAGCTCTTCGCGAATGCGCTTGGGCTCGGTGATGTCGGTCATTGAGGTCATCCAGCCGCTCTGGTGGCCCTTGGGGTCGATCAGCGGCGAGACGTACATGCGGGCGTCAAAAATGCCACCGTCTCGGCGCTGCACCCGCACCTCGAAGCCGCCAGGAATGGAGCGCCCTTTGAGCTCGTCTTCCAGTCGCGCAGCCAAGATGTCGTGGTCGGCCTCTGGCCAGTAAGGAAATGGTGCGGTGCGACCCATCAGCTCGCTTTCGGTCCAGCCGGTCATGGAGCAAAACGCGGGGTTGACGTAGGTGATGCGGCCCTGCAGATCGAGCGCCCGCATACCGGTGAGCATGGAGTTCTCCATCGCGCGGCGGAAATTGGTTTCCAAGAGCAGGGCCTGTTGCGCCTGCACCCGCCTGCGGATGTGCCGCCAGGTGCCCAGCAACATCCACACGGTGAGCGCGCTGAGCGCGGCAATGATCCATAAAAATCCGTTGCCCACGATGTCTTTGGAGGTGCGATGGCCGTGCGCTTTGATCAGGAGCCCGTTGCCCACCGGCGAGATCGGCACCGCGTGCTCCAGCGGCTGGCTGGACCAAGGCAGCAGCCGATCCGCTGCGGTACCGTCTTGCAGGCTGCCTGCAAGTACCCGGTCACGGTCATCGACAAGCGCCACCGCATAGCGCGACATGATTTCGGGCGGCATGCCAAAACGCATCAGGCTGTCAATCCCGTACTCGCCCATGACGGTGCCAGCAAAGCGCCCCTGCTCGCTTAGGGGCACCTGCAGCTGCAGTGTTGCATTGCGTGGGTTTTCACCGATCGGGCGCGAGTACACCGGCTGTCGCAGGTCGCGCGCGAGCTCGAACGAGCCGTCGGTATCCTCGTGCGTGAGCACGGATCCGGGCAAACGAACCAGTGCGGTTGGTGTGCTGGGCGAGGCGTAGGTGGCAATCACCGTGCGACGGGCGTCCACCCAGCTGACAGCCAGCAGCTCAGGAAACTGGCTCACCAGGGACGCGACCTGGAACTCAAATTCGGTGCTGGCAATCTCCCGGTTGTCGATCTCGCGCGCGAGGCGCATCAGCTGTTCCTGGCGCTCCAGCAAGCGAAGCCGCAGGCGCTGTTGCGCGTATTCGACATCGCGGGTCAGGGTTTGTTGCTCACGCTTGAGTTCCTCGTGAGTCAGGTAGGTGACGGCCACCCCGATGGCCGCGAGAAACAACAACACCGCCAACAGCGGCGCGAGTGTGGCCACGCGGTCTTGGCGCGACGGTGGCAGGCGTTGCCACCAGCGTCTCCACCAGGTGCTGGCTACAGAGGAAACGGTGGAAGCAGCGGAAGCAGCGGAAGGAGCCTGAGGCAATTTCATGAGCATCTGATTTTATGCGAGGGCAGCCCAAGGCCTTTTTCAAAATGTCACCATATGAAAATCAAAGGCATATGTTGAAATTAAAAAAGGGCTGTGGGAGAATTCTATTTAGCAGAAAAGTAGCGCTTCAAGCTCGTTCCAAAATCAACCGGAGACAAACATGTCAGCGTCAGACGCTCTCGATAGCCGTGGTGCAGGTGACCTGGATAAACAGGAAACCCGCGAGTGGATGGAGGCGCTGGTCGCCGTGATTCAGCGCGAGGGGCCCAAACGCGCGCATTTCCTGCTCGAACAGCTGCTGGAGGAGGCACGCCAAAACAGCGTGGACCTGCCGTTCTCGGCCGAGACCGGCTATGTGAACACAATCGAGACCGCGCAAGAGGCTCGCTCGCCAGGCAACCTGGAGATCGAGCAGCGGCTGCGCGCTTACATGCGCTGGAACGCGATGGCCATGGTGGTCAAGGCCAACAAGCTCAGCCCGCCAGACGGTGGCGATCTGGGTGGTCACATCGGCTCCTTCGCCTCGTTGGCCAGCCTGTTTGGTGCCGGTTTCAATCACTTCTGGCACGCCGAGAGCGAGAACCATGGCGGTGATTGCCTGTTCATTCAGGGCCATGTGTCGCCCGGCGTGTACGCCCGCGCCTACCTGGAAGGGCGGTTGACCGAAGAGCAGCTGCTCAACTTCCGCCAAGAGGTGGATGGCAAAGGCTTGTCGAGCTATCCGCACCCCAAGCTGATGCCCAATTTCTGGCAGTTCCCCACCGTGTCGATGGGCTTGGGTCCGCTCATGGCGATCTACCAGGCGCGGTTCCTCAAATACCTGCATGCGCGCGGCATTGCCAACACCGAGACCCGCAAAGTCTGGGTGTTCTGTGGCGACGGCGAGATGGACGAGGTGGAGTCGCTGGGGGCGATCAGCCTGGCTTCGCGCGAGAAGCTGGACAACCTGATCTTCGTCATCAACTGCAACCTACAGCGTCTGGACGGGCCGGTGCGGGGCAACGGCAAGATCATCCAAGAGCTTGAAGGCGAGTTTCGCGGTTCCGGCTGGAACGTAATCAAACTGATTTGGGGCAGCCAGTGGGACCCGCTGCTCGCTGCCGACAAAGACGGTGCGCTGCGCGAGATCATGATGGCGTGCAACGACGGCGATTACCAGGCTTTCAAGGCCAACGACGGAGCCTACGTACGCAAGCATTTCTTTGGCCGCGACCCGCGCACGCTGGAGATGGTGGCGCACCTGAGCGACGACGAAATCGGCGACCTGCGCCGCGGCGGCCACGACTCAAAAAAGGTTTATGCGGCTTTCGACGCCGCTGTCAAAACCAAGGGCCAGCCGACTGTGCTGCTGATCAAGACCGTCAAAGGTTTTGGCATGGGCAAAGTGGGTGAAGGCCGCAACACGGTGCACCAAACCAAGAAGCTGGGCGAGGAAGACATCAAGGCTTTCCGCGATCGCTTCAACATCCCGATTCCCGACAGCGAGCTGTCCAAGATTCCGTTTTACAAGCCGGCCGACGACACGCCGGAGATGAAGTATCTGCACGAGCGGCGCAAAGCGCTGGGCGGCTATTTGCCGCACCGCCGCACCCGGGCCGACGAGAGCTTCACCGTGCCGCCCATAGAGACCTTCAAGGCGGTGATGGAGCCCACCGCCGAGGGCCGCGAGATCAGCACCACCCAAGCCTATGTGCGCTTTCTGACGCAGCTACTGCGCGACAAGGCGCTGGGCTCGCGCGTGGTGCCGATCTTGGTGGACGAAGCGCGCACCTTCGGCATGGAGGGCCTGTTTCGCCAGATCGGTATTTACAACCCGGATGGCCAGCAGTACACGCCGGTCGATAAAGACCAGGTGATGTACTACCGGGAAGACAAGGCTGGCCAGATTTTGCAGGAAGGCATCAACGAGGCCGGTGGCATGAGCAGCTGGATCGCTGCTGCCACGAGCTACAGCACCAGCAACCGCATCATGGTGCCGTTTTATGTGTACTACTCGATGTTCGGCTTCCAGCGCATTGGCGATCTGGCCTGGGCCGCTGGCGACATGCAGGCGCGCGGTTTTCTGCTCGGCGGCACCTCAGGCCGCACCACGCTCAACGGTGAAGGCCTGCAGCACGAAGACGGCCACAGCCATATCCTGGCCAGCACGATTCCGAACTGCGTCAGCTACGACCCCACCTTTGCGCACGAGGTCGGTGTCATCCTGCACCACGGCCTCAAGCAAATGGTGGAGAAGCAGGACAACGTGTTCTATTACCTGACGTTGCTCAATGAAAACTACCCCATGCCCGGTCTCAAGCCGGGCACCGAGGAGCAGATCATCAAGGGCATGTACCTGTGCAAGGAAGGCCCTGCTGGGTCCGCGCCTCGCGTGCAACTGCTGGGCTCTGGCACCATTCTGCGCGAGTCGATCGCGGCGCAGGAGCTGCTGGAGCAAGAGTGGGGCGTCGCCGCCAACGTCTGGAGCTGCCCAAGCTTCAACGAGCTCACCCGCGACGGCCAGGATGTCGAGCGCTGGAACCTGCTGCACCCGCTGGAGACGCCCCGCATCTCCTTCGTGAGCCAGCAGCTGGAGCCGCACACCGGTCCGGTGGTGGCCAGCACCGACTACATGAAGAACTACGCCGAGCAGATCCGCTCGTTCATTCCCAGGGGCCGGACCTACAAGGTGCTGGGCACCGACGGATTTGGTCGCAGCGATTTCCGAGCGAAGTTGCGCGAACACTTTGAGATCAACCGCCACTACATTGTGCTGGCCGCGCTCAAGGCGCTGAGCGAGGAGGGCGCGGTGCCGGTAGCCAAGGTTGCCGAGGCGATTGCGAAATATGGCATCAAGACCGAGAAGATCAACCCGCTGCACGCGTAGCCCATTTCGGAGACAGACATGGCATTGGTAGAAGTAAAAGTCCCGGATATCGGGGACATCGACGAGGTGGCGGTAATTGAACTGCTGGTCAAACCCGGTGACACGGTGGAGGCCGAGCAGTCGCTGATCACGGTGGAGTCCGACAAGGCATCGATGGAAATTCCGTCGAGCCACGCGGGTGTGGTCAAAGAGCTGCGCGTGGTTTTGGGCGACAAGGTGAAAGAGGGTTCGGTGGTGCTGATGCTGGAGGCGGCAGCAGAAGCCGCTGCGCCTGCCAAAGCAGCAGATGCACCGTCAGCCGCTCCTGCCTCTGCGGCGGCCCCAACTCCCACGCTGAGCGCTGCGGCGTCAGCGCCGGCACCGACCGCCAGCGCTTCGATTGAGGTCATGGTGCCCAACATCGGCGACTTCAAAGATGTGGTGGTGATCGAGGTCTTTGTGAAGCCGGGCGACGCCATCAAGGTTGAGCAAAGCCTGATCACAGTTGAGTCTGACAAGGCGTCGATGGAAATTCCGTCGAGCCACGCTGGCGTGCTGAGGGAACTCAAGGTCAAGGTGGGGGACACCGTCAACATCGGTGACTTGTTGGCAATTTTAGAAGGCACCAGCGCTGCGGCGGTGCCCGCGTCTGCAGCCGCTGCAGCCCCTGCCCCTGCCCCAGCCCCAGCCCCAGCCATCGCGAAAATACCGGTGTCTGCCGAGGAGGTTCCTGCCGCTGCGAAATCGTTGGCGCCCGCTGTGGTTTTGGCCCACAACCCATCCACCGTCCCGTCCACCGGCCTGCCACACGCCTCGCCCTCGGTGCGCAAGTTCGCACGCGAATTGGGTGTGCCGCTGCCTGAGGTCAAAGGCTCAGGGCGCAAGGGCCGCATCACAGCCGAGGACATTCAGAGCTTCACCATGTCCGTCATGGCCGGTGCACTTCATACCCAGGCCCAAGCAGCCAAGGCGCCTGCGCCTCCCGGCTCGGGCGGTGGCGGTTCTGAGCTGGGCCTGATTCCCTGGCCCAAGGTGGACTTCACCAAGTTCGGCCCGGTCGAGCGCAAGGAAATGGGCCGCATCAAAAAGATCAGCGGTGCCAACCTGCTGCGCAACGCGGTGATGATCCCGGCGGTCACCAACTTCGACGACGCCGACATCACAGACCTGGAGGCATTTCGCGTCTCGACCAACCTGGAAAGCGAAAAGGGGGCGAAATCTGGAAACAACGCCGTCGCTGTGAAGATCACCATGCTCGCCTTCCTCATCAAAGCCTGCGTGGCCGCGCTGAAGAAATTCCCCGAGTTCAACAGCTCGCTCGATGGCGATGTGCTGGTCTACAAACAGTACTTTCACATCGGCTTTGCCGCCGACACGCCCAGCGGACTGATGGTGCCGGTGATCAAAGACGCTGACAAGAAGGGCATTTTCCAGATCAGCACCGAGATGGGCGAACTCGCCAAGAAAGCGCGCGAAGGCAAGCTGAGCCCGGCTGAGATGAGCGGCGCCAGCTTCACCATTTCGAGCCTGGGGGGCATCGGTGGGCGCTACTTCACGCCCATCATCAACGCGCCTGAGGTCGCCATTTTGGGCGTCTGCAAGAGCCAGATGGAACCGGTGTGGGACGGTAAGGAATTCGCGCCGCGCTTGATGCTGCCGCTCTCGCTCACCTGGGACCACCGCGTGATCGATGGTGCGGCCGCCGCGCGTTTCAACGCTTACCTCGGCCAGATCCTCGGCGACTTCCGCCGGGTCTTGCTCTGAACCCATCTGCATTGGAAAAACAGTGGCTCTTATGGATATTCAAGTTCCCGATATTGGTGATGTTGACGAGGTGGCGGTGATCGAGCTGCTGGTGCAGCCCGGTGACACCATCACTGTGGAGCAGTCGCTCATCACAGTCGAGTCCGACAAAGCGTCGATGGAGATTCCTTCTTCGCATGCTGGCGTGGTGAAAGAGATCAAGGTCAAGCTGGGCGACAAGGTCAAGCAGGGCAGCGTGGTGCTGACGCTGGACATGGCCGAAGCGGTTGCCGTTAGCGTTCCAGCCCCAGCCCCAGCCCCAGCTCCAGCCCCAGCCCCAGCCCCAGCCCCAGCGCCGACACCTGCTGCCTCGCCGGTGGTTGCTCCCTTGGTAGCCCCCGCTGTCGATAGCTTCAACGGCTCGGCCGACATCGACTGCGATCTGCTCGTGCTCGGCGCCGGCCCCGGCGGCTACTCGGCTGCCTTTCGTGCCGCCGATCTGGGCCTCAAGGTGGTGATCGTCGAGCGCTATGCGCAGCTCGGCGGCGTGTGTCTGAACGTGGGCTGCATCCCAAGCAAGGCGCTGCTGCATGTGGCCGCCGTGATGGACGAGGTGAGCCACATGGCCGATCTGGGTATTGACTTTGGTGCGCCCAAGGTCGATATCAACAAGCTGCGCACCCACAAAGAAAAGGTAATTGGCAAGCTGACCGGCGGCCTGACGGCAATGGCAAAGATGCGCAAGGTGACCACGGTGCGCGGTTATGGCGCGTTTGTTGGCGCCAACCATGTCGAGGTGCAGGAGACCAGTGGTACGGGCCAGGAGAAAACCGGCAGCAAGCAAACCATTGCATTTAAGAAATGCATCATCGCGGCTGGCTCGCAACCGGTGCGCCTGCCTTTCGTGCCCGAAGACCCACGCGTGGTCGACTCCACCGGCGCGCTGCAGCTCAAAGAAGTGCCCAAGCGCATGCTGATCCTGGGCGGCGGCATCATCGGCCTGGAGATGGGTACGGTCTACAGCACGCTGGGCGCGCGCCTGGATGTGGTCGAGATGATGGACGGTCTGATGCAGGGCGCCGACCGCGATCTGGTTAAGGTTTGGCAAAAGATGAATGCCAAGCGCTTTGACAACATCATGCTCAAGACCAAGACGGTGGGCGCCAAAGCCACGCCCGAAGGCATTGAGGTGACATTTGAAAGCAGCGAGCCAGGCGGCAAAGCGCCCGAGCCGCAGGTGTACGACCTGGTGTTGCAGGCAGTGGGCCGCTCGCCCAACGGCAAGAAGCTCGCCGCCGAGAAGGCCGGTGTGGCCGTGACCGACCGTGGCTTTATCAACGTCGATATTCAGATGCGCACCAACGTGCCGCACATCTTCGCGATTGGCGACATCGTGGGCCAGCCGATGTTGGCGCACAAGGCGGTGCACGAAGCGCATGTGGCAGCCGAGGTGATCGCGGGCGAACTGCAAGGCAATGCCAAGCTGGCGGCGGCCGCGTTCAATGCCCGCGTGATCCCCAACGTGGCCTACACCGA
>Ga0105055_10005929_pt1 | contig 16990 bp, 15 predicted proteins | sample BON03_FD_78090 | JGI IMG/M metagenome (GOLD analysis project Ga0105055, IMG submission 78090) | Freshwater microbial communities from Lake Bonney liftoff mats and glacier meltwater in Antarctica - BON-03 | ecosystem: Environmental > Aquatic > Freshwater > Ice > Glacier meltwater | place: Lake...
ATCGGCCTGTTGATCGAAAACCACGGCGTCGGCGTGCAGATCGGCCTGTCGACCACCCCGATTCCGGTGCATTTCGCCGTGGCGGGCGACGGCACCGTCACCGTGCCCCATGAGGGCAGCACCGAATTTACCCTGCGCGATGTGTTCGACGTGCCTGACCTTGCCACCACCAACGACGACATCGTCAACGGCTTCGGCTTCACCTATCCCGATGGCACGGCCCCTTTGGCGCCGTTCACTGCCCAGCGGATCGACTATTCGCTGGCCCGCCTGACCCATTACACGGCAACCGGCCCCGAGCATTTCCAGAACCACGTCCTGTTCACCAACTACCAGTTCTACATCGAGGAATTCGAGGCTTATGGCCGCGCCATGCTGGCCGATCCCGACAGCGGCTATGTCGCCTTCGTCGGCCCCGGCAACCTGAAAATCACCTCGCCCGACGCGCCGCTGCCCGCGCTCGCCAAGCTGCCGCAGATGCCCAGCTATCACCTGAAGCGGGCCGATGGCGGCGGGATCACGCTGGTCAACATCGGCGTCGGGCCATCGAATGCAAAGACCGCGACCGACCATATCGCCGTGCTGCGCCCCCATGCCTGGATCATGGTGGGCCATTGTGCGGGGCTGAGGAATTCCCAGCGGCTGGGCGATTTCGTGCTGGCCCATGCCTATCTGCGCGAGGACAAGGTGCTGGACGACGATCTGCCGGTCTGGGTGCCGGTGCCGGCGCTGGCCGAAATCCAGATCGCGCTGGAAAAGGCAGTGGCCGAGGTGACCAAGCTTGAAGGTTACGACCTCAAACGCATCATGCGCACCGGCACCGTCGCCAGCCTTGACAACCGCAACTGGGAGTTGCGCGACCAACGCGGCCCGGTGCAGCGCCTGTCACAGTCGCGCGCCGTGGCGCTGGATATGGAGTCGGCCACCATCGCCGCCAACGGTTTCCGGTTCCGCGTGCCCTATGGCACGTTGCTGTGCGTGTCCGACAAACCGCTCCACGGCGAGCTGAAATTGCCCGGAATGGCCAGCGATTTCTACCGCACACAGGTCGCGCGCCACCTTCTGATCGGCATCCGGGCGATGGAATCCCTGCACGGAATGCCTCTCGATCGCATCCATTCGCGCAAATTGCGCAGCTTTGAAGAGACAGCCTTCCTGTAAAAGAGCGAAAAACCGCCACAAAATGCGTGATTCCTACGGAAATCGCATCACTAAGCGTTGTGTGATCCCACCATATAGGGCTAAATTATGCCAATGACCCATAAGGTGGGCAGATTGAGGAGACCATACATGGCAAAACCAATGACCAAGACCCAGCTTGTCGCCGCCCTGGCCGATGACATGGGAACCGACAAGAAGACCGCCGGCACCGCGCTGGACTCGATCATCGCGATCATCACCAAGGAAGTATCGGGCGGCGGCGCAGTGACGCTGCCGGGCATCGGCAAGATCTATTGCCGCGAACGCCCCGAGCGTATGGTCCGCAACCCCGCCACCGGCGAGCAGATCAAGAAAGAGGCCGACAAGGTGGTGAAGATGACCATCGCCAAGGCCCTCAAGGACAGCGTCAACGGCTGAGCCTTTTTTGGTTGTGTATCCACGGGTCGCCCCATATCGGGCGGCCCGATTTCGTTTGCGGTTTCGCAGCGAGTATTTTTGCAAAGAAGAAACACCCGCAGCTTCTTCTTTGCCCAAATACTCAAATTCTGACATGTCGCCGATCACACCGTTTCGGGAACGCGCCAGGCGGGGGGCGTGTTGCGCGACCGGGTCGAGGTGACGCGCCCGTCGATGATTGTCATCCCGACACCGGGCAGATTGCCCAGTTGCACGGATTCCAGCATCGTCTTGCCGCCCGAATGCTGGGCCTGGTCCATCAGCACGAAATCGGCGCACATGCCGATCTCAAGCAGCCCGGTGTCGAGTTTGCGCTGTCGCGACGTGTTGCCGTTGGCAAAGCAGAACGCGATTTCGGCGGGCACGTTGCCCAGCGCCGACAGCATCGCCACCATGCGCAGGATGCCCAGGGGCTGCACACCTGACCCCGCCGGCCCATCGGTGCCCAGGATCACCTGATCCAGCTTGCCCAGCTCGCGCGCCGTGTTCAGGGTCAGCAGGGCGGCGCGTTCGTTACCGTTGTGCACGATCTCCAGCGCGGCGTGGCAACTCTCGCACAGACAGATGATCTGATCGTCGGGCAGGGCCGAGTGGCCGCCGTTGATATGGCCGATCACATCGGTGCCGGTTTCCAGAACCATATCGGCGTCGATCAACCCCGAACCGGGGATTGACGGGCCGCCGGTGTGGATCGTGCTTTGGATGCCGTATTTGCGGGCCCAGTCGACCATTTGTTTTGCAGTCTTGCCGTCCTTGACCGACCCAAGGCCGATTTCGCCCAGCAGCTTCACGCCCGCGCGGGCCAGTTCGGCAAAGTCTTCCTCGACCATACCGTGTTCGATCACCGGCGCCCCGGCGTGCACCTTGACCCCAGAGGGGCGGAAATTCTCGTACCAGCGTTGGCTGGCAATCGCCATCGCCTTCAGCCCGACGATATCTTTCGGGCGGCCCGGCATATGCACCTCGCCCGCCGAGATCAGGGTGGTTACGCCGCCGTGCAGGGTGCTGTCGATCCAGCCCAACTGCTGTTGGCGCGGCGTGTAATCGCCCACCACGGGGTGTACATGGCTGTCGATCAGGCCGGGGGCCAGGGTTGTGCCGTTGGCGTTGATCGTCGTGGTGGCGTCTTCGCAATCAAGGTCTTTCTCGCGCCCCCATGCTGTAATCTTGCCATCCACCGCAATGATCGTATCGGCGTCATAGATTGGCTGTTCGATCTTGCCCGACAGCATCAGGCCAATGTTCCTGATCAGCAGTTTGTCGGTTGATGGGTCGGGCATGTTCACACTCCCAGATGTTTGGTGAGGGTTTCGGGGGCCGCGCGCAGGGCATCGCCGCGCAGGGTTTCGATTGTGCGGCCGTTCTCGATGAACACCGCATGGTCGGCCATGGTCAGGATCGCCTCCATCCGCTGTTCCACCAACAGAACGGCCAGCCCCTCGGCCTTCATCCGCAGTACAACCTCGCGGATTTGCGCGATCATGCTGGGTTGCAGACCCTCGGTGGGTTCGTCCAGCAACAGCAGTTTGGGGCGCAGGCACAATGCTCTGGCGGTGGCCAGCATCTGTTGCTCGCCCCCCGACAGGGTTTCGGCGCGCTGTGACAGGCGTTCGCGCAGGCGGGGAAAAATGTCGAGCACCCAGTCGCGGGTGGCCTTGCCTTCGCCACAGGCCATCAGCCCGACTTCGATGTTTTCCGCCACGCTCAGCTCGGCGAACAGGCGGCGACCCTGGGGGATGTACCCGACCCGCTGTTTCGCGATGCGGTCGGGCGGCAGGGTGTGCAGCGGCTTGCCGTCCAGCGTGATCGCGCCCTGGCTGATCGGCAACAACCCCATGATTGCGCGCATCACCGTAGTTTTGCCCGCACCGTTGCGCCCCAGAAGGCAGGTGATTTCCCCCGCCTTCGCGCTCAGCGATACGCCGTACAGCGTGTTGACCCGGCCATAGGCGGCATGGATGCCGTCGATTTCAAGCATCCTCGGTTCCGAGGTAAGCGGCCTGAACGTGTGAGTTGGCGCGGATTTCGTCGGGCGTGCCTTCGGCCAGAACCGCGCCGTGGTTCAGCACGGTGATGTATTCGGCGGTTTCCATGACCACGGACATGTTGTGTTCGATCAGCAGGATGGTGGTGTCTTTAAGACTGCGGATCAGTGCCTTGAACTCGGCTACCTCGGATTCGGCCAGGCCCTGGGTGGGTTCGTCGAGGATGAACAGGCGGGGCGATTGCGCCAGCCCCATGCCGATTTCCAGAATGCGCTGGTGGCCATAGCTCAGGTCGGCGGCGGATTGATCGGCGCGGTCGGACAGGCCTACGCGGGCCAGAACCCCGGCCACCGTCGCCTCGTTCCCGCCGGCGCGGCGCGCGGCGAGGGCGACGTTTTCATGCACCGACAGCCCACCGAACACCGATGTGATCTGGAACGTATAGGCGATGCCCAGGGCAATGCGTTTGTGGGCGGGCAGGTGCGATATGTCCTGCCCGTCGAACATCACGCTGCCGCGGGTCGCTTCGATGCGGCCACACAACATGCCGACGAAGGTGGATTTTCCTGCGCCGTTGGGGCCGATCAGGGCGCGGATCTGGCCCCGGGGCAGGGTGAAATCGATGTCGGTGTTGGCCTGCACCCCGGCATAGGTTTTCGTCAGGCCCCAGGTTTGCAAAATCACGGCAGCCATCTGACGCTCCGCGCGCGCAGGGTGCCCAGAATGCCCTGGGGCAGGAACATGGTCAGCAGCACCAGAACCACACCGGCGATCAGCATATAGGCGTCGGTGATGTCGGAACTCAGATCGAACAGATAGATCATGAACGCCGCCCCCACCAACGGGCCAAGGGTGGTGCCCGCCCCGCCCAAAAGCACATAGAGCAGCGGCAGGATCGAATAGGGCACGGCGGCGAAACCGGCCCCGGCATAGCCGAACAGCAGGGCAAAGGTGGCGCCCGCAAGGCCCGAAATCGTGCCCGAAATCACCAAAGCCTGCCATTTCAGCCGCTGCACGTCATAGCCCAGCATGGTCGCCCGCGCCTCATTCTCGCGGATCGCGACGAGGGACCGGCCAAAGGGCGAGCGTACGATATGACCGATCAGTAAAAGGGTGGCGGCGAACAGGACAAGGGCGGCATAGTACCGGCCCATGGCCGTGGTCAGGTCGATGCCCGCGATCTGGCGCATGGCCTGGGGCAGAACGAACCCCTCTTCGCCCCGTGTCCAGGTGCTGAAATACAGCGCGGTCAGGTATCCGGCCTGGGCAAACATCAGCGTGACGATCATGAACGCCACGCCCTTGGTGCGCAGGGCAAGCGCGCCGACGACAGCGGTGACAATGGCGGCAGAGATCAGGGCGATGGCAAAGGCGGGCAAAACCGGCGTGCCAAGGTGCTGCATGCTCAGGGAAAGGCCGTACATGCCGGCGCCGAAGAACAGGGCATGGCCCAGCGACAGAAGGCCCGTATAGCCAAACGCCAGATTGTAGGCCATGGCATAGATCGCCAGCACCATGATCCTTGCAAGGTTCCCGGCGTGATAGGCGGGCAGAACGGCATAGGCCAGCGCAAGGGCGGCAATGACGCCCAGATGAAGAACAAGCGCGCGGTCCATCAATGCGCCTTCTTGCCCAAAAGGCCTTGGGGGCGGAACACCAGTACCATGGCAACCGCAAGCGTGGCGGTGATTTTCGCAACGGTGGGTGAGAAGAACACCGAGATGATACCATCGGACAACCCGATCAGCAGCGCGGCGATCACCGTGCCGGGCAACGACCCGAGACCACCGATGATGACAACGATGAACGACAGCAACAGCGGATCGGCGCCCATCAGGTAATGCGCCTGCTGGATCGGCACGACCAGCACGGCGCCCATGGCGGCCAGCGCGGCGCCAAGGCCGAACACCAACGCATAGACGCGCGAAACCGGAATGCCGAAGGCCTGCGCCATCTGGCTGTCCTGCTGGGTGGCGCGCATGATCAGCCCCGCGCGGGTGCGGGTCATGAACAGCCACAGGGCGATCAGGATGGCGGCGGCGGCGGCGATCACGAACAGTTTGTAAGACGTGATCGACAGACCCCAAGGGTAATAGAACGCCATCTTGTCATCCACCCACTCGACCCAAGGCAGGGGAATGCGGCTGTTGAACGGCGGCACCACCGGGCGGGCATCGGGGCCGAAGGTCATCAATGTGCCCTGCTGGATGATGAACAACAGCCCGATGGTGGCAACGATCGTGCGCTCGGGGTCATAATTGATGTGTTGCAGGATCAGCCGGTCGGCGGTGGCGGCCAGCGCCCCCACCAGAACCGGCGCGATCAGCAAGGCGGCGACAAACCCCAGGGCCGGGTGGGTGCCCAGCGTGGTGGCGATGTACCAGGCAATCACCGCGCCCAGCATGTAGAATTCGCCGTGGGCCACATTGACCACGCGCATCACGCCGAACACGACCGACAGGCCCATGGCCGTCAGCGCCAGAATGGCAGCCGTGACCGCGCCTTCCAACATGGCAAGCATCAGGTGGGGGCCGAAATCCATCGTCTTGCTCTATCCTGTGCTCTCTGGCGGGACCCGGCCGTTGACTGGAGTGCGGTGTGGCCGATGTGCGCCTCCGGCAGGGATATTTTGGGCAAGAAAGAAACGGATTTCGGTTCTTTCTTGCTTCAAATATCCAAATCCCGCCCTGGCCGCAGACTCGAAGACACGAATGGCTCAGAACGACTGCGTCGTATAATCCACCTCGTCCGGGTACAGCGTGTCTTCGATGCTGGTGGTGTGGGCCAGCACCATCTTTCCACCCGTCACCTGGCTGATGTACTGGTGCCCGAACGCCTGGTGCGTCTTGCCGTTGAACACCTTGGCGCCTTGCGGGTGGTCCATGCCGACGGGCATGTCGCTCATCGCCTCGACCGCCTCGATCAGTTTGGCGCGGTCGGCGGGGCCCTGATAGCCCGATGCCTCCATCCCGGCCTTGATGATGTTCAGCGTTTCCCAGCAGCCGAACATGTGCGCATAGGTCGACACGTCGCGTGGGTCGCTGACCGATGCGCCATTGTCGTCGACGCCCACGGCGGCGCGATAGTCTTTGTCATATTCGCTCTGATCGGCCTGGGCATAGCGGGGGTTGCCCTCCCACATGTACGACCCTTCCAGGAATTCCAGACCGGGCGAGCCGATGTCGACAGCCTCAAGCGAATCGATGAAGCCGAACAGTTCGGGGCGCGATGGGCCGAAGAATTCGCCCAGTTCCTTGACGAAGGTCAGCACGGCGGGGCCGACCATGACGTGATAGATCACCTCGGTGTCGCGGGGGATCTGCGGGAAATATTTGGTGAACGCGGTTTCGGTCGGCGGAATCGCGATCATCGCGTTGATCTCGCCGCCCTGTGCCTCGAACGCCGCCGAGAAGTAGTCGCGGTGGTCATGGCCGAAGGCGAAGTCGGGGAAGATCATGCAGACCTTCTTGCCGAGGTTTTCGGCAACGAAGGGGGCCATCGCCTGCACCTGGCTTTTCACATCGGTGATGCCGGGTTGCAGGGTATAGCGGTTCAGCATTCCGCTTGCGACATGGTGGCCTTCGGAGACGACGAAATAGGGCAGCTTCAATTCGCCTGCCCGGGGGGCACTGCCGATGACGACGTGGCTGAAAAGGGTGCCGAAAGCGATGTCGCAATTCAGCTGGGTGGCGAATTTCTCGATCACTTCGGCGCCGCGCTTGGCGTCGGTTCCGTCATCCTCGGGCACCAGTTCGACCATGCGCCCGTTGATGCCGCCGGCGTCGTTGATCCGTTTCACCGCCGCCTGCGACGTGCGGTCGTACCAGCGACCATAGGAGGCGCCGATGCCGGTGCGGTGCACCTGAAACCCGATGCGGATCGGCGCGCCGGATTGCGCCTGAATGAACCCCGGCATGGCGGTGCTGGCGGCCAGGGCGCCCGCGCCAAGGCCCAGGGTTTTCAGCGCGCCGCGGCGGGTGAGATTTGCGGGGGCGATGAGATTGTGCGTCATGTGAAACTCCATGTCGAAGGCGGCAGATTCGCCGGGATACGGGCCTTTGGCGGCCCCTGTCATTGGGTATCAGGTTGTATGTGTGCGAACGACGTGTCCACAGTTTTTTTCATTCATGCCCCGCGCGGCGCTGCCAGCAGCCACAGCCCCAGCAGCGTATAGAGCACCATGAACACCGCCAGCGGGGCCTGGGCGATCAGCGCCCGCCTGCCGCCGCCATAAAGCTGGGTGGCCATGCGGTGCGCCATCAGCACCCCGAAGATATGGCCCGCGACAATGATCCCCGCCTGGGTCAGCCAGATGGTGCGCACGGTGGCCTGGGTGTTGAAGAACCCCGTGGTCACATAGAACTGACCCAGGTTCAGCAGGTCGGCGCCATTGGCCATGGGATCGGTGATCGCGGCGACACTGTATTGGACGTTGACCAGGAAAGCGGTCAGAAAATGGGCGACGTGATAGGCGAAGGCGATGGGCAGCACCGACATGGCCAACCTTGCTGTCGCGTCGCGCAGGGCGGGTGTGGGGGCGTCCATGGCACGCAGGCACAGATGGCCGGTGGCGATGCAGGCGGCAAAGGCCGCGATCAGCGCTGTATTGGCGCCGATCAGGCCCAGGGTGGTTGGCCAGACCACGGCGCTGCGGCCCGGAAAGGCCAGCGGGTTGATGCCGATCTGGGCGAGCCAGAAAAACGTCTTGTTCAACCCGTCGAAACTGCCCGATGCCAGCAGAACGATCACGAAGACCCCGAGGGACAGGGGCACATGGGTGGGCATCGCCGCCCACCCCGGCAGGCCAATGGCCAGCCGGGGGCGGGTCTGCAGCGGCGCGAGGCTGGCGAACAGGCGCAGCAGCAGGGTGAAGCATTCGGCCCGCTCCAGCCAGTCGTCGGCGCCGAACAGCGCCATTCCGGCGAAGGCGAACAGGGCATAGCCCATGACGAAGGCCGCCAGGCGCGCCGGGTCGTCGGGGGCGAGGTCGGCAAGAGCAAAGCCGGTGATCGCCATAAACCCGACGATGGCGGGGGTGTGGCCCAGTGACGCGGGCAGGCGCAGCGGTGCCTGCGCATCACCCCACAGCAGCCGGTGCAGCCCGCGCCAGGGGTTCACCCAGGCCCAGATGTCGCCCAGCAGCCCCTGCAACGTGAACAGCGCAATCCACCACAGCGTCCAGATGGCCAGCGGCAGCAGGTTGGACAGCGGATCGCGCGGGCCGTTGAACCCGGTCCAAAGCAGGGCGCAAAGCAGCGCCAGGGACAGCAGGCTGGTCGTGGTCCGCGCGCCCCGCAGATCGGGCGTCGCACCAAGACCGCGGGGCGCAAACAGACGGGTCAGCCACCGCTCCGGCGTCAATGCCATGATCACCACGCTCAGCGCCACGGCAAGGCAGCCTGCGGTGATATAGATGTCTGTGGGCAGCAGCAGGACGAACCCGCCCTGCGCCGGATGGGCCAGCGCCGCCCCGGGCAGGGCGGTGAGCAGCGCAGTGTTGACGAAGCGGCAAGGCAGTCCCATGCTGTACACCAAGCCACAGGGAAGGGCCTTTGCCAATGAACCTGCGCCGTCCGGTTGCGATTTTCCTCACCCTTGCCCTTCTGGGCGGCGGGACGGCGTTCCTTGCCCTGCGCGATGCCCCGGTGCCGATCCGCGCCGAAAATGCCACTGCCGTCCCGCTGGAAGACGAACCGGGGGCGCTGCGGGTGTTTCTCACGCTGGTGAACGATGGTGGGGCGGATCGGCTGATCGGGGCCGAATCCTCCCTTGCCGGTTCGATCGAGGTCATCGCCCCCGGCCCGGACATCACCCTGCCCGCAGGCAGCGCGCCGGTGCTGGCGCTGGATGGCGCGCACCTGCGGATGGTGGGCGTGGGGCCTTTGGGCGATGGTGCCGTGCTGCCGCTGACCCTGCGCTTTGCCAGTGGCGCACAGGTGGCGACGCGCGCGGTGCTGCATGACCCCATGGCGCGGGGCGATGCGGGGGAAATGGGCCTGTTGTCGCTGGGCGACATCTGCCGCGTGGGCGAGGGCGAACCGGCGCCGCGCCTGGCGCTGGCGGTGGTGCCCGAGGGCGACGGGTGGCGTGTGCAGGTCGACGCCGAGGAGTTCTTTTTCACCGAAACGATCGAGGGGCTGGGTCATGTGCCGGGCTATGGCCACGGGCACCTTTATCTGAACGGTGTGAAACTGCAGCGGATGTATGCCCCCGACGCGACCATCGGCGCCCTGCCCCCGGGCCAGCACCTTGTCGAGGTGACGCTGAACACCAACGATCACCGCGCCTATGTAGTGGGTGAGGTGCCGGTCACCGCCACGGCCCTGCTGCGGGTGCCGTGAAACCTGTTGACAGGGCGCGCGCGGTTTTTGATGGTGTACAAACGATCTGCCCTGCCGTTTCTGACCGGAGAGTGCCATGGGTTATCTCGCCCCCCAAACCCTGACCGATGCCTTGTCGGCCCTTTCGCGCAATGCAGGGGCGCGGATCGTGGCGGGCGGCACTGATTTCTTTCCGTCGCTCGGCGAGGGGCTGGCACCCGAAACCATTGTCGACATCACCCGCGTGGCCGAATTGCGGGGCATCACCGCCACCGAATCGGGCTGGCGCATCGGCGCGGCAGCGCGGTGGAGCGATGTGATCAGGGCCGATCTGCCACCCTGTTTCGACGCGCTGAAGGCGGCGTCGCGCGAGGTGGGGTCGGTGCAGATCCAGAATGCCGGCACCGTGGCAGGCAACCTGTGCAACGCCTCGCCCGCCGCCGATGGCGTGCCGCCCTTGCTGGCGCTGGGGGCGTCGGTCGAGATTGCCGGGCCAGGGGGTGCCATGCGCCGGATGCCCCTGGGCGATTTCCTTCTGGGGGTGCGCAAGACGGCGCTGGGGCCGGGCGAAATTCTGGCGGCGGTGCATGTGCCCGCCCAGCCCGAAGGCAGCCGGTCGGCGTTTCGGAAACTGGGCAGTCGGCGGTATATGGTGATTTCCATCGTGATGGTTGCGGCCAACCTCTGGGTTGTGGGTGGCCGGATCGCGGGCGCGCGTGTCGCGGTGGGGGCCGCTTCGCCTGTGGCACAGCGATTGCCAGAGCTTGAGGCCGCGCTTTTGGGCCTGCCGGTTGGGGCCGGTGGCCCGTTCACAAGCGCGCAACACCTGACCGGCCTTTCCCCCATCGCCGATGTGCGTGGAAGTGCCGAGTACCGGGCCGAGGCGGTTGTGCAATTGTGCGACCGGGCGATTCGCGGGGCGCTGACCCAAGGATTGCACCATGGATAAGCGCAGCAGCGACATTCAGACCGTGCTGACCCTGAATGGCCGGATCGTCGAGGTTGCACCCCAGGTGGGCGAACGGCTGTCGCAGTCGCTGCGCGAACGGTTGGGCGCGCGGGACGTGAAGGTGGGCTGCAATGCAGGCGATTGCGGGGCCTGCACCGTGCTGGTGGATGGCGCGCCGGTCTGTGCCTGCTTGATGCCGACACAGGCGGCGGCGGGGTGTTCCGTGGAAACGCTGGTCGGGTTGCGCGACAGTGCCGAGGCACGCCTGCTGCAACAGCGGTTTCAGGATCATCAGGCGGCGCAATGCGGCATCTGCACGCCGGGCATGATCGTGTCGGCGGTGGCGTTGTTGCGCGTGGTGCCGCACCCCGATGAGCAACAGGTGATGGATGCACTGGGCGGCGTGCTGTGCCGTTGTACCGGCTATCGCAAGATCATCGATGCGGTGATGGGGCGGCCTGCGCCTCTGTTCGGTGAGGGTGCCGTGGGCGATGCGATCCGCCGGGTCGATGGCGCGGCCAAGGTGTCGGGCGATGAGGCGTTCGGCGACGATGTGGCTCCGGTTGATGCGCTGGTGATCCGGGTGATCCGCTGTCCCCACCCCCGGGCTTCGTTCACGCTGGGCGACCTTGAGGCATGGGCCGCCGCCACCCCCGGTGTCGTGGCGACATTGACCGCCGCCGATGTGCCTGGCCTGAACGCCTTCGGCGTGATCCCGGCCTTTGTCGATCAGCCGGTGTTCGCGGAAACCGAAGCGCGGTTTCGGGGCGAGGCTGTGGCGGCCGTGATCTGCTCGCCCGAGGCCCGGGTCGATCTGGCCAGCTTTCCCGTGATTTTCACCCCTTTGCCCGCCGTCGAAACCGTGCAACAGGCGCTGGCGCAGGGTGCCCCCCTGTTGCACGACACCCGCACCGGCAATGTGATGACCGGCGGTTTCGTGCAATGCGGCGACGCAGATGCCGCGCTGGCCCGGGCCGATGTGGTGGTCGAGGGGCGGTTCAACAGCGGTTTCGTTGAACATGCGTATCTCGAGCCCGAGGCGGGGTTTGCCCGCATGGTGGGCGACCGGGTGGAAATCCACGCATGCACCCAGGCGCCGGTGATGGATCAGGACTCGACAGCGTTGATCCTCGGGTGGGACAAATCGCGCGTGCATATCGTGCCCACGGCGGTGGGCGGCGGCTTTGGCTCGAAACTGGATCTGTCGGTGCAGCCGTTCCTTGCACTTGCGGCGATCAAGACCGGCAAACCGGTGCGCATTACCTATTCGCGCACCGAATCCATGCAGTCGACGACCAAACGCCACCCCTCTGACCTGACGGTGCGTCTTGGTGCCACCAAAGATGGCAAGCTGTGTGGCATGCGGTTCGACGGGCTGTTCAACACCGGCGCCTATGCAAGCTGGGGGCCGACCGTGGCCAACCGCGTGCCGGTGCATGCCTCTGGCCCGTACCGGATTGCCGATTACCGCGCACAGGCGCAGGGGATCCACACGAATTGCCCCCCTTCGGGCGCCTTCCGGGGCTTTGGCGTACCGCAATCGGCCATCGCGCAGGAATCGTTGTTCGATGAACTGGCCGAGAAGCTGGGCATGGATGCGCTGGACTTCCGTTCGCTGAACGCCTTGCAGAATGGCGAACCCACGGTTTGCGGGCAGGTGTTCGATCAGGGCGTCGGCATCGGTGCCTGTCTTGACGCCCTGCGCCCGGCATGGGCGGTGGCCAAGGCCGAGTGCGCGGCGTTCAATGCGGTGAACGAAATCGTGAAACGCGGTGTCGGGCTGGCCGGGGGCTGGTATGGCTGTGGCAACACATCGCTGCCCAATCCGTCGACCATCAAGGCGGGCATCAGGGCCGATGGCACGCTGGTTCTGCATCAGGGCGCGATGGACATCGGGCAGGGCGCCAACACCGTGATCGCCCAGATCTTCGCCCAGGCGCTGGGCGTTCCCGTCGCCCATGTCACGCTGATCGGCCCCGACACCGACCTGACGCCCGATGCGGGCAAGACCAGCGCCAGTCGCCAGACCTTTGTCACCGGCGCCGCGGCCAAGCTGTCTGGGCAGGCGATGCGCGCCAGCATCCTCAAGCTGTGCAACGCGCCCGAGGATGCGGTGATCGGCCTCGGCGATGGGTTGTCCGTGACGGGGGCCGAGACCCACCGCATTGCGCTGGACCGGATGGTGCCCGATGCCGAAGGCTATGTGATCCGCTCGTGCGAAACCTATGACCCCCCCACCAAACCACTCGATGCCAATGGCCAGGGGTCGCCCTATGCCCAGTTCGGCTATGCCGCGCATCTTGCCATTGTCGAGGTCGATCTGGCCCTTGGCACCTGCAAACCCATCCGCTTCACGGCCGCCCATGACGTGGGTCAGGCGATCAACCCGCTGCTGGTCGAGGGGCAGGTGCAGGGTGGCATCGCACAGGGCCTCGGGATGGCGTTGATGGAGGAATACATCCCCGGACGCACCGAGAACCTGCATGACTACCTCATTCCCAGCATCGGCGACATGCCCGAGGTGGTCACTCTGATTGTCGAAGAACCCGATGCCCATGGCCCCTACGGTGCCAAGGGGCTGGGCGAACATGTGCTGATCCCCACGGCGCCCGCGATTCTCAATGCGATATACAACGCCACGGGCGTGCGCATCCGTTCCGTGCCCGCGACCCCGTCTCGGGTGCGCGCGGCGATCAAGGCCCGGAGCGGGATGTCGTCATGACCGACGAGAAAATCCGCTGCGATGCCTGTCCGGTGATGTGCTACATCGCCGATGGCCGGGTGGGTGCCTGTGACCGCTATGCCAACCATGGTGGCGATCTGGTGCGCGTCGATCCGTTGACGGTAATCGAGGGGGGCGGCCCGATGGTGCCGTTTCTGGGCCGCGACTGGGACGGCGACATCGTGCAGGGAGACAGGCCCTTTGTCACGGCGATTGGTGCGGGAACCACCTATCCCGATTATAAACCGGCGCCTTTCATCGTGTCGCAGATGGTGGGCGACGCCGACATGATCACTGTCGTGACCGAGGGCATATTTTCATACTGCGGTGTGAAGGTGAAGATCGACACCGACCGCCACATCGGTGAGGAATGCGCCGTTGTGCGGGTTGAGGGTGAGGCGATCGGCCATGTGATGACGGGCGAATATGGCTCGAAGATGCTGTCGCTGGGCGGCGTCGATCACCTGACCGGGGGCACCAAATCCGAAGGGCGTGTGACCTGCGATGCCCTGCTGAAACTGTGCAACCGTGAACCCGTCGAGATGCAGATCGACGATGGCGTGACGATCACAGTACAGGCGGGACAGGCGCCCATCATCAACGGCGTGCCGGAAAAACTGATGCGTGTCGGTTGTGGGTCGGCCACCATCGGGATGTTCGCCATGCAATGGGCGCCCCATGTCGACGAGGTGATCGTGGTGGACGACCACATCACCGGGGTGCTGACCGAGCATGAGGCGGGCAAGCAGCTGGATATGCGGCCCGCAGGCATCCGCGTGACCGGGCGGCGATCTACCCCGGGGCGTTATTTTCAGGTGGCAGGGCACGGCACGGGTTGGGGCGGCACCGATGTGACCGACCCGTTGACGGTGATCAAGAAGATCGACCCATCGGTGGCCTGGCCGGGCCTGCGCCTTCTGATGATCTCGACCACGGGCGAGCAATGGGCGTATTTCCAGCTCGACGCCGATCTGGTGCCGCAAACCGCCACCATCCCTGACGCGTTGCGCGAAATCGCTGAAAAGATTGCCGATAATTGCGAACCCAGCTTGTGTTCGGTGCTGTTCATGGGCGGCGCGGGGGGGTCTTTGCGCGCCGGGGTCACGGCAAACCCCGTCGGGCTGACGCGCTCTGTGAAGGACGCGCTGACCCGGGTGACAGTGGGGGGCGCTGCGGGTTATGTGTGGCCCGGCGGCGGCATCACGGTGATGGCCGATGTGATGGAGATGCCGGGCAATGCCTTTGGCTATGTGCCCACGCCTGCCTTGGTTGCCCCCATCGAATTCACCATGCGCCGCGCCGATTATGCAGCACTTGGCGGCCACATGGACAAGGTGCGCCCGGTGGCCGAGGTGTTGACCGATGGCATCCGCCGTGTCGCCAGGGCAAGACCATGATCGCCGCGCGCCTGCCCGGCGATCGTTTGCATCTGCACCACGGGCCGATCGACCTGATCATCGGCGCCGACGGCGCGCGCGAGGCGGCGTTTGCGGCAGCGGTGGCGCGGTTTGCGACGGTGCTTGACGAATTGGTGGCGGAACTGCCGCTGTTGCGCCAACCCGTGGGCGTGCGGCCCAGGGGCGAGATCGCGCAGGCGATGCACGGTGCCTGCTGGCAACACCGCGCGGTGTTCGTTACCCCCATGGCGGCGGTGGCGGGGGCGGTGGCGCAGACCGTGCTGGCGGCGATGGTGGCGGCGGGGGGCGTGAGTCGCGCCTATGTGAATAACGGCGGCGATATCGCGGTGCACCTGACCCCGGGTGCGACGTTCCGGCTGGCCATGACGGGCCTCGATGGCCGCGACATGGGGCGGATCACCCTGGGCCATGGCGACCGGGTGCGCGGCATCGCCACGTCGGGGCGGGGCGGGCGCAGCCATACCTTCGGCATCGCCGATCAGGTGACGGTGCTGGCCGAGACTGCCGCGCTGGCCGATGTCGCCGCCACGCTGATCGCCAATGCCGTGGACGTGCCGGGCCATCGGGTCATCGCCCGCATCCCGGCCAACCGCCTGTCGCCCGACAGCGATCTGGGCGCGCGCCGCGTCGTCACCCATGTCGGCCCGCTGCACGAGGCAGACACCGCCCGGGCGCTTTCCCGTGGTGCCGCCCGCGCGGAAGGGATGGCCAATCGTGGACTGATCACCGCTGCAGCGCTGTTTCTGGGCGGCCAGTCCCGCCTGACCGGCGCACCCCATATGATGGAACAGAAGGAACCCGCCCATGCCTGAAGTGCACATCCGCAAGATCGCCACCCAGATCGAGGAAATCTTTCACGAATTCGGCCCCCTGCCCGAACGTCCGCTGCTGCGCGGTGCGATCATCGCGGTGATTGCCAACCCCTTTGCCGGGGGCTATGTGGCCGACATCGCGCCCTTCATGGAGGATTTGAAGCCTCTGGGTCTGTCCATGGCGCGCCGGTTGCTGGCCGATCTGGGGGGCGATCCGGCGCGCATCGAAGGTTATGGCAAGGGCGCGATCATCGGCACCGCCGGCGAGTTGGAGCACGGCGCGCTGTGGCACGCCCCCGGCGGCTATTCCATGCGCGAGGTGCTGGGCGCGCCAAAGGCCATCGTGCCCTCGACGAAGAAGGTCGGCGCGGCGGGGGCGCGGTTGGACGTGCCGATCACCCATATCAACGCCAGCTATGTGCGCAGCCATTTTGACAGCATCGAAGTGGGTTTGAACGACGCACCGCGTGCCAATGAACTGGCCTTCGTGCTGGCGATGACCACGGGGCCGCGGGTGCACAACCGGTCGCTGGGGCTGGCCGCCGATGCCATAACGGGCGAGGATGGCCTGAGATGAGCGCCAGTATCCGCAAGATCGCCGTGTGGGTCGAGGAGACCCACACCGAAATGGGCCGCCCGATTGTGCCGCCAACGCGCAAGGCGGTGGCGGTGGCGGTGATCGCCAACCCCTTTGCCGGACGGTATGTCGAGGATCTGACGCCGTTGATCGACATCGGCGCCGAACTTGGGGCGCTGCTGGGCGAGAGATGTGTGCGCGCGCTGGGGATCGAACCGGCGCAGGCGCAAAGTTATGGCAAGGCGGCGATGGTGGGCGAGGGGGGCGAACTGGAACATGCCGCAGCCCTGCTGCACCCGAAAATGGGCGCGCCCCTGCGCGTTGCGGTGGAAAAGGGCGCGGCTCTGGTGCCGTCAAGCAAGAAGATGGGTGGGCCGGGGCAGGATCTGGATGTGCCCCTGGGCCACAAGGATGCCGCCTATGTGCGCAGCCATTTCGACGGCATCGAGGTGCGCCTGAACGATGCCCCCCGCGCGGGCGAGATCATGGTGGCGGTCGCCGTGACCGACAGCGGCCGCCCCTTGCCCCGGGTCGGCGGGCTGGCCCATGATCAGGCGATCGGCAAGGACGGGCTGCGGTGAAGGACGACG
>Ga0105055_10005934_pt1 | contig 16980 bp, 14 predicted proteins | sample BON03_FD_78090 | JGI IMG/M metagenome (GOLD analysis project Ga0105055, IMG submission 78090) | Freshwater microbial communities from Lake Bonney liftoff mats and glacier meltwater in Antarctica - BON-03 | ecosystem: Environmental > Aquatic > Freshwater > Ice > Glacier meltwater | place: Lake...
CCTCCACAAAGATCACCTCGGTTTCTCGTCCCATCACAGGAATTCGTTCTAGGGCAGCTCTCACATTGCCCGATTCATTTCGAGCCGGAACCACCACTGTGCAGGTCAATTGCTCGCCGTCCAACCCTGGATCTGAAGGACGCGCCACGAGATAGAGACTTGAACCAAAATGGCGAAACAAGGGTAGTCGGGTAACGAAGCGGTTCAAAATTCGGCTCAGCAGAGGAATACGCAATGGCATGAGTAATTCCGTGCTCTGATGCACCACATCCCAACCAGCCAACTCTAACAAATTGACCAGATCCTTCGTCGACAGCCAATTACTCTGAGGCTGTTTCGTGACGACTCCCAGCCATTGGCCCAATTTCAGGAGAGGATTCCAAATAGTATTAACAGAGGTCAGACACAATCGCGTGCGACCATGGGCAGCACCTCTCAGATTTTCCAATGCGGCCTGAACATCGGGTAGATATCCCACCAGATAATCCATCACGATATAGTCAAAAGTTTCTTCCCCCCGATAGTCCACGGCATCCATCCGCAGGTAATGACATCCATCCTGCTTGTTAATCGATTCAGCGCTCTCCAACATCTTGGGGCTTATATCAATTCCTAAACCATATTGAGGTCGCAGTGCTCTTAACAGTGCTCCTCGACCACACCCCGCTTCCAATACCCGGGAGCCCGCGGGTATCAGATGCCTAAGCTGATCAATCAACTGAGCATGAAATCCAGTCTGAAATTTCCGCGTTGCCGCATCATGTTCACAGACCCAGTCGAAATGTGCTGTCAGTGGATTTTTCATCAATACACAGAACTGTCTTGCGGAATAACGCCCCCGACAAGCCTTTTGAACATCACCTATCGATTCAAATTACCCTCGAATGCATTCTCGAATATAACCCATGCAATTTGATTTAAGCTCCCATTTTACGACTCCCTCTGAATACCCTCAGGAAATGCTCCGCGCCAAGGGCTTGGCTTTTTTAAAAAACCCTCCCCTCATATCACATTCATTTAATACCATGACGGCTTCCGAACATCCACCGCACTCTCCGCTTGAACTCACTGTCGTAATCCCCTGCCTCAATGAGGCATTGACTTTAGAAAGTTGCGTGCGTGAGAGCCTGGAAGCGATGACTACTGCCAATATTTCGGGGGAAGTAGTTGTGGCCGATAACGGTAGCACGGATGGCTCGCAGGAAATCGCCTTAAAATGTGGAGCCAGAGTAGTCCCAGTTTCAACCAAAGGCTATGGCTACGCTCTACGCGGAGGCATCGAGGCAGCTCACGGAAAATATATTCTCATGGGAGATGCCGATGGCAGCTATGATTTCTCTCACCTTTCCCGCTTCGTTGAACGGCTGCGAGCAGGAGCCGACTTGGTGATGGGCAACCGATTTCTCGGTGGGATCGAACCCGGCGCGATGCCGTGGAAAAACCGGCACATCGGAAATCCCATCCTATCCTTTATCGGTCGCCTATTTTTCAATACCGGTATCGGCGATTTCCATTGTGGCCTGCGTGGCTTCACCACCGAGGCATATCAACGGATGGACCTGCGCACTACGGGTATGGAGCTCGCGTCGGAAATCGTCATCAAGTCCGTGCTCTTTGACCTGCGCGTCGATGAAGTGCCCACGGTGTTGCGCAAAGACGGACGCGATCGACCTCCTCACCTTCGTCCTTGGCGAGATGGCTGGCGTCATCTGCGCTTCATGCTATTGTTCAGCCCACGCTGGTTGTTTTGGTATCCCGGTATTATACTCATGACAATTGGGATCGCCGTGGGTGCCGCGTTATTGCCGGGCCCATTACTATTGGGCAAAGTCACTTTGGATGTGCATACTCTCCTCTTTGCCGGAGTAGCTGTTCTGATTGGATTCCAGGCGGTTTCCTTTGCCGTGCTCAGTAAATTATTTGCTGTTAGCGCGGGTCTCTATCGAGCAGAAGCTGGTTTTGAGAAATGGATCAAATATCTCACTTTAGAAGTAGGCCTCGTGGCTGGAAGTTTGCTGGTCGCCATCGGCCTCATTTTGTCCATCGGAGCTGTGCGCTTCTGGGGTGATCAAGGTTTCGGCAGCTTACAACCAAGTGATGCGATGCGTTGGGTCATTCCAGGGGCATTGAGTCTGCTACTTGGTTTTCAAATGATTTTGACGAGCTTTTTCCTCGGAGTGCTTCGTCTGGACACACGCCACGACGATTCATGAGCGCTATCAATCGCAACTGGCTGTGGTGGGCAGCGGCGATTACCCTGACCTTCGCCAAACTTTGGCTGACCCGTGGGCAGGGAATTTTCGCAATCGGAAATGCCGGCCACGATGACCTCCTTTTCATTAATCTGGCTCACAAGCTGATACAGGGAGAGTGGCTGGGGCCCTACAATGAACTGACCCTCTCTAAAGGCCCCTTTTATCCAATTTTTATCGCGGCATCCTACTTGACCGGCATTCCGCTTTTCCTCGCCCAACACCTTTTCTACGTCTTTGCCTGCGCCATTTTTGTCAGGGCACTGCAACCCGCCATTTCCTCTCAGGCCTGCCGCGCCGCCATTTACATCGCCCTTTTATGGAATCCCATGACCTTCGATATGCAGGGAATGGGTCGAGTGCTGCGCCAGCAAGTTTACGGTCCCCTGGCCCTCTTGATTTTAGGTGGTCTGGTTGCGCTTTATTTTCGACGCTCCAGAGTGGGGAAAAGGTGGATACCTTGGAGCATCCTCACCGGACTTGCCGCCGGTTGCTTCTATCTGACTAGAGAAGAAACTGTCTGGATCCTGCCCAGTATTCTCCTACTCGTGATTGCCCATCTGGTTGCTGTGTGGAGACAATCTCCTCAACAAACTCGCAGGGCTCTATACCAGTTCGGTTTTGTCCTCGTTATCGCAGCTGTGCCTATCGTAACGGTAAGCGCGCTGAACAAATGGCATTATGGGTGGTTCGGCACTTCTGAATTTCGCTCGACAGAATTCCAACAAGCCTACGGGGCGCTTGCACGTGTTCGTGTCGGACCAGAGATCCCCCTCATTCCCGTTACCCGCCAATCTCGGGAAGCGATTGCCAAGGTCAGTCCCCGATTTGCTGAATTACAGTCCCAATTCGACGCCAGTCTGGCATTCGGATGGTCAAAAGCTTCCGAATTTTTCACTCACCTCCCTCCTGAAGAGGAACAAATTGGCGGAGGTTGGTTTATGTGGGCTCTCCGCGATGCCACCTCCAAGGCCGGCCATGCTCATAGTGCTTCGGAGGCGATCCATTTTTACGATAAACTCGCTGAAGAGATCAATCTCGCCTGTGATCAAAATAGGATCTCGGCCGGGCCACCTCGAAGTGGATTTTTGCCAATTTGGCATCGTGAACAAGCAAGTGACTTTGTCCGTAATCTCCGGATTTTCACCGATTACGTTGCTCGTTTTAGCCATTTCAGTGCTCGACCCAACCCCAGTTTCGGTTCCACAGAGCAACTACAACTATTCCACACTATAACCGGCGAAAAACTTTCCCCTCCGGTAAATATCAGCGATACGGGCAAGAATGACCTCTACCAATTCAACAACGGGAAAATAGAAACCCTCCATCGCGTCGGAAAGATGATTCGTCCGGTTTTGCCCATCCTGATCTACCTCGCACAGGCTGTCCTATTATTACGTGCGGTTTGGCTGCTTTCGCAGCGACGATGGAGCTACCCCCTGACCCTTGCACTGGCCACATGGGGGGCATGTGCGGCGTCTGTCATTATCCATGCGATTATCCACACAACTTCATTCCCGGTCCTTACCATCACCTCGTTTGCGCCGATTTATCCACTACTGCTAGTCATGGTTATCGCGGTGATCTGGGATGCCACCACTGCATGGCAACATCGTGTCAGTCCGTTACGAATAAAGGCAAACGCAGTCGTTACGGAGGGTTCCGCACAGCTTTCCGTAGGGTTATCTCGCGGTTTACCGTGGTTGCTAGGACTCTCCGCTCTCCTGCCGTTTCTCATCTGGCATCGCCAATTTTCAGAGCTGTTCTGGTTTGGAGACGATCTGTTCTTACTTGATCAGATTGCTCTGCTGGGGCTCTCCAAATGGAGCACGACCGTCTTTTCGGAGAATTTCGTTCCGCTATTCAAAGTGCTTTGGGGGCAGGCTGTTTTCACATTCCACGGCAGCTATCTCGCTATGCTATGGCTGCTCTGGCTCACTCACGCGCTCAATACCGCGCTCTTAGCTCGAATCCTCCAACGCGCAGGATTCCCATTAGTAGCCACCATCATCAGCGCCCTGATTTTTGCACTAACCCCAGCAAATATCGAAACTCTTGGCTGGTCGGTCCAATGGTCTGCGGTGTTGGCAACCTGCTTCATGCTGATCGGAATCAACTGGCTGTTCCAAAATCTTCAGCCAGCCGGTTCCTTTTCATGGCGCATCAATCTAGTGCTTTTTTTATGTGCAACCGCCAGCGCATGCTCGTTTTCTCGAGGTGTTCTCACGGGTGGAGTGCTCGCTCTCGGCGTGCTCTTACCGGTGCTTTTCAATTTCCGCACCAAGGCATTCCTACGTAGCTTACCTGGCTTCATCCTGTGCTTGATCCCGGCCATTACGGTGGCGCTAATCATCAAACTTAACTCGAGCGGAAATCACCAGCATCTTTCCGGCCATTGGGGTGAAGTTCTCGAATATGGACTAAGCTTCTACCTCCTCAATCCCGCCTCCGCTATTTTGGGAGACACCTCACTGCATCCCTTTGTTATGCTGTTACTCAGCGGAAGCAAAATCTCCGTGATCCTCGGAGCTCTTATCATCAGTCGCGGCCGGATAAGAATCCTTCTCCTTCTCCTGCTCGCCTATGATCTGGGCAACGCTCTTCTTGTCGGCATCGGGCGCTATCATACAGGATTCCTCACCGCGCTTAGTTCACGCTATCAATACAGCTCACTGCTCTCCACCCTGCCCTCATTCGGACTGCTGATCGCCGCAGCCCTTAGGTTTCTTCCTTCCATTCGCTACCGCCGATGGACCACCGCTACCCTAATTGCGATTATCCTTATTTACTGTTACCAAGGATGGCCACCGACACTCAATTCGTTTACTAGTTGGCGCGGCACGGAGGTGCGTCAACTTCTCGCCAAGCCCACAACGAGCGATCCCTCGATCGCGACCCCAGCACTAGAATTCATGCACGTCGAACGCGCCAAGGCTCTTCAAAGAGCCTATAATCTACACTAAGGCTGTAGGCTAATTAGTATTGACTAAAATTTTAGCGTATTTTGTCGGAGGAGTTTTCCATTCCACCCAGCTTAACTGCCAAAGTATCGCCGCTCCTCGGTAGTCCACATCGCCCGCCAATCCTCCTCGAAAAGCAGCACGCGCACGTAATTCTATCACCGATCCCGGTGGGCCGGGTTTAAGTTGAGCTGGCTGCACGACTCGCTGTCCGGAATTTTGCAAATAGCATATCGCGGTCCAAGTTCTCCCACCATCGATTGAAAATTCGACTTGGAGAAACCCAACCTGCTCGCCCACGGCATCCGTGCTCGCTTCGATCGTGAGCGACACCTCCTGATCCTCCTGCATGGAAGTCGGAGCGTTGATCGTCAGACTGCGCTCGACCGCATGGGCAGACAAACCAGTCGCCAGTAGCGCACCAGCTACCACACCCAATCTAAGCCACCTCAAACCCTTCATTAGAATATGTCGCATCCTTTCAATGACGATCACGCCGCCGAACTAATCAAGCGCAGGTTTCGATACGCCTATTTCATCCAATTCCTTAAAGAATCCAGCTGTATTCATGCCTTACTGAAAACGTTAAATGTTAAACGCAATATTCGGCTGGAAATGCCGCGACGTGCATGCAAGGTATGAAGACTCTATCTCATGGCCAAAACACTACTCGTCACCGGCTCCTCGGGTCTCATTGGATCCGAGGTTTGCAGTCATTTTTCCCAATTGGGCTATACCATTCATGGTGTAGATAATAATCAGCGCGCCGTGTTCTTCGGCCCTCAAGGTGACACCCGCTGGAATCAGCAGCGCCTTGAGCGCGACATCCCCGGTTTCGTGCATCACGAAATCGACATTCGTGACCGCGCCGGCGTCCTCGCACTGGTGAAAGAAGTGACCCCCTCTGTGATCGTGCACACCGCCGCACAGCCATCCCATGACCGTGCAGCGGCCATCCCTTTCGACGATTTCGATACTAATGCTGTCGGCACCTTAAATCTCCTGGAAGCGGCCCGTCAGGCCTGCCCCGAATCTCCATTTGTGCACATGAGCACGAATAAGGTTTATGGGGATGCTCCCAATAGCATCGCATTAACCGAACTTGAAACGCGTTGGGATTATGCCGACGCGACCTACGAGCACGGTATCCCCGAGACCTTCACGATTGACCAATCCAAGCACTCTTTGTTTGGAGCCTCAAAAGTCGCGGCCGATGTCATGGTGCAGGAATACGGTCGTTACTTCAATCTGCCCACCTGCGCCCTTCGCGGCGGTTGCCTCACTGGCCCCAATCACACCGGGGTCGAGCTCCATGGATTCCTTTCTTATCTCGTGAAATGCAACCTAGAGGGGCGCGAATACAAGATATTCGGATACAAGGGCAAGCAAGTGCGGGATAACGTCCACTCGCTCGATGTCGCTCGTTTCATGGCTGCCTTTGTCGAGAACCCTCGCGCCGGTGAGGTTTACAACCTCGGTGGAGGCAAAGCCAACAGCACCTCGATTATTGAAGCGTTTAAGATCACTGAAAAATTCACCGGCAAAGCCCAGGTTCACACTTATCTCGACGACAACCGGGCCGGCGATCACATCTGCTATTATTCGGATCTACGGAAAATGCGCGCGCACTACCCCACTTGGGATATCACGCAAACCCTAGAAGACACGATTCGCCAAATTGTCGAAGCGTGGCAAAATCGTCAGGCAGCCAGCTAAGCTGCACAGGAAGAATCCTCTTTCGCTTATCAACTCCTGATGTTTTCCTGCCTTAAATGAAGATCCTCATCACTGGCATTTGTGGCTTTGTGGGCAGCACCTTAGCTCGCGCCCTGCTCGATGCTGATAGCAGCACCCAATTATTCGGATTGGATAACTTCATCCGTCCAGGCAGTGAGTCCAATCGAGCTGAACTCAAAATCCTCGGCGTAAAACTCTTCCACGGAGATCTCCGAAATCCCAGTGATTTAGAAACACTGCCGGCCGTTGATTTCGTGATCGATGCCGCCGCCAACCCCAGCGTCCTTGCCGGAGTGGATGGCAAATCCAGTAGCCGGCAACTCGTGGAGCACAATCTCCTCGGCACGGTCAATATGCTCGAATTTTGCAAACAGCACGGAGCGGGTATCGTGTTGCTCAGCACCAGTCGCGCTTACTCCATTCCTCCGCTGGCCGATTTGCCTGTTGAAGCGATCGACGGAGCGTATCGCCCAGTCGTTGATTCTAATCTTCCCATTGGTGTTACTGCCGCGGGCGTCAGTGAAGAATTTTCAACAACCGCTCCTGTCTCTCTTTACGGAGCGACTAAGTTGGCCTCAGAAGCACTCGCCTTAGAATACGGCGAGACTTTCAAAATCCCGGTCTTCATCAATCGTTGCGGAGTGCTCGCTGGAGCCGGGCAATTCGGTCGGCCCGACCAAGGCATCTTCGCGTATTGGATCAACAGCTGGAAACAAAAGCACCCGCTTAAATACATCGGCTTTGATGGTCAAGGACATCAGGTCCGCGACTGTCTTCATCCGCTCGACCTGCTTCCTCTACTGCAAAAACAATTCGCCGCCAGTTCGCTACCCGTTGATCACCGTATCATCAATTGTGCTGGTGGCATCGAATCTTCACGTTCACTCCGTCAGCTGAGCGAGTGGTGTGCCAATCGATATGGCCCTCAAAAAGTCGCCAGCGAAGCGACCCCACGTCCTTTCGATATTCCATGGATGGTGCTGGATTCCACCAAGGCTCAGAATATTTGGAACTGGGCACCGCAGACTCGAACCGAAACTATCCTCACCGAAATCGCCGATCACGCTGATCAAAATCCTGATTGGCTAAATCTTTCCGCTCCTCATTGATTCCTTTTTCGTATGGCACCAGATCAGCAAGAATTATCCAAAATCTATCACCGACACTTTGTGCGCACAGCGGCTTACCGCAATCGCGTATGGGAGGTTCTCACCGACAAGTTCTTTACTCGCTGGGTAAAACCTGATGCCGAGGTTCTCGATTTGGGCTGCGGCTACGGCGAATTTATCAATAATATTCAGGCCGAAAAAAAGTGGGCTATGGATTTAAATCCCGATGCTCCCAATCATCTGAGAGAAGATGTCATTTTCAGTCATCAAGACTGTGCCGAAACATGGCCAATAACCGAAAATAGTCTCGATATCGTTTTTACCAGTAATTTCTTTGAGCACCTCCCCAACAAAGAGCGCCTCAGCCTAACGCTAAGGCATATCTACAAAGCACTCAAACCGGGTGGCCAACTCATTGCCATCGGTCCTAACATCAAGTTTCTCCACGGCCAATATTGGGATTTCTACGACCATAATGTCTACCTCACTGAGACATCACTTGGAGAAGCTCTTGAAATTGAAGGATACACATTGAATGTCCTCGAACCCAAATTTCTGCCCTACACTATGGTAAGCGCCCCGGAATACCCCATGATCTTTGTGAAACTCTATCTGGCTTTCCCATTCTTATGGAAAATTTTGGGTCGTCAGTTTTTAGTGGTCGCTCGTAAACCTTCCTGATGCCAACTGAAACTTCAGGCGATAAATCCGAGGCGGATTCGCTCAAGCAAAATGTCGGTTTGAAACTATTTAGTGTAGTCATTCCGGCTCATAACGAAGAGGAGTCTCTCCCCCACACGGTGACCGACATTTATGAGGTTTTCGTGCGAGAGAACATTCCACATGAAATCGTCGTCGTGGATGATGACAGCAAGGATCGCACTTGGGAAGTCCTGCAAGAACTCCAAAAGACAATACCCACCTTGGTTCCGGTTCAAAATCAAGGGCTCCACGGTTTTGGCCGGGCTGTCGTCTGCGGATTAAACCATATCAATGGCGATGCCTGCACAATCATGATGGCCGATGCCTCAGATTCACCTGAAGACGCGGTTCGATACTGGCTGCTTTTGAACGAGGGCTGGGAATGCGTTTTTGGGAGCCGCTTTATCGAAGGTGGCCAAGTCATCGACTACCCTCGATTTAAACTCTTCGTCAATCGCATCGCCAATCTGCTGGTGCGTATTGGATTCAATACTTCGCTGAACGATACCACCAATGCGTTTAAGGCCTATCGTGTTACAGTAATTGAGGGCTGTCGGCCATTCCTCTCGCCCCATTTTAATTTGACGGTCGAGATGCCTCTCAAAGCGATCGTGCGCAACTACAGTTGGACCGTTACACCCATATCTTGGAAAAATCGAAAACACGGGGTGCCAAAACTAAAAATTAGCGAGATGGGTAGTCGCTACTTCTTCATCTGTGCCTACGTGTGGCTCGAGAAATATTTTAGCCGAGGTGATTATCGGCGAAAATAGGAACATAACCTCGTGTTGACCTGAAGCCCCCCTGCCTATCTCGTAAACGCTTCATGATTTATCTGCTCGGAGGTTCCGGTTATGTAGGGTCTGCTTATCAGGCGCTGCTACAGAAAAAAAATATCCCGTTTCGTAATCTGCGAAGGGCTGATTTCGACTATACTGATACGGCTGCTCTTACTGAGCTTCTCCGCACCGAAAAGCCCGACTTCCTGATCAACGCCGCCGGTTACACCGGCAAGCCCAACGTCGATGCCTGTGAGCTTCACAAATCCGAATGTCTGTTCGGTAATGCCGTGCTCCCCGGCCGCGTCGCCGAAGCCTGCAACGCTGCGGGTATCCCCTGGGGTCATGTCTCCTCCGGTTGTATCTACACTGGCGCACACGAAGACGGCTCGGGCTTCACCGAAACCGATACGCCCAATTTCAGTTTCCGCACCGATAATTGCTCATTTTACAGCGGCACCAAAGCTCTCGGGGAAGAAGTGCTGGCCGGTCGCGCCGACGTTTATATCTGGCGATTGCGCATTCCCTTCGATCACAACGAAGGTCCCCGCAACTACCTCACCAAGATGATGCGCTACCAACGCCTCCTCGAAGCCTCCAATTCCATTTCACAGCTCCACGAATTCGTGGCCGCCACCTTCGCCTGTTGGGAAAAGCGCGTGCCTTTCGGCATCTACAACGTCACCAATCCCGGCCAAGTCACCACTCGCCAAGTCGTTGATCACATTCTAAAAAGCGGTGTCTGCACCAAGGACTACTCCTTCTTCGACAACGAAGACGAATTCATGCAAACCGCGGCCAAGACTCCTCGTTCCAACTGCGTCATGGATTCATCGAAACTCCAAGCTACCGGCATCAAGATGACTGAGGTGCATGAAGCCGTCGCACGTGATTTGAGCATCTGGGCTAAAGCCACTTCCTAATCCCATGAAAATTCTGATCACCGGCGGAGCCGGATTCATCGGTAGCAATCTCGTGCGACTCCTCGTCACGACGACCGAGCACACTGTTCTCAACGTCGATAAGCTCACCTATGCGGGTAACCCCCATTCGCTCGACGACCTCGCGGAACACGCACGCTACGAATTCTCGCAAACCGATATCTGCGACACGAATGCGATCACGAAGCTCTTCACCGACTTCCAACCCGACTGGGTCATGCACCTCGCGGCCGAAAGCCATGTGGATCGCTCCATCGATGGTCCTGGCGAATTCATCCAGACCAATATCGTCGGCACCTTCACTCTACTGCAAGCAGCTCGCGCCCACCACGAAGCACTCGAAGGCGCAGCCCGAGAACAATTCCGTTTCCTCCATGTGTCCACCGATGAAGTTTACGGTTCTCTCGGTGAAACCGGACTCTTCAACGAAGAGACTCCCTACGATCCGCATTCCCCTTATTCCGCCAGCAAGGCTTCCTCCGATCACCTCGCGCGCGCTTGGGCTGACACCTACAAACTGCCCGTTTTGGTGACCAACTGTTCCAACAATTACGGCCCTTACCAGTTTCCCGAAAAACTCATCCCCGTGGTCATTCTTAAAGCACTGCGCGGCGACTCTATTCCGGTTTACGGCAAAGGTGAAAACATCCGCGACTGGCTCTACGTCGGAGATCACGCCGAAGCACTTCACACCGTGATTGCCAAAGGCAAGATTGGTGAAACCTACAACATCGGCGGCAACAACGAGCGCCAGAATATCGATCTCGTTCGCCTCCTCTGCACCCTTCTCGACGAACTCAAACCGCGCGACGACGGCAAATCCTACGCCGATCAAATCTCCTTCGTCACCGATCGCCCCGGCCACGATCTGCGTTACGCGATCGACGCCACGAAAATCAAACGCGAGTTAGGTTGGGAGCCCAAACAAGACCACAGCTCTGGATTCAAAAAAACGGTCCAATGGTATCTCGATAATCAATCATGGTGGCAGGCCATCCTCGACGGCAGTTACCAGCTCGAACGAATCGGAACCAGCGGCTCCGCCTCTGGCGTTTAAGTTTCAAGTTTAAGTCGAAGCAACATGATGTCGTCCGACGAAACGTTTGAAAGATTAGAGGTTTGGAAACGGGCTCAATCGGTGAGTATTGAAATTTATCGATTGCTGAAAGAATGCCGTGATTGGGGATTTAAGGATCAAATCACTCGTTCAGCCAATAGCGTTGCCGATAATATCGCCGAAGGGGCCGAGCGCTCAGGAAAAGGTGAGTTCAGACAATTTCTCAGTTTCGCAAAAGGCTCCGCAGGTGAAGCTCGCTCACAAGTGCTTCGCGCCATTGCCTTAAAGTATATTGCGGAAGAAAATGGCAATGCCCTCATAAATGAACTTCGAGAAATCTCTCGTATGATCCACGGCCTGATCAAATCTCTCAATCGCCCATGACCGATCTTAAACTTTCTGCTTCAACTTCGACTGATGATTCCCGCAAGGGACTCATCCTCGCCGGCGGCTCCGGCACCCGGCTTTATCCCCTCACCATCGCGGTCTCCAAGCAGCTCATGCCGGTTTATGATAAACCGATGATCTACTACCCGCTGTCGGTGCTCATGCTAGCCGGCATTCGCGAGATTCTGATCATTTCGACGCCGACCGATCTACCCAACTTCGAAAAGCTCCTCGGCGATGGCTCTAATCTCGGCCTCAAGCTCAGCTACGCCGAACAACCCAGCCCCGACGGTCTCGCACAAGCCTTCACTATCGCCGCCGACGTCGGCTTTCTCACGGGCAACGAAACCTCTGCGCTGATCCTTGGCGACAATCTCTTTTATGGTCACGACTTCGTCGATTCCCTTTCGCAAGCCGATCAACGCAACGAAGGCTCGACGATTTTTGGCTACCACGTTTCCAATCCCAGCGCCTACGGAGTGGCTGAATTCGATCAAGAAGGTAAAGTCGTCTCGCTCGAAGAAAAGCCCGCACAACCCAAGTCAAACTACGCCGTCCCCGGTCTTTACTTTTACGATACCGACGTCGTCGGTCTCGCGCGTAATCTCAAGCCCTCTCCTCGTGGCGAACTCGAAATCACTGATCTAAACCGCCTCTATCTTGAACGGGGCGACCTCCATGTCGAGTTGCTCGGTCGCGGGACTGCTTGGCTCGATACCGGCACACACGATTCATTACTTCAAGCAGCCCAGTTCGTCGAAGTGCTCGAAAATCGCACCGGTTTGAAGATCGCTTGCCTCGAAGAAATCGCCTGGAAACAAGGTTGGATCAATGACGACCAGATGGACGCCAACATCGCCCAACTCGGTAAATCATCCTACGGCGCCTACCTGTCTAAAGTGCGCAGCGCTACAAAGCTCTGATTTTCAACGTGCGCCCAACGCGCGGTCGGGTTAGACCTTCGATCTTACCGGATGCTGGTTTCTTTCATCATACCTCTATTTAATTGTCTGCCACTCACCCGTGAATGTATCGCGAGTCTGCAGAAATCGCTGCCGGCAGAATTGGAATATGAAATCATCCTCGTGGATGACGGCAGCACCGATGGCACCCGCGAGTGGCTTTCGACACTCTCAAGTGAATTTGGAATCATCCTCAACGAATCCAATATCGGCTATGCCAAATCCAATAATCTCGCGGCGAAAATTGCTCAAGGCACTCTACTCTGCTTGCTCAACAATGATCTGATATTTGCCCATGGCTGGTGGAATCCCCTGTTAAATACACATCGAAAAATTGGGGGAAATGCCGGCGCGACCGGTAACGTGCAGCGCAGAGTATTGGATCGAGGCATCGATCACTCAGGCATTCGCATCAATGCGAAAGGGAAACCCGAGCACGATAAGAGCTGTTATCCTTGGCCACATCAACGACGTGAAGTTCCCGCCGTCACGGGAGCCTGTTTATTAATCAAACGGAGCACTTTTCTCGAAGAAGGTGGATTCGACGAGGCCTACCTCAATGGTGGAGAAGATGTAGACTTATGCTTTCGGTTATCCGAAAAGCGACTCATCAACACTGTCGCCTTGCGTAGCACTATCCTCCATCATGTCAGTGCTACCCCGGGACGTAAGAAATACGATGAGACCAACTCATACTTACTCGCCTCTAAATGGAGACTCCAGCTCACCGCCTTGGCCTGGCGGTCGTGGACGCGGCAATACCTCGCGGAGCTCTGGTCAAAGAGTATATCATCAGTAATTTGGAAAAATGTCGTGAGTTCACTCTTTTACCTCTGTCATTTTTCGTCACGAGCGCCACGGATCGCTATTACCGGCGTCGAGCAAATGATGAATGCCGAGTTTGCTAGGTGGCAGGCGCTATTCGGCAAAGATTAATACAACCGACCTCGCTACGATTCACTTCACCCACCACTGACTGCGAATGTCGATTCACGCTAATAAATATCCGGCCGAGATACTCGGGGATCATTCCAAAAATCAGCGATTGAGTTCCGGTAAACTAGCGATGCGCAGCGGCAATATAGAGAATTTGATCCATGCGATCATTCATAATCGCAGCAATCTTCTGAAAGTATAACCACTCTCCTCTGCTTAACGGACTGCATGAACGACGAATCCATACCCCGACATGACAATTCTGCAATCCACGGGGGAAGACGTTTCATCAAACCTGTGTCTCAACCTGCATCCAAAAATCCCTCTACTGCTGATGGCCATCACTTATGCAGTAAACTTTAGATTTGGCGATGCAGCCCATCATAATACTACATCTCGTTTCACACGACGACCATCGTCTGGTATTCTAAAACCTCTATGTTGCCCATCTAAACGGTGCCGTTAAGTTTTGCCTAGACCAAGCCAGAGGCTATCGCTTCGTTTGTTCAATTTTATGTCGTCCGCCAATCGAATTCCCTCCGCCGGTGCCTACCAGCGTCATTTCACGCACTACGAGGGCATTTTCTTCGATGAGTTTCGTCATGACTCAGCGTGGTTGCGCGACAGGGCCGAAATACATTTCCCGACACTCTCCGACACGTTGGATATCGTCATTAATGGAGAATGCGTTCCGCACCCTGATGCCACCGGAATCGAGAGTAAGTTCCCCTCTCTCGTGTGCCATCTCGCGGGGCACCCACCGCTCCCACACTCCCCGAAAAAAGCGGGGGTGTTCCAACTTCGATTAACGATTCCCGCAAGAAAAAGCCAAGCCGGCACAATACTTCATTTCTCTTTAGTAGGAGTCGTGCGAACGAACTATCTCGCTTGGATGGGCCGGATCACAAACGCGGCTTGTTTGCAGCGTTATCGGGCGCAAAATAAAAACCGCCAATTACGGCTCACTTCGATCGAAACAGCCGAAGGCGACACCATCTTCGATTTCTCTAATCGGACCGCACCCTATTCAGGAAGCTTTGCGCGTAAGCACACTAAACTCGGACTCAATATCGCTGGTTTTCTCACCGCAGATCTTGGTATTGGTGAGTCTGCACGTTGCATGGTGCGAGCAGCCGATGCCGCCCAGCTGGACACCGCCTTGGTGCCACTTAAACTCAACTGCAAGAATCGCCTCGGCGATAACACCTACACCTCACGCCTGGAAAACAAGAACCCGCACCAATTCAATGTCGTGCATCTCGACCCCCCCGCATCGCGCGACATTGATCACCACCACGGCAAAGCATTTCGGGAGGGAAAATATAACATTGGTTACTGGGCATGGGAGTTACCCGAATTCCCCGATGCTTGGGTGCCCTCCTGTGTGTATTTCGACGAAATCTGGTGTCCGAGTGAATTCGCCCGTGAAGCGATCTCCATGAAGGTTTCGCTTCCGGTCATCGTCATGCCCCATGCGATTTCATTTAAACGACCGACCGGTGATGTTCGCCAACGCTTTGACTTACCTACAGATAGATTTCTCTTCCTTGTGCTCTACGATTTAAACTCGTATTCAGAACGCAAAAATCCCGGCGCCGCGATTAACGCTTTTCGACTTTCTGGGCTTGCCGATAAAGGTGCCGCCCTCGTTTTGAAAGTGCACAATGTGCATGGTAACGAAGCTGATCTCGAAAAATTACGCGCCGACATTGCCGAGTTTGCGGGATCAGTCATTATCACCGATACGCTTTCTCGTGCGGATGTCTACGCGCTGGAAGCCGCCTGTGATTGCTATGTCTCGCTCCATCGCTCCGAGGGTTTTGGTCTGGCTATCGCTGAATGCATGTATCTCGGCAAACCAGTCATTAGCACCGATTGGTCCGCTACTTCAGAATTTGTCGACACGACTAATGGCTGCCCGGTCAATTTCAGTCTCAAGACCCTCGAAAGGAGTTTTGGACCTTACGGTAAAGGGCAAACTTGGGCCGAAGCAGATCCAGAAAACGCAGCTGAATGGATGCGTAAACTACACAGCGATACATCATTGGTCCACCAACTCGGAGATCAGGCACGCTCGACGATCGAATCGCGCTACTCTCCTCAAGTGATTGGCGCGCGCTACCGTCAGCGTCTCGAAAATATCACGATGTGGTAAAACGCTTACTCGCGGCTTATCTCCAAGCGCAGATTCTTCACCGACATATCCAGCAAGCGAGTGTCGTTGTCCGCACCACTTGCTGGACGATCACTCTGTAATCGCAGGCGGGTAATCCCAAGCTCAAGTTTCAAGGAATCAATTTCCACGGTCTCCGAGTTTTTACTGGATACATCACCAACCCAGAGCCTCTCACCCTCGCTCGACAGGACTACGGTCCGCTTACTGATACCATTGAGCACGAAACTCAGCCGAGCATTCACGCTATCATTTCCCTTGTTCGTGATGCTCAGTTCACCCGGCCCGCCGCTCCATCGCCAGTAATTTTCTTCCTGACGCTCCGCCTCGAACCAGTTTCCGCGGAAATCAACCGTCACGAGCCGATGCTCAGAAAGTCCGATCAAGTCCGCGGGACCTGTGAGCACAATGCCAGCGTGGGGAGCCACTTTTAGATCAATCACCCAATCTTTCAGACAGTAAGACAACTCACGAGGGTCCTTGCTCGCTTGGGTCACTTGATCGTCGGTTGTGAAATAAATGGCGTTTGAGCCAGGTTGCAGCACGAGGTTTTCCAGATGCACCCGAGTCACACCATCTTCGATCTGACCGCGCCACAGCTCATTATTATTCTCATCGGAAAGAGTGATTTCCTTCGGTTCCAGAGAAGAGAGAATAAAGTCCATATTCGCTTCCAAGGCAAAAGGATGAGGATTAACAAACACTACCTCCGAAGACGCACGGCACCAGCGCCAGTAGCGCTCGCGATGCCGTTCCGGCTCATGCCATTCTTCACCATAGACCACTCGAAAACGACCACCCTCCAGTGAAGACATGACACTTTCGATGCCATTCAATTGATAACCGTCTCCCTCAGGAGGCTGCAGCGCGCTGGGCGCACCAAGCAACGTTAGGTTACCCAAAATCAGGACAGGCAGCCAAGCACGGCCGTGCGGAACCAAGACATTAAAGACTAACTGCATCGGCAACAACACCCGCGAGGCCG
>Ga0105055_10005940_pt1 | contig 16977 bp, 15 predicted proteins | sample BON03_FD_78090 | JGI IMG/M metagenome (GOLD analysis project Ga0105055, IMG submission 78090) | Freshwater microbial communities from Lake Bonney liftoff mats and glacier meltwater in Antarctica - BON-03 | ecosystem: Environmental > Aquatic > Freshwater > Ice > Glacier meltwater | place: Lake...
AAAATCAAGGCATGCGCCGGCGCACGTCAATTCACAAGCGCATTGAGAAGATTTTTGATGAGGATTGGCGCACGCGTGAGGAGATTCAGATGGTGATGCAGGAGCGGCGCGAGCTGTACAATCCAAGCGATGCGGGCGAAATCGAATGATCCTTCGTAAAGTTAAGCTCACAAATTTTGGCATTTACAACGGCGAGCAAGAATTTGACTTGCTGCCATTGCCAACGGCCCAATTTAACCGACCAATTATTTTCGTGCGCGGCAAAAACGGTGTGGGTAAGAGTACACTGGTGACTGCCATCCGTTTGTGTTTACACGGCGCATTGGCGCTTGACCAACGGGTTGCGCAGCAGGAGTTTGATGATTTTCTACTCCGGCAGATTCATCGTTATCCCGACGGTGGTGATCAGCCGACGGCAGCTAGTGTCGAAGTGCAATTCGACTATGTCAACCTGGGTAAGAAGGTGACATACCGAGTTGTGCGGGCATGGAACAGACAAGGTAACCGGGTTGTCAAGCAATTATCGATCTGGGGCAATGATGAGCCTTTATCCGATGGTGGTATTGAACAGAGCGAAACATGGCTACGCGAGTTGGTGCCACCAGGCATCTTAAACCTATTTTTCTTCGATGGGGAAAAAATTCAGACCCTCGCCGAAGATAGCGACCACAGCCATCTATTACTTGCCGAAACGGTGCGGAATTTACTCGGCTTGGATACCGTGGAGCAACTGGGCAAAGACTTGGATTTGTACATTGCCCGCCAGCGCACACATAGCCAGGTTCTGCATTTGCAAGAAGAATTGGAAATGCTGCTTGTAGAAACCACTGCTTTGGAAGCGCAGTTGGTTGATAGTGGCCAACGACAACTCGAATTAGAAGCCAAAGTCGGTGCGAGCCAAGCTTTGATTGCGGCTCAAGAAAGGCGAATTTCTGCCGAAGGGGGCAAGTTTGCCAGTGAACGTGAAGAGCGGCTGGCCCAACGCCAAACATTAGAAGCCGAGATCGAAGCCTTGCGGCGGCAAGTGGGCGAGCTTTGTAGCGGTCTGCTGCCCTTTGCCATCGCTCCCAAAATGCTTCAGGCCGTCTCGAATCGCTTGGAACGCGAGTATGAAATTACGCAGGAACAGATAGCGCAACAAGCCCTGGAACGGCGACTGGGCCAGCTCGCCGTGCGCTTGCGTAGCCCTGAATTCTGGTCTACTTTTGAGGAAAAAGTGGATGCCCAATTGCAAGCAACACTGCTGACGCAGATTACGGCCGAGTTGCAAACAGCTACTGAGCCGATGGCGGCAGCAACCGAACCGTTGCTCTTGCAGGTTGCCGACAAGGAACGCAGTACACTACAAAGTTGGATCGGGCAGGCGCTGGATCAAACCCCGCAGCGCTTTAGTGAAGCGATCAGCTTACTGAATGAGCGCGAAACTCAGCTAGCAGAGGTGAAAGCTGCTTTAGCGCGCACGCCAACGGTCGAGAGTATCCAGCCGCTGCTCACCCAATTGCACCAACTACACCATCAATTGGGTGGGCTGGAACATGAACATAAGCGTGTGCGTGATGAACAGCAAAGACTGGCTTACCGCAAAGACCAAGTGAGCATGCAACGGCAACGCATTCGCGATCAGATCGATGCTCATGAAAAGGAAACAAGTCGTATTTTCTTGGCATCCAGAACACAAAAGGTATTAGAAGCCTATCAGGCACGCGTGACAGCGCGCAAAATCACCCACCTAGAAACGTTACTGGTCAACCGATTTAATCAGATTTGTCGCAAAAAGAACTTTCTAGACCGTGTGCAGATCGATCCCCAAACCTTCCAGACGACGCTTTTTCGGCTTGGCAAAGAGTTTAGCCGTAAACAACTCTCCGCTGGCGAGAATCAGCTTTTTGCGATGGCGACCCTATGGGCGCTGCGCGAAGTCTCTGGTCGCCCTATGCCCGTGATTGTCGATACGCCGCTGAGCCGACTCGACAGCGAACACCGCGCTAGCATGATGCAGGAGTTTTTTCCCTTTGTTAGCCAACAAACGTTGATTCTAGGCACCGATATTGAGCTGGATGATGAGTTGTACCGCTATTTACAACCTGCAATTTCACACACCTACGAGCTGCGCTTTGATGCGGTGCAGGGTACAACCAGCGTTGAGCATACGATTCCGCAGCCTGATCCCAGACCCTCTATCTTGATCGAACAGTTGACATTATTATGAATTACTATCGCTTGCGCTTTGGCGAAGAAGCCTCTAGAAAATTGAGCCAACTCAAAGGCAAAACTGGGTTAACACCCAATATCCTGGCGCGTATTGGCTTCTGCATGTCGATCAACGATCCAACCCCACCCGATCCCACGGATTATCTACCTGAGAGTGACCGTGAGATTGACCGCCATACATTGACAGGCGCATGGGATAGCTTGTTTCTTGTTTTGCTCAAGGAACGCTGCCAGCAAGACGGTTTCGGTGAAGAAGATTGGTTTGTCCAGTTCAAAGCACATATGAATCGAGGTGTGCTACTGCTGGACAAACGCGTGCGCTCACTCAACGACTTGATTCATTTGTTGCCGTCAGGTTATCGACCCTCGGTTAATGGAGATGCAGCTGCGAATGGGAAGGTGAAACATGCCGTCTGAACGCATTTATTTGGACTACAATGCCACGACACCAGTTGACCCACGTGTGCTACAGACGATGTTACCCTATTTTACTGAGATTTTCGGCAATGCGGCCAGCAATGACCATGAATTTGGCATCGAAGCCAAACACGCAGTAGACAAAGCTCGCGAACAAATAGCGGACGCGATTAACGCCTTACCGGACGAGATTATCTTTACCAGCGGCGCGACTGAAGCTGACAACATTGCCCTTTTTGGCGTGGCGGAGAAATATGCCGCCAAAGGCAATCACATCATTACCTGTGTCACCGAACACAAGGCCGTTTTAGATAGTTGCCAACGGTTAGAAAAACTGGGCAAACGCGTCACCTATCTGCCTGTCGATCAATATGGGCGTATACATCTGGATGATCTGCGCAAAGCGATTACACCAGAGACGATCCTGATTTCGATTATGGCGGCCAACAATGAGATCGGCACCCTGGCACCGGTGGCTGAGATTGGCGCGATTGCTGAAGCGCATGGCGTGCTCTTTCATAGCGATGCAGTGCAGGCGGTGGGGCATATTCCCGTTGATGTGCAGGCGATGAACATCCACATGATGTCGCTGTCCGCACATAAAATGTGTGGACCGAAAGGCATTGGCGCGCTGTATCGACGGCGCAGCAATCCACGCGTGCAGCTAGAACCGATTATTTATGGGGGGGGACATGAGCGCGGGCTGCGCTCAGGCACGTTGAATGTGCCAGCCATTGTTGGCTTTGGCGAAGCGTTGGCACTAGCACAGCAGGAGATGGGCGAAGAGGATGAGAAGTTTCGGGCCTGGACTCGGCATATTTATCACCGCCTTGTCCATGAAGTGGGCGGCATTGAATTGAACGGCCACGCGAACGAACGTCTGCCGCACAACTTGAATGTGAGTATGGCCGGCGTCGAAAGTCGCGCTTTGATTGTGAAACTTAAGGATGTGGCGCTGGCGACCGGCTCCGCCTGTACTTCAGCCAAAGTCGAGCCGTCGCATGTGATTCAGGCGCTTGGCTTTGGTGATGACCGCGCGCATAGCGCAGTGCGAATTAGTGTAGGGCGCTTTAACACGGATGAGCAAATTGATCAGGCAACTGATCAGATTGTGACTGCCGTCCGTGAACTACGCCGTTTATCCTCTTCAATAAGAAATTAAACCTGGGTGGCGCAGCGCAGAACAATAGCGAAACCATGAAAGCAATCCATTACGACGCCGAAGGCGATATTCTGTCAGTGACGTTCAGTGAAACCAACGAGCAGAAACATACCGGGATTGAACTTACTGACAACATTGTGTTGTACTATAATCCAGATACAGAAAAGCCGCTGAAGCTAATTTTGTTGAGTTATCAAGCCTTGCTAGAAGCGAGCACGCAAGCCCCGATTTTACTCGATGGATTGGCTCAAGCGCCTGTCAAAGTACAAGCAACCGTAACGGCTTTGTTGCAACGCGCACCGCTGACGGCATTTTTGCAGTTAGCCGGAACGCCAGGGAAAACTCCGCTGACCAGTCGGTTACACGAAATTTTTACCCCAGACACTTTGCAGACAGTTTTAGCAAGCTGATGTTTGAATATTGTACATCCGCCTCAATCTAGCTCAATTTCATCGCGCATTAACTGATCTGCAGTCACACCAAAGACATTGGCGATCTTGATAATCAGCGTTGGATGTGGCGTTTTTTTGCCATGCTCAATATCACTGAGATAGCTAAAGGATGCAACACCTACTGCCTCAGCCAACTCCTTCAGCGTCATTCCTTGTCGATGACGTAATGTACGTACCTTTTCTCCAAATCGCTCCACGCAAACAACCTCAATTGAAAATAGGGGCTTGACAAGTGGTTAGGTGTATGCTATATTTCTCCACAAGAGACTTTCTCCATTGGAGAAATATCTGATCTGTAACTATCAACTCTTATAAACTATGATGTTCGCTGCACGCGACTCACCAGTTAGGAGAAAATCATGGCGACTTACTCTCCACAGGATTTATTCAGGCTCTGGAAACAGCAACAATTGTCCGTCGAAATGACAACTGGTCATATCTTGCAAAATATGGTCACGATGCAGGACGCAATAGACGCGCTCAAGCGTGACATTGCCGAAATGCGAACGAATAAGCCAACGTCGCCGACACTAGGTAATGAGGGCAATTCTACCACAATCAACAAACGAAAACCACACAAAAGTTAACCGACCAGCACTGACCATACCCATCGGGGGACATCGTGATGAGCAAAATTGGAATTACGCTCTACAGAGGCGAGACACCGGGCGCGGCTGGCTTTGACGTACATGGCGGCTATGGTCAAACCTGGACGACGGATGCTGAATATGCGGCCGGTTACGCTGATCCGCCGCATGGCTATGTCAAACAGGCAATTTTGCCTTCTACTGCCAAGCGACTTGTGTTGGTCACTTCTGACGACGAAGGCAACAGCGAATACAATTGGAGGGGCATAGAAACGCTCCAAGAAATTACAGGCGACCACTACATCAAAGCAATGCTCGAATCCAACTACAAGCAATTGTATGATAGTTGGCGTGAAGAATGGACGCTAGCCTTAATCCAAGCTGGGTATGATAGCATTGCTACCCTGGGATTCGATGGATCTGAGGAATATGTTCTGAACTCGTCTATTCTTGTCCAACATAAATCTTGATGGCGTGGCTACTCTTTATATATTGAGCGATAAAATCGTCTATACTGTAAACAGTTTTTTCGCTTTCTGAATAAGTTGCTTACGTCTTTCAGTTAAAGTATGAATATCCCAGGTTAGTAGACTGGCAAGTTCATGATTTAGCATTACAGATGACTGAGTGTATTTCGTCTTTTTTGCAGAAAAAGGCTGGTTGCTAGCAGAACTATTGTCTCTTGGTGCCCAAAAAGTAAGATTGCCAATGTCATGCTCGAACGGTTCAAGAGCAATATCAATATCAGGCGGCTTCGGTTTCTGTGGATAAATATGCTCAATGCTTATCTGATCAAGATCAAAGGCTGTCATTTGATTGGCTTTAGGCTTACCTGCTGCACCATTAAGAAACCATTGATGATGGTCTTCAATAGTCGTGAGAAAATGTTTAATTTTTCTCTTTTGTGTGGAGGATTCCGAATAACTAAGTTTAGCCTCCAGATTAGTCTCAAATAAAGAATCTGGAGCATCAGACGAAATTAGTGTTTGCAAATCCGATTCAATGTCATTTAATCTATAACTGGCAGGCGACCTTCTAATTTCCTTGCAATAATGATAATATCTATCCGCTAGCTTGCCTTCATGTACCCCTACAACAGTTATGTAGCGAAAGACAAATCTATCGAGAACTTGTACTAGTGCAGAAAAATCTGTTTCGTCTAGCTGATCAAAGACGCATAGAAGCAGCGGAAAACAAAGCGTATGCTGCAATATCTTAATCAGCCGAAAAAGTCTATTACGCTCCCAAGCTGAAACCACTGAGTCTTCGTAGGGCCATTCTCCTCTTTCAAGTTTAGGATAAATTCTTGAAAGAGATTCCATATTGGTGATGCGATCTACTATTTGGACAGCCTCTACATTCGACAATATATCGGGCGGAAACTTAGCCTCATACTTAAAAAAGCCTTCTCGAAAGTAATCAAACAAGTCTCTCTTAGATACTCGCTCACCTTTGAATGATATGTAATAGCTGTGAAGGAAGTCGTCGGTTTGAGAGTATTTACCAGCTAAAATGGTATGCCAATAGCTTTCGATTTGCTGCTGTTTAAGCTGATCTCCTTCCAGGAGTTCCAAAGTATAGGAACGCAGCAAATCGCCATTGCTTAGTGTCCGCCCTCGATCATTTAGCGTAGTAAATAGGTGGTAGGCTTCATGCCGATCATCACTAACAATGAAAATGGCATGGCAATCATCAGTTATGCAGCGAAGTAGAGTTAACAAGTATTCTAGTTTTGATTGAGGCGTAGAAGAATTGTCATTCAAAAATGGTTCGAATAGCTTTGACTGAATTTGCCCAAATGCATAATTCAGCCTTCTGTTAGAGTCTTGCCCTTTCTGAATTTTAGGTTTTACAATCCCAAGAAGTAGATTTTCAAAAAACATATGGTCAACTTTGGAGAGAGTTAGCCGCAAGCGTTCGCTAAGTTGTCCCTGTCCTACCTCTTCGTACGTCAAAAAGCTTCGCTTTGTTTGCTCAGCATGTGCTTTTGAATCTTTTTCAATTTGCAGATCGCCAATTTGACGTGCTTGTACAGCTAAAGTTTGTAATGCTTTAATCATTAAGCCTATCGCAATCATGAATGTTGCGAGCCGCTGTTGTCCATCTACCACTTCAAAAACACGCATTGTATTGGTATTAGGTGCATATCTCTCCACACTAACTATACCGCCAAAAAAGTGTTTTTTTGGTTTAGATGAGTCTTTTATGCGTATCTTGTATAGAGATAAAATATCGTTTATAAAGTCGATAACCTCTTCTTTTTCCCAAGCATAACCGCGTTGATAAACGGGTATGACAAAGGGAACACGTTTCGAAATAAGATCACCGACTGGCAGATTTTCTGTTCCTTTAATCATTTTTTCTATCCATTATTATATCTGTTCGTCGAAGCCCAATTCGGGAATCGGTAAGGGTAATTGATAACGCTGCGCCAAAATATCACCGAATGTTGGTGTTTTTAAATCTTTACCATAGACGCTTTTAAGTTCTACCAAATATTCTGCTTGAGGGCATAATGAATGAACAATATGTGCTAAATCTAATGCACATTTTTCAGGAAGCAAGAGTTTAATGACTGGAGCACATATCTCTTGCATCTTGCGATATTCTTCAAATAGCTCAACAGGGCTTTCAAGCAAATGTTCTAAATCGCCTGGGCACATGAAACCATAATATTCTTTGTTTAGCTGCTGAATAGCCTGTTCAACTCCTTTCTTGCATAGTTCTCGAATATTCGCTTCTAAAAGCTCTTTTTTAAGTGTGAAGATATTAGGCACATGTTCTAACAGAATGTCTGGCGCAACATACCCCAAAACATTCAGTGCATTTGCACAGACAAAATTTGAATGAAGGCTGGCTACTTTGATAAGAGCATCTGTCACTGGTGACCCTTTATCATCATAACCGACAAAATTCTCATGCAAATCAAGAAATACATTAAGAATTTCTTCATAGAAAATATCAGAATCCTCGATCTCTTCAATTGCAATCAGGGAGCCGATTATATAAGGATTATCTGATATAAGATTACCGAACTCATCAAGGTTTGTGTCTGCTATAGCTGATAACAAGTTTGCTGTTGCGGCTTTGACTAGGATATCCTCGTCCTCAGCACCTTGTTGTAACACCTCTAATATCCACTTTGAGCTAAAACTCATCTGAACGACAGAGGATCGGAGGTTGGACAGAATGAATCTTTTAATCAGAGCGCCTGGAAAAGAAGATAAATGTGTAGCAGCCTTCGCAAGCACAATTCGGTCACTTTTGAGAAACCAATTTAGAGCACTCGTTCCTATTTGTGATTGTGCTGCTTGCGTAAATTCTTGAACTATAATCTCTATATCGCTCAAGATTTGAGGCCATTTCCGCACCCACCATGCAATCACAAAATCTCGTTCACGTTCGTTATAAAAGTCAATCGACAACAAACCAAATCCGTCATTCACTTTTGATAGAAGAGCGGCTTCAAATAAACCTTCTGGAACTTGTATTATGGGCATACCCCACATATGCGCAACATCAATCCAACTCACCGCTTTGTCTTGTATAAGCAGTCTATCGCCTAAAGTGTATAAAAGTGTATCTACCAACTGTTTATTCACACCAATTGCACGAGCGGCCTTCTCATGAATAAAATCTGCCAGTAGTTTGGGTTCGTCCAGTTGATCAGGCAATTGCTGACCTCGATAATGTTGCATTCCAATGCGTATCAAGAATGGATCTTGTATGTATTTGTGACCAGATGGAATAGAAACGTTAAAGAATCTGGCATACCGTTTATAGGTCTCGGCCATCTCTTCGTCGTTATACTTATTAAGGGTTACTACGCTAATTTCTTTCTTGCCCAACAGTCTGTTTGGTTGTGTTAGCCTGTCTGGATTTATGGTGAGCAGTTCAACTTCGCCGCAACTGATATATGCTGCCTCTGCTATATGGGATGGATTACCAGTTGGATCTATAAGTAAACGACTTGCAGCCATATTGGTAAAGCTAGTTACGACTGTAATATTTTCCTTTGCCAAACGCTCGCATTCTCGATCAACAGTGTATGCTAACTGTCGATTGGCCTCATTCCAGCCATCAATGAAAATAATGATCCTTTTGCCAACACGGTCAGCTATCCGACAAAGCTTATTATGAATGATCTGATAAGATGAACTCTCTGTTCCTAATTCCCATTCGAAATCTTCTTTAATTTCATCTAGCAACCCTTTTTCCAGTGCAATAGCTGGATAAAATAGACAGGGGTACCCCTTATCGAGATAGTTTTCAACGGCATGGCAAATGAAGTTCGTTTTTCCAACTTGTGGAGGCCCAGTAACGATAAGCACACGACGTTCTGGTTCGGCGAGAAATTTGTCTAATTTTTCCTGTGAAGATTTTCGCTCTACATACAAGCTTGGAATATATTTTTTGCCTGTCAGTGGGTCATCACTACGCAGGAGACGCATTCGATAATCAACTTGATTACGACAGAAGGCAATTAGATTTTCTTCAGATAACGAAATAAGATGCTCAAGTGCGTGTGTTCGGAGTTTAAGGTCATCAGCAGTGATACGGTATTTGGATTTGACATGTGGATGCTCAAGTGGAACTAAGTCTATGCTAATCAACTCTCCAGAAAAAGTATCAAAGATTTTGCTTTCGCTTCCATTTGTTAAGACAACAAATGGAGCCATTCCTCCTTTGCGTAGCAAGCGAGCATAAGAAATTCCCTGTTCACGGACATCATCATCGAGAGGTTCGCCTGGAGCTTTAACCTCGACAACCATAAGATTACGGCCATCGCAGGTACGAACAATCGCATCGGCGCGCGGTCTGAAAATTTGCCCATTTACAGATTTGCCCTTAACGGTGTATATTCCACGCCCTAGTCTTATCTCGAACGCAAATTCTACGGAAATGTCATCAGGGCCAAAGCCATGATCCCGTAGCCAGCCATATACAACCTTGGTCCTAATATCTTCTTCAGATACAAAAATAGGTTGTTGATTCGTTTTCATTTCGGATAGCTTTGATACTTTCAACAAACGCCTCTACTATTATAGTGCATTGTCCGCGATAACTATCCCTCTCGATGCACCAAAAGCGGAAGTGGGAGGTTTAGATTTTCACTCCAATATCTTTGCAGTTTATAGTTGTCGGAAATTGTTCCTAAATCCATTTTTATTTGTTCACGCACATTCGCATTATCTTGAATCCGAATTGACCATTCACTATCCCAAAATTCTTGAACAATTGGTTCGAGAATTTTCGTAACCGAACTTTCTACACTGCCGATATCAAATATCTCTACTAGACCAAAATCCGAGGCCGCTTTTAGTCGAACGGCGATAAACTCATTAAACGCATTGATGCTTACCTTCGTCATCAACTTGCTTTCCGCTTGTCCCCAAATTGTAGGATAGCGCCTTTGGACAACGCGCCAGATCGCCATAAAGATTTCGACAAGCGAGTCTTCATCGTCTTCTAAGAAATTCGCAAACGTGGTCCGCAGAAACCGCAATGATTGTTCAATCGCGCTCAATGGCACTACTTGTGTTTCAGTTCTGTTATGCTCCCATTTCAGTAGCTTATAGAACGGGCTCGATGGCAAATCGTTGATGTCTCTCAGCGTTGGTAGTTTTTCTCCATATTGGATACCAGCACCGAGTAGCCGATCTTCCAATGCCTGTTCTTCAACATCGGCAATGATAGATTTTGCGGTCGTAGCATTGACACGTACAGCTTTGCTATTGACAACAATAAATTGAAATGCCTGTTCTTGTGATGTTGCTTCAACCAAACTTACAATGAGAACTGGTAAATTTTCTTGCTCAAAGCTTGACATGCCATAGAGGCGGTGCTGTCCATCAACAATCAAGGCCGGTCTCAAATGTTCTGGCAAAGATGGGTCAAAGGTAAACTCTAAAACACCCCAATCCAATAGTCCATCACACCGATTTGAAAAGTCAATCCCAAGCTCTAATTGGCTTAGCTGCTGTGACAACGACGTAAAGGCAGTCGCGCCAGGGCTAAATGCCATGAGAATATTGCTAGGGATCGTATTAATCGCATTGGCTTCTAAAAACCTGGCGATGTGCCGAACCCTGGTCTTTCTCAAGACTCTTTGCGTGCCTTCACTAAATTCTTGTATCCGTTGAATTCCAGCCCACTGTTTAACGTCTTTCACACGAGCTTCAAATACAAAGAAGCGTGTTGTATCGTTGTCTTCCCGTTGCTGTACTAGGCAGCCAAAGTATTTTCTTGTTTCCATAAGTCAACCTACCTATTGCTAACTGCATTATTCTGGCATGTGCTCGCTACAGTATGCATCGATATTCAAAAAATGCCAGCTATCTGTGGGCTCACGGCGAGCGAATAGTAATTCCCCCACAGCTTCGGCGGGTTTATTGCAAACGACACAACGAAAATCATTTTTTGCCCACAGCGCCACTCGATAATCCCATTTCAGGTCATTGCTAAAGCTTTCACTAGTTTTATCGCTAACTAAGCACATTTCTTCATAATGAAAGTCCGCATAATCTATAAAATCCGCTTTTACTCTGTTGCATCGTCGGCAAACTTGTTTAAGATTAAATCGAGCGTTTTTTCCGCCCATCGCTTTCGGCCATTTATGTTCAGCATCAAAAGAATTATACTGATCGGGTTGATCAAATTCTATCGCACGACCACAGATATAACAATACATGTCAGTTCGTTTGGCTTCTGCGCGTATACGATCTTTCGTGGTTTGATTTGGCGCACGGTTTCTTTCCTCCAAACAGGCGAGGATCAATGAAAGCATAGGTTCCACTTGAGCAGGCGAAATCCGTGTATAATCCCTTATAAAACGCCGTATCACTTGAACATATTCATCACTTCGAAATTGATCCCCACTGTACTTCCGCTTGAGGAACTCCGAGGTCGTTATAAGCCTGCGGATTAAATAGTTTAGGCAACTGGCATAGGCTAACCGCGCAAACTCACCATCTGCTATCAATGTATTGTCAATCCGATCAATGAAAGACATTTTAGCAGATGGTTCAAAGGGAATAAGCTTTTGCAGAAGTTCCCGGAGTTGTTCGCCAGGGTTTATTTCGAATGAATCCTGAGCAGCCATATGAGCAAAATAACTCCATTACTAAGATTTGCGATTGTTATGCTAGGAGGCCGACTAAATTCCACAACGGTCTCCCCCGTTCATCAAGCAGTTGCGTCTTCACGTCGTAAATTCCGGCATGGGCGTATTCCTCCGCTATCGTCAACACATCGCCTAACTGCCGCAAGACAGCGACATCGCCGGTGTCAGCAATGGCAATCGCCTTCAATAATCCCATTCCCTCTTCACGAAAAACGTCTAGACGAATTGTCGTTCTCGCACCTGATGATAACTGCTTGCGTCGGCCATTCTGAAGACCCAAGCAAGCAGCCAGCAAAAATACATCTTTGAAAGTAGTGAAAGGTGATTGCTCTGGGTTAGGGTCATCCGTCAATTCCCTATAAATATCCATCACCGTATCATCAATATAAACCCGATCACGGCGACTAGCTTCATTTTGTTCCATGCTAGCACTCCTCAATCGCCGTACAACCGGTGGCATCATCAAAATTAAGGCGGTATTCGGCGCCGATATAGGGTTCAAGATTTTGCCGGGCTTCATCGCGCAACTCTTCATCAGTGACAAACAGGATAAGCTGTGAGGTTAAGCCTGGCAAATTGGCTGTGATGCTATTGCGATGATGCGATGATAAGCGTCCAAACGGTGTATCCATAACTAACGGCGCTTGTTCTTCGCTAACCTGTGCCATCGCCGTGATAAACGAAAGGCTGAGCACTTGTCGTTCACCCGCCGACAATTCTGGGCGAGCCGCTGTGCCATAGCGATCAATCACTTCCAAGTTATAATCTGGACCTAACCCAACCCGCTGGAAATGACTATCCTTCCAAACCAACGATTTGAAGATCTCGTTGGTCTTGGCTTCAATTTGCAAGCGCATATCATCGGCTGTCTGTTGATATTTTTCGTCAATCGCCTTCGCGCCTTGTTGCGCCAACTCTAATTTACGCGACAAATGTTTGGCCTTATCCGAACTCTTGCGCGCCTGGGTAATTTCTTTGGTTAGCTTCTCGATTTGCTTGTTAGCTTTGGCTATATGTCCCTCCAATGAGCTACACTCTACTATATAACTTTCGACATCCGCCTGAAAATGTTGTCGTTTTTTTTCAAGTTGGCGCACATCCTCTAAAGGTGAACCTTCTAATTGCAGTTCCAGCTCACTTAAGCGTGCTTCCAATATCTGAATCCGTTCTTTCACGTTAACTCGTTGCTGCATCAATCGCTTAATTTCACTTAATCGATTATCACCATTTGCCTGAAAGACCAAAAGTTGGTTATTGGTATCAAGTACCTCATTTTCCAATGACCGAGGCACGCTGTTTTCTAATAACGTGAGCAGACTCTTATACTCCGATCCATCCTCAGCAAAAGGGCGACCACAAATACAGACCAATCGTTGGAGTAAATCCTCGACAAATTGCTGTCGCACGTTGCTAGGAATCTGCCCTTTAACTCGTTTGTCATCTAAAATTGCTAATGCGCGGGCAATGATTGGACTCGCAACTATCATATATGCAGATGTGGTTTTAGTTTGAATTTCCTCAATCAGGTTTTCTTGTTCTTTCGAGGCTACCTTTGCAGATGCTTCGATTTGTTCGCGTTCTTGTTGGAGTTGACTTACCACGGCCTTCTCACGTAACTCCTGGTCAATTTCAGTCATGCGCTGACGAGCTAGCTCAATTTCCCTCTGTACTTCTGCATAACGCGTTTCCGCCTGCTTTTGCACGACTTCCTCTTGTTTGATCTGCTGCTCTAGCGCATTCAGTTCTGCATCACCAGAAGTCTGTACAAGATCTTTGAGATAGCGACGTTCCATCTCTTTGAGATGTTTACGCGCCCGATCAAGGATTTCTAAACGCAACACCAAATAGATGGCCTCTTTCACTTCACTAACCGCCTCTGGCCGGGCAAAATTATCAATCTTTTCGCCATCAAAGAGAAAATAGGTGCGCACATTGGCCGGTAAAATGGCATTAATCACGGTGCCTGGTGATCGCTCATCCTTGGCCTCACCAGACGCAATGATCCGCTTCATGATCACTTCTTCGTTATTATAGGGTTCAATGGTACCATCTACTTGCCTAACGGCGGCCACAGAACGACGCATAATATACTTTTGTTCATCATGGCTGAAGGCAAGTTCAACGCTCGTCTGCACCAGTTCACCGGGCGCGATTTTCTGCATTGCTTCTTTGCTGATTAAATTGCCAATATTCTCAACTACGTCCTTGCCGTATAAACACCAGTTTAGGGCAATAAACATCGAAGTCTTACCGGAACCATTGACACCATGGATGACCGTGACGTGACGTTTTGAATCCTTGGAGAACTCAATCCGCTGTCGGCCATAATATTGGCGGAAATTTTCCAAAGTGAGCCGTTCAAGCTTCATCGTTTGCAGCTCTCCTCAATAATCTCATCCACCTTTTCGCGAATTTCCTTTAATGCACCACTGTTTGTGTTCAAATTGGCCGTAATATATTGCTGCTCGATCTGCAATACTTCCTTCAACAGATGTTGGATCGTAGGCGGGTAATCCTTAAATATCTCAGCCAGACGGTTTTTCTGCATCTTTCACCTTTTCTAAAAATCACGCAAACCATAATGGCGGGCAATTTTCCATATAACATCGAAAGCTTCATGTTTGTTGCGCGCCGGTTCGGCGAACTCTTTAAAGCGTTGCAATTCGTGGCGCACAATACCCCGTTCGATGCCAAAGGTTGGCGAATCCTCGTCCAATACCAAAGGTGGTACAGCGATTAAGTCGTGAATCGTAGCGTATGCTTTACCAGGTGCCTTACGCAAAACGCGCCCGCGGCGTTGAATAAATTCACGTGGATTACTTGTGCTGGCCAGAAAATATGCCGTTCGTGTACTCGGAACATCAACCCCTTCATCCAGACATTTCATCGCCACCAATGCTTGTAGATGGCCGCGAGCAAAATCATCGAGGAGCCTTTGTCGTTCCGCTGCGCTTTCTTCCGCTGTAAAACGGTGGACAAGTAGCCCTTTTTCCCAACCAGTTAAGCGTACGACATCATCAATTTGGCCTGGGGCGCAGTAAAACAAAGTGTGTTCTACATAGTTTACTTGATCAATTAGTTCTGACAAAACCGTAAGTTTGTTGCTGGCTCTATTCAATAGCATTGCGCGCCGCATCAATAACGTTTTCAGCGCCTCCTGTTTATCTACATTATCTTGATGGTGTAAACGCGCAATTTTAATCGACAACGCTTCGTATTCTGCCATCTCTTCGTCGGTTAGTTCAACTAGGTGAGGATAATAATAATACGGCGTCAGGCTTACACCAATCGCATCTGCTAATGAGAGCGCAAAGACAGTTGTACCAAAATAAGCGCGCAAGGCGGCCGTGCCCACATCATCAAACCAGCGATCGGGCGTGGCAGATAAGGCCAGGCGAAAAGGAATATGCTGGGGATAATGCTGGCGGCTGTGTTCGGCACCCAGGTGATGCGCTTCATCTGCCACTATCAGCGCGGGTCCGTTTAGGCGCGTCAGGCTGGCTTGAAAATCAGAACTGATAAAGGTGGTGTGGGTCGTGATCACCGAAATAAAGTTACGATAGCCGCCATTAAAATCTAAAATCTCATGATTCAGATCATCCAGCCAGCTTGCTTTACTTTGATAGGCCAAAATTGGACGACAGCCAAAAGCCGCGGCTTCTTGTTGCCACTGATCTACCAGGTGTTGATAGGGGACGGTGATAATGAGCGCCAGACGGCTTTCACGTTCAAACAATTGCGTGGCCGCGGCCAGCGCGGTAATTGTCTTACCGGTGCCGGTTGCCATTTCAAACAAGCCCTGGCAATGATGGGCAAACCAGGCAGCAATCGCCTGCTCCTGATAGTCACGCAGGGCAATCTTTGGCGGAAGATAAGGGTGGGGCGCAGCATAGCTTACCCCAGCTTCACGCAAGCGCTGCAACTTTATCCATTCAGGTTCCGGGTATGGCCGGTCGCCCTGGCGTAATTGCACAATCTGTGCGCGCGCCGAAGCCGGCAGATCATAAACTTGCAGATTCGGGTCCTGATTATTCCACAGCCGTTTAAAGCGTTCTACGTCTGCTTGTACTAATGGGGCAAAGGCCGGCTCCCAAGATCGAAAAATCCTGATCGATTCGTAGTTGCGGGTGCCTTGAATGCTTTCATTGTAGGAACCGTTGAAAGAGATCTGGTAGCCAGCGCGATCCGTAAAGACGCCAAACTTGTCATGGAAGTCGCCATCTAATTTGTTCGTCGGCAAGGCCAGCTTAAAATCCAATATCCCGTCGGCCACCATCCAAGCCATTGCGATCAGCGTCGCTTGCTCTAAGGTTTGTTCTAAATCTTTGATATTTCTCGCGATCGCTGCGCGCAAAACAGGATCAGAACGTGCCTGGTCACCGGTCTGCAAAGCTTGCCAATCGGCCTCATTCAAGATCGGGCTTGTCACCCAGCGTGCCCGTCCTCCGTTCGCCGCAAATTTGACCATGCCCTGCGCTGTGATGCGCAGCCAGCCCGAGCTAAAGAAGCCAACGCCCCGATCATAACGCGTTGATCTGGCAAGCGCGGGGTTAAAAAAGTCAGCGATGATGTTGTGTGAGGATGTATCGATTGTGGAAGCGACGGTCAGATCTGTAAGCGACATGCGAATTATTTCAACTATCAGGTAAAAGACAAGCTTTAGTGATCGGCCCCAGATGCTTGAGCATTTTATGATTGGGGGTAGCGCCTTCATTATAACAGAGGAAGGATAGGATAAAAATCAGTAACAATGCTTATCAATGGCGCTTCGGATCCGTAAAAGCATAAATTAACCCATGTCATGTGGTAAGCAGCTTGTTTCCAGGACAAAACAGACCCTTACAGGGTGACAATGCGCCCAGTTAATTTTTTACCGACCCTTAAAACAGCCCCTACCGATTGCGCAACTTCGGATCCAGCGCGTCGCGCAGCGCGTCACCCAAAAAGTTGAAGGCCAACATCGTCAGGGAGAGCGCCAGCGCGGGGAAGAAGATTACGTGCGGGGCCAAACGGAGCGCGCCGTAG
>Ga0105055_10005943_pt1 | contig 16975 bp, 17 predicted proteins | sample BON03_FD_78090 | JGI IMG/M metagenome (GOLD analysis project Ga0105055, IMG submission 78090) | Freshwater microbial communities from Lake Bonney liftoff mats and glacier meltwater in Antarctica - BON-03 | ecosystem: Environmental > Aquatic > Freshwater > Ice > Glacier meltwater | place: Lake...
GTCCCCCGGCAAAAGTGGCAATTCTCGACACCCATGAAAAGAAACGAGAGAGCACGCGCCGCTGACGGCATAAGACCGAGGCCTTTCAGACGAAGCGCATCGCTATAAGGGGAGTTGACAAAAATTTTGAGCAAATTTGTACCACATGCTAGCACGCCCATGCGCGTACAGTAAAGTCCAAAGATAGCCGACACGTCCTCACGGAGCGTAACGGATTCCACAAGATGCTGCTTCCAGTGTGAAAAGTGGGTCCTTAGCCCTGGTGCTGCTAGGAATCCAAGTATGTCTTGGACACCGTCATTACGATCGGGAGCCAAGTCGAATTTGATTTCAGCAGACGTTGACTCTGCCTCCTCTTGGTTTTGTCTGCGCATGTCCTTGGCAAGTGCGGACGAGCGTTTCATACGGTAAAGCGACTGCATCTGTGTGGCTGAGGTCAGCACGGGCCGGTGGAATTTGGTCTGGATGTCGAGAAATTTGTCATAGATTCTGGCACGCTGCTCGCGCTGTTTGTCATTGAGCGCGCGCAGTCTGTTGCGCGCCATGTCCTGCACCGGCACATTCAATCGATTGCAGAGCGCCTGAAATCCTGGATCGTTGTCAATAGTCAAAAATCCTTCTGTGCGCGTGTCGTTCATCAGATGCTGCGTGTACGACATATTCGACTGATGACTCATAGCTGTCGGCAAGCGTGCCGTCGAAGAGCCTTTTGGAGACACAGACGAGCGCGCAGTTGGTAGTCGTGCTGTTGATGTAGAAGCACGAGATGTCGTCGCACCCCACCCAAATTGGGGTGGGGTTACTAGATCCAATCCCCAACTAGATTGGTTCTGATACTTCTTTTCATGGTCATCCATGAAGCGATCGATCGGGAAAAATGAATCTTTGAGGAAATTCATGGGTTTTGATGTGCGCACATTCGGCTTGAATTCGGCATTCACCTTGGCTTCGATGTCCAATTCTTCGCGCACGTGGTGGATGGCCTCGAGGCGCAGACGTGGTAGCTTGCAGCCTGCCGTTAAATCAACGTGTGCGGGCGCAGCCGAGTCTTGATGGATACCGGCGCGACGTGCAAAAGGCACCCGCATGCCCTCGACGCTCAGTGTGTGGAGGTGATTGCTGGATTTCATAGCACGCATCAACTCTAACATGCCGGGGCTGCCGATGTTATTGCAGTTGAGCACTAGGTTGCGGCCGACTCGGTGGCCTTGCTTGTCGTGATATGAGAGTTTGAGGGACTCGGCGAGGGCCTTTGCGCCCACATCGCCGATGCGGTTAGACGCCAGCTCAACGTTGGTAAGGGAAAAGTTGGCCTGGAAAATCTGAGAGATTTCGACAGCGGTTGCGTCGCGCAGCCAATTACTTGCGAGATGCAAGGAATTCAGAGATGTGTTGGTGTGGAAGGGTACGCTCGAGGCCAACACTTCCGACGCGCTGCCGAGATGTTTGTTTAACAGAATATTTGCACCCGCGGCATTTTTCGCTGCGCCGGCGACCTGCAAGAGGACAGCAGAGAGGGTGGCGACACCCTTGTCCCTGATGCGATTACCATTTAAGTTGAGGACCTGGAGTTTTTGAGAAAGCGCCATGCCTTGCGCTATGCTCAAGAGTCCGCTATCGCCTATGACATTATTCTGCAAGTGTAGTTCAACAAGAGGGGTGCTGGCCAACATTTTGGAAATGGCTTTACAACCAGGGTCGCCGAGGGCGTTGCTGCCAAGTTTAAGAACCGCCAGGTCGCGTCCAATGTTTGCTGTGAAAAGTGCCGTGCAACCCAGATCTCCGATGTTGTTGTGCGCGAAATTGATGTGCGTCAAATGATTGTTCTTTGGCAGACATGCTGCCAGTATCAGGCATCCTTCGTCCCGCAGCATGGTATTCACCAGATACAGCCCGGCCAGCGTGCAATGGCATCCTTCCAAATCGGACGAATCCTGCGCTCCCAGCCATTTCGCAAGTGTGCGAGCTTGATCTGAATGCAACACGCGATTTTCCACGGCAAAGACATCAATTTTCGAGCTAGCGTCAGGGCGCTGCCGTCGTTTCTGTTTCTGTACCAATTTGGCGTCGTCGAGTAACTCTTCCTGCGACTTTTTTGTTTTCATTCTCTTCTCCAACCTGCCTTCGTCTCTCACCTCTGTCACCATTGCCTGACACAACCTATCTAGATCCACCTGCAGCCCATCGTGTAAGAGCAGCAGTTGGATCCCACACTTGACCACGACAAAGTTGTTGTCCTGCCATCGCCCGCAGCGCTGAAGCACACCATGCGACCTGCTCGTATGAGGGAGATAGACCGTTTTGTGTGATTGTGTGGGAGATCAAAGACGCTGTCGTTTGGATTCTGATGAAGACATATATACCTGACGAGGCATTTACCTCGTTTTGTTGGGTGCAACGCAAAACAGCTCGCACTGTTGTGGTTCATTCGGCAACAATGAAAGCAGATCTTGATCGAGTTCAGCCAGTTCTTCATCCCGCAACCGTCGGATGTAGATTGTGCCTCTGTCCTCTGTATCGCTGCGCGGCATCGTGTCAGGACAGCACTCAGCCCGACTGCGTGCCAAGGCTGAGATTTACACAAACAACTGTTCGTGCACGTGACGTCGACATGTCCACACACAGAATGAAAATTCCCACGGTGGCTCGTTCCTGACAAAAAAAAAAATCCTGCTGGGAATGAACTGAAACTGAACTGAAACTGGCGCGCTAGAAGTGTGGATTCAAAACACACAAAAAAAAGGCTAGCTTGTGGATTCCGAACCAAAAAAAACAAGCGACGTGTCTATCCACCAAACTGTTCATTGTTTTCCCTATCTCCCCCCGTCCAAAGCCAGTACGTCAAACAAGGCATGGGGGGACACCGTTCGGTGGTTGAGGATGCGACAGATGTGGTCTTTGTCGTATCCAGCAGAGATGCGAGCCAGCCCGTCAACTTGCAGAGTGTTAACCATAGATTGACACGTATGTGGTTTGTACCGCTGTCTTTGGTATGCACGTGGTTTGTGCCTCTGCCCGTGTGTGATCACTCCCAGGTGTTTACTTCCCTCCCAACAGGAGGCGGAGTATAGTTTTTCGTGTTTTATGCCGGTAGCAGGATCCATTTTTGGACTACTTTCCCAGGCTCACTTTTCTAAAAGTGAGTTCAAGAACGGCCGTATCTCCAGATTTTGCTTTGTTTTACAAGTAATCCAAGTAATCTCATGGCGAAAGTTTTCCTCTGCGGAGGAAGTTGACCTCAGCTTCATTTCATGAATCTGAATCCATGGATCTGATTTCAAAGGCGTCTTTTTCGAAGAGAGACCGTGAAAAAAAAAATCTATCCAATGTACTAATTCGGGGATAAATGAATTCACTCCACAGACACAAAGTAATGTTATTTGGATATCAAGTAAAGCAGAACTTGAAATCTCGTTCTTGAATTCACTTTCATAAATGTGAGTCTGGGAAAGTGGTCCGAAAATTGATGCTGCTACCGGTGTTATCCAAACAAACAAACAAACAAACAAACAAACAAACAAACAAACAAACAAACAAACAAACAAACGTGTGATCACTCCCAGGGGGTTTACTTACCTCCCAACACAGGAGGCAGAGTCAAGTTTTTCGGGTTTTATTCCGACAAACAAACAAACAAACAAACCCGACTCCGGTGTGGGGTGGCTACAGTTGGTCCTTACAAATATAGGTTTCTTTGGCAGAATTCCGTCTCTTTTATAGGGCTCTTTTGCAAAAGAGACCTATGGTCCTTACAAATATAGGTTTCTTTGGCAGAATTCCGTCTCTTTTATAGGGCTCTTTTGCAAAAGAGACCTATCTCTTTTATAGGGCTCTTTTCCTAAAGAGACCTCCTAACCGCAGCCACCCTATACGAGAGTCCATATGTTCTACGTTTAGTTTTACTTTGATGTCGGGAGGCCGCTTTTCCCAACTACCAAATCCTTCATGGGTTGCCCCCTACCCCTGACTCCTTTGAGTGTTAATACTTGAGACACGAAAGTGCCTTGAGTGTCAACGCTTGGGAGGATCACTGACTCGGACGTGGGGGATTTCGGTACGCTATTCGGTGGCTAAGGATGCAACTTGTATAGGACTTGCTCAAGTTCAGGGATGCGAGCCACCCCGTCAACTTGTAGAGTGTTAACCGTGACCTCAGTTGGCGCGTAGAGTGGTTCTGGGCGGGGGTGTACCTTTGGAAGGACCGCAGGAAGAGATACGCGGTCTGAGTGGATATACTCCCAGGGGGGTTACTGCGAGCCCAAGACGGGAGGCCAAGTAAGGATTTTCGGGTTTTATAACAACAAACTAACCAACAAAAAAACAAGGAGGGGAAAAAGAAACAGGGGTGAACCAGGGGAGCTAGTCAGGTAGCGAAATTGTAAAAGCGAAGAGTTCTGGTTCTGGACAAGATCCCACGGCAACTGGGGGCCTCGTGATGATGATGATTGTTTTTATTACTATAAATAGTGGTTTAGTACCTTTGATTGAGGGTCTATGCGCTCAAATCTTATATTTTAGATTCGAGATTAGTATTGGTGGTTTGCGTTCACATCGTTTGCTTTTCTTTTTCGGAAGAAAAAATATGTTAAGGAAAAAAGCAGTTAGTCCAAGATCTCATCCCGCCTCCTAGCATATACATACACATGTGTACTTTGTACACATATACGAATATATGTATGCCGAGATTTAGTCCGTCTGGATTCTTCGGGCCCTCCAGGTGTCTCCTCCCGACTCCTGTGCTCACATCCGAGTACCCCATCTGTGCAGTGTGTGTGTGTGTGTGCGTATACACACACGTACACCGGGGGTACTACACCCACATACACTCCCACCCGAGTTAAAAATAGAAAAGACACAGACAACACCCCTATCTTTCATTTGTCAAAAATAACCCCCCACGCTCAGGCTAAGCAACAAGTGCTTGCATAGACTAGCCGAACCCCCCCATTTCCCCACCATCCTCGTTCCCCAACGCTAAATGAAACAAACTGCACATACATGAGCGCATATTCACATCCTGTAGCGAGCGTGTAAGCAAATGTGTACGCCGATTTTCACAACACCTGTCTAACGTACACACCTGCATATACATGGTGCTCACAACACCTGTTGAAATGCACATCACACTCTCCGCAAAAAATGCATATGCGCTCGTGCATGTGCGCATATGCAACAGTGCAAGCTTCTTTGCCATGGAAGCTATTGCGAATTTATCTTGAGTCTAGCGCGAGCATCGTGCATGCTGTCGTTTGCTGCCCGCTCTTGCCGCCCCTCCTTCTCTCTGGAACAAACCCGTCGCCTGACGCTGTTCTCTCAAGAAATCTGTCCAAATCCACGCTAGCTCATGACGCGGTGGACGCTGCGGTGTCGCAAAGCATCATTCGATCATCCGTGTTGGTGCAGGCCTCTTCCAGTTTGTCGATGGGTCGCACTCGCGCTTGGCCACAGAGCTCACCCATCAAAGAAATTTATTTTCGCCATTTTTCGTGCGAGTTTTTTCCGTTTCTCATCTTTCTCACCCTCGGGTCAATAAAACAAAGCAACACACAAATATTGTGAAGACAACCTAAAACCAATTGTAACTCCATGCTTAAGTGCAGAGTCAGGGTTATCAAGTAAAGGTGCAAAAAGGCAAATAACACCGAGCCCCGGGGAGTTTGGGGCACAGTCCCATCAAGATTTTCCGACGTTTTTTTTAGGAAAACATTCTTTTGAGGGGATTTAGGTGTTTTTTTAATGAAAACTTGTAAAGAATTGCAAGAAGAGTGTACAATGATCTATTCCAATATGGCTCAAGGATCAAGAACATTGTTAATCACAGATAGATATGTGATAGTCGGGATCAACATTTTACAAATCAATACAAGTCTGTCATTGACTCACATCTATTCACTCACATCGCGACCTCAACTCTGTATCCTCATCTGCTGAAAGAACATACCGCTTACGGCCCATACCCTCAAGACGCAGCAGCCCAGCGCCTTGTGTACGCCTGCCTCCACGCGCTGCTGCCTCAAGTTTAGTAGGCAGCACTCTTTTGAGATTGAAGCCAGCACCACGTAATTATCGAGTTGATGATCACAGTAGCAGCCGGCTGTGTGTCATCAACGTTCTCAGTCGGTCCCACTCCTCGAATGTAAGACCAGAGAGATCGACATCCACACGGTGTAGCCACCGCTAGCATTGGTCTCTGTCTCTTTCATTGCTACTGTCTTTGGTAGATTGTTACTCACTTGCTCTGCGAGATTGAGCTTTTTGCAGAGAGACACAATCATTTTGACTGGTATGTCTTTGCTCCCACGAGACCAATATGAAACCCATCCAAGAAGCCCAAGTCGAGGGTGTGCCAGCCCTAGGTAGCCCACCTCGCCCCTTCTCAGCTTGTTCACATTCTCACGAGACCCCAACTTAATAGCGCGACGATCCAAGACGATGTAAAACTAGCTCAGTTGTTCAGAGCGCGAGACAGTTAATTCCGAGTTCGTCGGTTCGATTCCGTCAAAACTCAAAAAACCGATAACTCAAATCTACATGCATTTGATATATATAGACCCTCAAGCAAGGGTACTAAATTACTGTTACAAATAATAAAAGCAATCATCAATCAAACACATGATGCCTCTCGACGATAGTCAGCAAGGTCCCAATCACTAACACTCTCCTCACCATCTTCATCCTCTTTCTTAGCAGCATCTGGGAGTCTCGCTCGCTTCTGACCGAGTCGTGATTTCAGAATTTCCAACTCCTTCTCGGCAGCATCCTTTTCCTGCTCTGCTTCCAGTGAGGCTTTGTTTGCTATTACAGCGTGCTTCTTGGCCACTTCAACTTCCATCATAGCCTTGAATATGTCTTGCTGGGCAGGTGTTGAAACTGCCTTTGGAGTCTGCGCAGACTCCAAAGCTCCTGCTGCTGTAACACACTTAACACTGTGTTTCTGCTCGATCGGATTGCGAAGCTCCTCCAAGCAGGCGAGCAGCGTGGTACGGCTGTGCGTGAGGAGGACAGGTGCCTAGCCGCCGTGCTGCTTACTCATATAGCATTTCAGGCTGGCGTCAAATCCTGTCGGCTTTCGTGAGAACATGTGGCCATTGTGAGTCTGCGACAATCGACTCAGATCCGGTCCCAGCGAAACCCAATATTTTGAGGCCGTCTACAAATAAATAAATACGACTATTCTTGATGTGTATTCTGTTCTTCTCCACTTAACATGGACAATGACCAAATAGAAACAAGACTGAATTCAAAATACATTGGAATAGTGATCAACATCAACAATGAAATTGCAAAATGAAACAATAAATTTATTTCAATTCACAATGAACCTGTCATTGTTCATGTGTGTTCTGTTCTTTTCATCGTTTGTTTGTATATCTGCGTATGCGAATGTCTACTTCAAAACAACAATCATAAAACAAAAAATTAAAAAATAATACTACTTCAAAACAACATTCATGTGTCCGAGGTCCATTGCTGGAGTGCCGTTCGATTCGGTCAGGCGCTTCCGGGCTTCCTTATTACTGCACACCACTTGTATGCATCTCTGTCGTAATTGAATTGCTAGCTGTGTGGCGGCATAACAAACCCAAAACCAAAACCAGTCTCGTCGAGAGGTAAAGATTGATGTGTGGAAGTACCTCCAACATATTGTCATGGGCCTGAATGTACATTTGTGAGGATTTGTGGAGAACCCTCATTCTGCACTTAGCCCCATGTCTCTCCTCCAACTACGTTCCCAAAGCTACCAATCCATCGCTCACCATAGATGACCAACCAACGAGACACTTAATACAATCGAGTGTGTCTTTACTGTCCATGAGGGGTGACTGGCTCGAAAATCCACCTCATATTGGAATGTCCTACAACATCTTACGCTGGACTTGATCCAACTCCTCACAAACCTTCTTTATGACACCTGTCAACCAGACTGGACTACCCTGACAACACACCAACAAACCTCTCTTATTCTAGGCGACCCCCCATCCACCCTACCCAAATAAAAACATCACATCTGGTTGAAGTCAACCCTCCACGCCAATCTTGATTATGTCTCTCAACTTGAAATATTCTTATATAACATGGCATAAAAAAATTTTCCCCACCCTTCACCCTCTGAGTAAACCCCAACCCCTCCCCCCTTCGCCAACCAAACCGCAATATATCTTCCTTCATTTGTGCAGTACGGACTCACAGGAACCAACACACTGCACCCGAGTACACACCGATTCTGTTTCCCATCTCCTCTCACCCACACTCTTCTAGCACCACATCTGAAACTACCCCCTCTTTCAGTCACTTAGCAGGCTCCCTGGGATTGGGTTTATCCGCACCTACCGCAAACAAGATTATTATTATTGAGGGGTTCTCACGATATCCATTCAGCTGCAGTCCAAGTGAGGGCGTGGACACCTGACAGGACGAGGCCATCAATGCCAACACTGGTGGGGCGGCACAGGCGACTCACGGGACACAAGCAACTTCGTAACAAGCAGGATGTTTCTTCCTGTAGACCTGAAGGATTCGTCTTTTCGGTCTGTCTCCACTTCATGCGGTCGGGGATCTCAATGCCTACGGCATCGGGCGTCGTGGTTGAGAAGGAGTCCGAGTACATATTGGCCCACAGTAGGACGAGGGAGTTGGACGGGCGGCCCCACTGGGGGTTGTGGGTCGGTGTGGTTTCCCGGTAGTTTTAGGGGCGACAGGGTGTCACTTTGGCTATACTACTCTTTTGGTAAGACTCCGGGCCAACATAAATCAGTGACTTAAAAACAAGAACTTTTGTGTAAGAACGAACACACAAAATACAAAGAGAAAACACAAAACAAGACAAAACAAAACAAAATAATAATCATGGTAATAATAATGATAATAAATCCACTACCAGCATACGCATATACCAAATCAAAACAACATTCATGTGTCCAGGGTCCATTGCGGGAGTGCCGTTCGATTCGGCCGGGTGCTTCTGGGCTTCCCTGTTACTGCACACTACCTGTGTGCATTCCTGGTGTAATTGAAGTGCTAGTTGTGTGGTGGCATAACAAAAACCAAATCCAAAACATGTGTCTTCAAATCCAAGGTCGATGGGAGTGTCGTCCCATTCGGTCGGGATTCTGCAGACTGCCTTCGTACTGCGCACCAGTTGTATGCGTTCCTGATGTAATTGGAGTGATAGCAGTGTGGTGGTATAACAATTCAAAAATCCAAGTCAAACCAAAAAAGGTCCATTGCAAAATTGCCGTTCGATTCGACCGGGCGCTTCCGGGTTTTCTCCTATTAGTGCACACCACTTGTGTGCGTTCCTGATGTGATTTAAGTGCTAGCTATGTGGCGTCATAACAAAACAAAACAAAAACTGCACACCAACCTGTAAGCCTTCCTGATGTACTTGGAGGGTTCAAGTTTGCGTGTTTGGTTGTTTGAGGGTAAAGTGATGGTTATAACAAACAGGCATGTTTTTTTCAGACCAAATGCTCGATCTGAGACACCTGCTTTTGCAGAGAGATTCAGACGGGCAGACAATTCTTCACTTAGCTGCGATGATGGGCCAAAAAGACCCACCTCTACTTGACACTCTGCTCGATTACAATATGTCAAGGAGTCTTTGTTACATAAGCGGTATGGTGAACCACAAAGCATGTAAGGACCCCTACTAGCGGGCCACGGACCACTTCGCGAAATATTTGGAGACGTAGAAAAGCAAGCGAGTTGTCACATGATGATATTTTTGGATAAAAAGGACAGGACTGCGAGCAATATTTGTGGGCTGATGAAATTTGCTTACGGTGTCAGTGTACTCGACCAGTACTGATTCTATTCGGCGTTGAGACGTTGGTTGGGTAGGGGTTAAAACAGAGCCACAATTCCGACAGCAGCAGAACGTGACAATTTTTTCTCGCAGTTTGGAGAGATGAAGGTTCTCAAGACGCAGACACAGACGGGGGTGTTTGGAGGTTTGTGTGCTGAGTGCATGTGGTGTGTTGTGCGTAATAGTATACGCGAATGCCATCTAGAGCCACTTGTCTTTGTCTGTAACAGTTAAGGTACTGAAATTCCTTACGCCATGGTCGAAGAGTTTCTGTTGATCGCTAACTCACCGCCTCTTCTTGGCAAGTGCGAGGAGAATGAATTCATTGAGCGCATGAACCTACGAGAATTTGAGAGAGACATCTCAGAAATGTGGGACGGCATTTGCACCTTCCTGGGTTTTCTCAAGACCACGGTCATCAAGTATGCATCCGAGCAAGTGCGGACTGCTAAGTACCGCAACGCCTTTGCTACGGAAGAGGCGCACAAATAAGATCGCCAAAGGTTGTATAACGATCGCGAATACAGTTCTGTGCGTTGGCAGTGGAAAATGATGCAGATTACCGACGACACCGAATCTATCCTCCACGCCCTACGGGAGGTGTATAATAATATTAAACGTAATCATCAGAGTCGAGATCAGGAATGGGAAGGGACAGAAGTAGAGTGTGGGTATATGATATCAGACTTCGAGGAGTCAGACGTGTTCAAGAGTAGGGGACAAGATTCGTTTGCAAGGAAACGTGAGATGCTGTCTTGGCTTTTGCAGGAGTGTATCCACGGACATACTTAAGTTTGTGTGTACATCTATGTGTGCATGCATACATGTATGTGTATATGTCTGCGTACTCTCTCTTTCTCTTTCTCTGTGTTTATATATACGGTTATGTATGTATGCAAACAAACATTCGCACACGTGCATGCATGCTGATACAAATTATGCTGCAAAAAGATATTGCTGACATGTATAAATTTACACATACACGCGCATACGCACACACACACACACACACGCGCACACGCACACACACGCACACACACACACGCACATGCACACACACGCGCACACACGCACACACTCGCACACACACGCACACACCCGACACACTCTCTCACAAACGCACACGCACAGACAAAAGATCTGGTGATCTCGCTGCATGTTCATGTGGTTCAAAAGCAGGCTACCTTGCTGTTGTGGATGTTTGCGAGAACCTTTTCTTGCTCGACGTGCCACCGGAAAATCATGTTCTGCTACATGAGCACATGCACGCTCTAGACTGGCTCTCGAAAACTTCCACACCTTCCGCATCCGGGAAAAATCAATTGCAAGCAAAATGGAAGAAGACTGCTGCTGTTGCTTACGTGAGTGAAAATACCGAGCCTGACGTGGCGATGCGTCAAAGCCCGGTTTCGAACGAGTGTTCTAACCTTGGGCATGCGTTGGCGTTTTTGAGTGCTGGTTACGGGGATTTCTGTATTCTGGAATATATTTTTTCGAAACGTGCGCTTGACAATGGTGTCATATCACCGCTGCTGATGCAAGCACAGTATGCAATTACATATCGCGGACAGACTTTGCTGCACGTTGCTGCTTGCCGAGGATCGCCTGAGATTGTCAAGTGGTTGGTATTGCGATGTGAAAAAGCCCTATTGAATGTGTTCTTCGAAGACATGGATGCCGCACACTTGGCGTTTCTTTCGGGATTTTCATATATCGGAAAATTTCTCCTGGACAAGAGGTGCGACCCCATAGATTTGTGCGGGAGAGATTATGTTTGGCATACCAAAGAGTCTGGATTTGCAGACGTGATTGGCTATGCTGTAGAAGTCGAAAATGACAGGAGAATTCCACTTATGGAGGCTGACATTGATCAGCATCTGCAGTTGCTCCGAGATGATTGTGCATGGGATTTTGTCAAATATTTTGTTGAAACGACTGTTACTTTCACTACCTCTTACTGCCCGGTGTCCTTTTCTGAGAACCTGCCAAATAGGAGACTGCCCAGGGGGGGGGAGATTTCCTGCGAAAAAGTGATCAGTCGGGTGTTTACCACCCGGCTAGTCACGGCCAGTGATTAAGTTGGGTCTTCGCCACCCAAGCAAGGAAGAAAGAAAGGGAAGCCCACAAAAGTTGTGAACTGTTTTTACCCACAGCGGGTCGATCCTAAACTAGGTCAGGAACGGTCCGGGACAGTTTCTTGGGTCCTACGTGATTCATTGGATGCGCACCATCCACTTAGGCCGAACGTCAACACTCTATGTTCGCTTGTCCCAACTTCGATTGACTAATGTATTTTTCAAAATTACCCAATGCCGAACGCCAGCACAATTATTCGGAAATCTGCAACTTTCTTTGTTTACAAGACTAACAAGTCGACTCTAACAAGTCCCAACAACCCTAACAAGTCGACCTAAACAAGTTCCAGATTGTTGCACACATTTTCTTCAACTATCAGTACAGGAAAGAAAAAAAAAACTGAAGTTGGAACTGAAGGTGGGAAAGGAGCTAAAAAGAATCTTACACAAATATGGCCATATTTGTGTGGGATTCTTTTTAACTTCTTTCCCAACTTGCCCCCGCTCCGCGACCGTGAAGTCTACTAAAAATGATTTACAATACTAAAAGAAGTTGGGACAATCGAATACAGAGTGATAACGTTTGGCTTTTTAGTCCAGTCTTTAAGTTGGGCGTTCCACCCAAGAAAGGAAAAAAAGAAAGGGTACAGGGTGAGGAGGGATGTCGGCGAAATTCAATCATGGATGCATACCCCCTTGGCTCGCTCTCGAGGAACCCAGGTACCGTAATGATTCCCCAATGTCGGTTTAATAAAACAAAACAAGACACACACCCGGATTGCCGGGATACCACGGTCTTCGCCACCCAAGACAGAAAGAAAGAAACTTGCGAACACCCACTTCAAGTAGTCGAAAATACATACCAGTCCACAAACATTGTGAACGAGACGTGGAGGGTGGGGGTAGAGACCCAAGAAAACAAAAAGATTCTTGTACCACTGTCCAAAAATGACCAGAACAAAAAGCCTCATGAGGTCGACGTAGGCATCTGTTTCAGCATTACTGGTACAAGGTTCCTGTATTACATATCGTTAAGTACCATAATTTATTGGAACAAATCGAACCAAAAAATGGGTTCGAAACTGAAGAAGTGAAGAATTGGGTTCGAATTCAGGATATCTACTCCCGCCCCCCACGTCTCTTGTGAACTGTTTTTGCCGACCAGTGGGTCGGCCATTATAGGTCGGCAACGGCCCGTGACAGTTTCTTGGGTGTTGAGTGATTAATCGGGTGCTCACCACCCGCTTTAATCCAGTGATTGAGTTGGGTATTCCAAGCCCAAGAAACAAAGAAAGAAATAGTCTAGTGATTAATAAGGTCTTCGCCACCCAAGGAAAAAAGGAAGAAAGGACAATCAGCCCATAAATTGGTCTGCTTTCGGAATATTCATGTTTGAATGGTGGGCAAAAGTTTTGACCTTCTTCGGGAGGACTCCAGCAGTGAATGAGTGTGTGTCCAGTACAGCAACGCGCTGCGGCACGTCGTCTCAAAAGGGAACACATTTCACACACCCCCACCGACGAAATTCGGGTTTCCACAGCTGTTACGCAAGATGTTCGTGCCCATGACGTCGGCATGTCTACCGTCACACCCCAAAGAAAAAAAAGATTGGACACCACGCTGTCCTGCCTACAACTAGGAGGGGTCTGGGACGGTTTCTTGGTTCCTACGTGGTTAATCAGGTGATCACCATCCCCTTTTAGTCCAATGATTATGTTGGGCATACAAACCCCAAGAAAGAAAGAAAGATCCGCTGAGTCCAGTGATAAGTTGGGGTTTCGCCACCCAAGAAGGTGATGAAATCTGGAGATTTTGTCCGCGGGGATCGAACCCAGGACTCTGCAGTGACTGGTGGATCTTCTACCATTCTACTACAGTATCAAACGCTTGATACATGTAACCGTGGTAGAGTGGTAGAAGAACTACCATTTACTGCGGAGTCCCGGGATAGATTCCTGCGGACACAATCTCCAGATTTCATCAGAAAGAAAGAAAGAAAGAACCACACTTATTAGTCCAGTGATTGAAAGAAAGAAAGAAAGCGATTAGGTTTGGTCTTCGCCACCCAAGTAACAAAGAAAGAAAAGACAACCAGCCTTGCCCATAAATTGGTCTGCTCTCGGAAAATTCATGTTTGAATGGTGGGCAAAAGTTTGGACCTTCTTCCTATGAGAACTCCAAGTGATGTGTGTCCAGTACAGCAACGCACGATTTTTTCAAAGTGGAACACATGTCACACTCCCACTTTTGAAGCGGTTATGTTTAAAATTACAAAATATCCAGATAAGAACACCCTCGTTGGAATCTCGGGCTATCAATCGGCTCGGAAGAATCGAAGATCACACGTGCATTCAATTTGATTCAAACCCCTGACGAATTTGAAGAGGGTGTTGGTGATAATTTACTGTTTCCAGAATGTGTTTGATTATTATTGTTTCCATATTTTGTAATATTACTTTTGCTGCAAACCCCAAAAGGGACCTATGCCCGTTCAGACATGAATTTTCCAAGAGCAGACCAAAATGGGTGCACCTCTCATACTTTCCACCGTTTCCTCTACGATAATATCCTGCACCTTGCCGAACGGGGCTATCTGCTGCTGCCCAGCCCGCGCGTAGTTGAATATTCCAAATAAATGAATATTCCAATACATTGACCTTGTTCCCCCCACCACATCTTTCGTATCGCCCGCTTGCCCCTTTCCCTAACAATTAATTGCGGCTTTTGTGAGAGTTTGGACTGTCTTGTTCATATGACAGGTCGGGGATAAGCTGAAAGACTTGGTTCACGACTGCGGTTTCCAGCGGGCCACCCTTGCGAATACACCTAGATGGTTCTAAACTCGTCAATATCCTGGCCAGAAGGACCAGTTTGGTTTTGCTCTGTTGTGGGGTCGACAGGCTTGTTGGATGATTCAACAGCGTTCAACGCTTCATTGCAGCAATGCAAAAGACTTGTTAGTGGGTCCTCGGCCTCTCTCGCCGCGGCGCAGTTACTTCTTTTTCGTTTTTGTTTTTCCAACAAGCAAGTATTGCTTTGCTTTATGTCATGGGTGGAGGAGGATTTCGCCGCGACAGACCCTTGACACCCGAGAACCCAAGAAATCTTGCGATCATTCAGGACCCTCCATAATGAGGCCGAACGAAATTCAGATCTGCCCAGACAACGGAGCCACCAGGTCAAAAGCCAAACCATTTCAACTTGTTCGTTGTGGGTCCGTTCAAAGACTCTCCGAGGAAGAGGAGGGATCGGTATAGCCAGCAATGTAGTTAAGGTACAGGGTGTGACTCTGGCCACCCAAGGGTTTTCAAGGGAGCACAAGGCAAGGTGGTGCGTTGCCAATCCGTTTCGTTTGTACGTGATCCTTGGCCCATCCCTGAGGAAACACCGGGACCGTAACGATTCCCCGATATCAATTTAATCAAACAGAGCAACCGTGACACACACAAATCAAACGATTCTGCTAGCAGTGGTGAAAATAAATGTACTATAGGCCGGCCAAAGGTTAGTCAATTACACTGATTAGTTTAATCGAAGAATAAATTGAGTTAATTGATGAAAGATAAATGATTTTGAGCTGTGATTTGTGAAAAATGAATAGATATTATATCAACTTGAACAGGACAGACTACTCATCAGGATTCCGACAAAAAATCTGGTATGCGGCACATTTTGTCTGATAAGTCTTGCCTGCGGCGCATTTTATTTCATCATTAAGAAAAATCTTAACGATTCTGTCACAGTGGTGCACTTGATTTCAAGTTTCTTATTCTGTCGACAACTTCACTGGTGGTATAAATGATTCGAGCTTCAATACTCAATGATTACAACGACAGAATTTGTACCAAACAGAAATAAAGAAAGTGTCAAATAACAAACCTTTCGTCAAATCAAAGCTCAAATTGCACATCAACAATTCAATTTCAAAACAGTTAATAAGAAACAACGTACGTCAACACACGTAACATCAATATTACAATTACTAGACTTGTCTCTATTCTTGTGGCTCGACGCTGTGATGGCGCTGTTGACAAGAAGTTGGTGAATTCTTGTGTACTAAAACACATCTTTTTGGAGAGAGTGTAGCAACCAAAAAAATCGCTCAAAACTCCCAGAAATGCTCTTTCTGATGCGCTACTAATGTAAATTTTCCAGATCATTTAATGAATCCACAAATCGAACAACTGTTGCGCCAACCGTTCATGCCCGTGACGCCAACATGTCCACCTCATCCAAATTCTCGAACCGCGTTGCAAATGTCCAGGGGCGGGCTTCCCTTGTCCATGTCCAAAAAAATTTCTTGGATTTCCGAGTTTTGGCCTTGGACACCAACAATTTTAGTGCAAGGGGTCCATGGACTTAGCGCTGGAGGGAAGAGACGAGGGTGATCCATTATGCAAAATGAGCATTAGGCAGGGTCTACGTGCCGACCAGCATAAGGCTGAGCCGCAGTATCAACTTCCGACGCATAAGGGATCATCCTTGTCTCTTGCCTCCAGCGCCAAGTCAAAGGATCTCTTGCAGTGAAATTGTCCATGTCCACAGGACAAAATCGAAATTCCCCTGGACATGGACAAAGGAAGCCCTCCCTTGCACATTTGAAACCCTCTTGAGACAGGTCGCGGTTCACCAGTCGTATACATTTTGAACTTTTAGGGAGGGTTAGCAGTGTGGTGGCGTCATCAACCAAATCAAAACCAATCCATTGCGGAGGTTTCGACGCGCCGGGAGCTTCACAGTCACCCTAGTACTGCGCACCACTCGTATGTATTCTCAACTTTCAGGAAGAGTTAGCAGTGTGGTGGCTTGACCAACCAAAACCAAACCCAATAAACGCTCAAAGATAAGAAACACCGTCACTATCAATAAACCAAAGCCCAAATTCAAACAAGAATTCAATTGATGCTTGGTCACACTGTAAAACCCCGGTAGCAGCCCTAACACTGTCAATCTTTTGTCGCTTTGCTCTGGGCATGATAGTTGGAGCCTTAGTCACCTGGGCTATTTATACCCAGGGACAACTCCTGTTGTGATCAAGCTTGATCATAACAGGAGTTGTCCCTGGGTATAAATAGCCCAGGTGGCTAAGGCTCCA
>Ga0105055_10005946_pt1 | contig 16971 bp, 12 predicted proteins | sample BON03_FD_78090 | JGI IMG/M metagenome (GOLD analysis project Ga0105055, IMG submission 78090) | Freshwater microbial communities from Lake Bonney liftoff mats and glacier meltwater in Antarctica - BON-03 | ecosystem: Environmental > Aquatic > Freshwater > Ice > Glacier meltwater | place: Lake...
GTGTTCTTCAAACAGATCAAGCAGACCCTGCAATTGTGCGACTTCATCGGCCACAGTGCCAACGCCGTGCGCTGGCAGGTCTGGACCGCTTTGTTGCTCTACGGGCTGTTGCGTTTCCAGGCATTCCTTCATGGCTGGGCGCACAGCTTCACCCGGTTGTTCACCCTCGTGCGCGCGCTCACTTGGGACCGAATCGATCTGCCCGATCTGCTCGACTTCTATGGGACAGCCACTGCGCGATGGCGCATGCGTGCCCAACCCGAACAGACCTATCTGCCGGGGCTCGCCCCGTTCGCCATGGGACAGCACCCCTGAGTTCATCGCCATCGTTACGCCCGTAGCATCTCCAAATTCAAGAACGACTACCCCTTCACTTCCTGCTCACCCTTGTTGCACCGCAACCACTTGCGCTGTAGTAGCTCCTGCTATAGGATGCTTGTGAAGTCGGTCGAATTCAGAAAAGTTTGATCAGCCCGTAGCTGACGGCGCCGACCAGGAGGGCGGCGGAGAGACCAACGAAGAAGGGACGCAAGCCGAGGCGCCGCAGCCGGGCCAAGCCGGTGCCGAGACCGACCGCGGCCATCACGACCGTCAAGAACCACGTGGACGCCCAGTCAATCTTGGCGAGAAACTGATGCCACTGCAGCGATTCGAGTAAACCGAAGGGTCGCAGCGACATGTCACCAACGGTCCGGACGATGGTCATCACCAGAAACCCGATCACAAACAGCGGCACGACCTGCCCCAGTTTCGCGCGGGTCGCGGGGGCGTTTCCCTCCCGGTCGGCCCGGTGAAACATCGCGGCCATAATCGGAATGACCGCGATCATGCTCAGATTGCGCATGATCTTGACCACCGTGGCGATGTTCAGAACCTCGGGCGCCTCATGTAGCTGCTCGAACACGAGCGCGGCGCCGGTTACCTGCGCGGTGTCGTGAATGGCCGTGCCAAAAAATATCCCGATGCCCCCCCGATCGCTCCCAAACAGCGCCGGAGTCACATAGGGGTAAACCAACATCGCGAGCATCCCAAAAATCGCCACACAGGCGATCGCGTAGGAGATCTCTTCGTCTTCCGCTTTGATTGTCGGGGCAACGGCCATGATCGCCGAAACCCCACAGATGCTCGTGCCTACTGCGATCAACGACGCTAATCGGCGGGACAGGCCGACTTTCGTCCCGAGCCACGGGACAAAAATCAGCGCCGCAGCAATGCTGATGATCACGATCGGCAAGGCTCCCAGACCGATGCTTCCCACCATCCCCATACTGAGACGGAAGCCGAGGAGCATGATCGCAAGTCTTTGCAATTGCTGGGTGCACGCCCGAAGTCCGGCGTGAAACACCGTCGGCACGCCGAGACTATTGCACAAAATAATCCCCATTAAGATCGCGATCGGCACCCCACTGAGCGGACTCACTTCGTAGCCGAGTAAGTCGTGGCCGATCCACGCCGCCGCCGCATCCGCGGCCACCGCCAGTCCGGCCGCCAGGGCAAAGCCCGGAACCCTCAGGCCAATCCACTCCAAGCCTCGATGGCCAAACGAATGCTTGGGCAAGGCAGCAGCTGAAGCCGGAGCCTCCCCGTCAGGAATGCCTTCAAAGCTTCCCCAACTGTCGTAGATTTCAACTTCGTTCGCAGTCTTCATCATCCGAGATCGCTCCCACTTGGTTAGAATCCGCCCATCACCGCAAGCTTGACCCTCCGTCGTCCGTCCGACCTGTCGTCACCACGCCGATCGAATTCCAGAGCTGCAATGGCCGACAAAGGTGTTACCTTGCTTCCATGAAAACCGTCCTTGCTCCTCTGGATTTCTCGCCGCTCAGTGCCTCGGTCGTCAAAGCCGCGGTGGCGCTCACCCGGGCCATCGAAGGCCGGTTGGTGCTGCTACACGTCGTGCAGCCACCCGTCATCACCAGCGAATACGGCGCGGTGATGGTCAATATTCAGGAGATCATCTCGGTGAGTGAGGCGAGTGCTCAGAAGCAACTCGAGCAGCGAACCAAGCGTCTCGCAAAGGCTGGTCTCGCCATCTCATCGAGCCTACTTACGGGTGCGCCGGTCAAGTGCATCCTTGCCGAGGCCCAATCCGTGAAGGCCGCCTACATCGTAATAGGTTCTCACGGCCACAACGCGCTCTATGATCTCCTCGTCGGCAGCACCGCCGCGGGCGTGATCAAACGGTCGCCCTGTCCCGTCTTGGTCGTGCCTCCGGTTAAAGCCAAGTTGAAGAAGTAGACGGCCGGTCCTCACGGTCCGCTTCGAGTGCGCTCCGCGAGGTCGTCGTAAATGCGCTGGGCCTCGCGAAAGCGCTCCTCGATTGCCTCGCGGTCCGCCTCGTTCGCAAATTTCCCTTGGGCGCGCATCTTTGCGATCAAGCGGTCGATCTCTTCGCTGAAGAAGCGCGCATCGTCCGGCGAGGCGACCGGGTTATCTCCGACCGTAAGATACACGGGCGACGTATGGGCAAACAGGTCGCGGTCGTTCGTGACCCAGCGATGCCCCGGTCCGATCACCCGAACCGCAATCCATCCGCTCTCCGTCACCACCACCCTCTCGTCCACTGCCAACTTGTGACGATCCGGCCCCGCCTCAATCCGCCGGACAACCTTTCCGTTCACAACAATCTCCACCGACTCCAGCGGGACAATTGACGTCGCCTCGCCCGCGATCCGAATCTCCAGCGGCCCGTCCTCGACGATGAGCTCCGCCCCCGGGTCAACCCCGTTGAAGGAGAATTGAAGGAGCGGCCCGTTCGAGACAAAGGTCCGCCCTCGTTTGAATCCCTCAATCCACGCCGCATAGGAAAACTCACCGGAAGTCTTCACGTAGACCCGCCCCGCCCCCGGCACGAGGTGGTAGGGAATGTTGAGAAACGAATCTGTGCCCGCCGAAGCCGGACAGCGAAAGCCGCAATTCAACAATCGATACCACAACGGTAGCGTAATGCGCTCGTCGTTCTGGCTCATCACGTCGATCGTGTCCGCTAGGCCCAGTGCAATATCGACCGGAAACTCGCTCGGGAGCCCCGGATGCACGTAGATGACAAACGCCCCTTGCGCTTTGGCGGCCGCGGTCTGCGGAAAGTTCCCCGGCGCATCGTAGGGAAACGGCGAATGTGGCCACCCGAAGTAGGCCGGCTCGACGAAGGTCTTCAGATTGAGGAAACCCACATGACCGTAGAGGTCGTTCCTCATCTCCTCGTTGTAGTAAACGATGTGGTTGCGCTCCGAAACTGGATCGGGTCCGCCCGTGAAATATTGCTGGTCGCTGATTGTCGCCGTGCGGGGATCGTTGCAGGGCAAAATGTTCATCACATTGAGGTCCTCCGCTTTCGCGACGTCGAGCACGTCCGCCGGTCGAATCCGATTCTCGGAAAACAGATTTCCGTGCACATGCACATCGCCCGAATACCAACCCGCCGCGGGAAGATCGGCGATTCGTGTCAGCTTGATTTCGATCTCCTGCGTCTTACCCGGAGCCACCGTCACCGATTGTTGCCTGGGCCAGTATTCCAAGCCTTTGACCACTTCGAGCTGCGCGTCGCCTGCGGGCAGCTCAACGATGAACGAGCCCGCGGTGTGAAAATAACTCGCACCTGGCTCGGCCTGCTTGCGATCGCCCAGCACGAACCGCTGCATCGCTCCACTGGGCGCATGAGAACGTTGGTCCGCACCCGTCAAATACACTCTCGCCGCCAAGGTCGCACCCGATTCGTCGACGACACGGACCCGCAGTGATCCCGCCCCCCGGTGCCGGATCGGCAAGGCCAAGTCAGCGGCTTTCCCGTCCGCCTCCGTCGTCAGTTCCCACGCCTCCCCGCTCACGCCAACCGGAACGTCGAGAAAGAAACCCGTGGTTTGACCGGGCCCCAGCCTCATTGAATGCAAGGGACGTCCCGTCCCCGTTTCGCGCAACACCCAGTCGACCGGTTCGACGTGGAGGTTGGTTACGATCACCGGGATCGACGCGGGTCTTGTTCCCCACAGATCCACCGGCAGAACGGACCCAGCCGAAGATTCTTCACCCACCATCAACCGCACTAGTCGCGGGCTTTCCAAGAGACGGAAGCCCGCACTGACCTGCCGCTCAATCTCGCTCACCGCGATCTTCGATTCCTCGCCCGTGTCGGCGCTCCACTCCCGATAAAAGGGGATATACCCGTCCCGCACGAGATCGCCAACTTTGATCACGGGCTCGCGCGGCGTATCGGTCCACCCCAGCAAACGGGTGGAGAATTCGGAAAGTTCATTGAGCAACCTCGCCGCCTCCGGATTCCCCACAAAAGTCGCCGTCTGAAATGGCGTGATGGTCAAGTGCGCGCAGAGCTCGGTATCACAATCCACATCCGCTGCGCGGGCATTGACCGAGATGGCGAGCAATCCCGCGAGTAATCCGCGGCTCAGTTTTCGATGCATCAGTGTCATTCCACCCAAAACGAATAGAGGTCGGCGTCGGCGAGATGGAAACGAAGGCGCACCCGCTGTCCAGCCAACTCGGCGAGATCGCGCCCCGGCCACCGCACTTCGGCGCGCAGGTGGTCACCAGTGACGACGGTGCATTCGGCCCGACTCCACCCCGGGAGCACTTCCCGCCCCTCGCGGTCGACGATCTCGACGCTGAGGCTTCCCCCTTCGGCCGTGGTCGCGTTGACGAATAGTTGGTGCCCTGCGATCTCCACCGGGCGCGTGTCAATCATGCCGCCGGCCGCCTCGGCGCGCATCGAGACAAACCCATCCCGGCGTAGCTTCGCCAAGTGGATCCCCCCGCGATACTCGTCGATGACCTTGGCGATACCGGGCCGATGGCGCACATCCATGCCAGTGTAGTAGAACCACAATTCGTCGCCCCTCTCGATCGGGTGGGACGCCGCGAGAATCTGGCCCGTGTCTAACGCCTGAGTCCCCAACTCCGAGATCGGAATGAAGTGCGAGCGATCGCCCACTCGCGTCCATGACCGCAGGTCGCGGCTCGAGACCAGTTTCGGCGAGCTCACCCCGTCCTGATTTCCCCGCGGTTTGGGGATCCGTCCGCTGCTTTCAAAATACGTGGGCAAGCCGATGTAGAGTCCTTCGTAGCGGAACACCGGCATGTTGTAGATCTCGACGTTATACTCCTCGGGATGGTCAATCGTCGGCCGCCACAGTTTCGGATTGGCCGCGACCTCGCGCAGATAACGCGCCCCCAGTTCCTGATCCTTCGCATCCGCGTGGTAGATCAATTCCGGCGCCGACCAATGTTCAAAATCGCTGCTCACCGACAAGTAGACCGCGCGCCCGTAAGGCCCCGGGTGCTTGACCGTCATCAGATACTGTCCGCTATGCTCATCCCAATTCAGGTGCGATTCGTCCCAACTCGGAATCGGCGGCACGTCGAGCTTGGTAAAAACAAACCCATCGGCGGAAACAATCGGCTGGCGTCCGCGCGGCCCGATCATTCCCCGATAACGACTCTCCGGCGGCGCGTGCGGATCGATGAAAACGTGTTGGGTAAACGCCTTGGGATCCCCCGCGACCATAATCAAATTGTTATCGCGACTCCCTCGATGTTCGACCACGCCAACCCGCGGTTTCTCCCAATGGAGACCATCCTTCGATGTCGCGTAGCCGGAGCCACCCGCGCCGTTGCCATCATCGGCAAACCGGATATACCACAGCTTCCACACTTGCTCCTGCTCGTCCCAGCTGGGGGCATCGCGGAGTTGGATCGCATTCCCATCCGTCGGTTGGTCGGCCCGCACCACGGGGTTACCGGCAAACTTGACGGGCTGGTGAATCACCCGGCGCACTCCGAAAAGATCACCAAGGATCAGATCATCGAGAAACAACTGACGCTCGCCCTCCCGAATCACAGGCGTCGCCGCCGAAATCTCATTCGAGAACTCGGCCGCGGGCGCAGTTGCGACTAGCTGGGCGCCGAGTGCTGCAGTTCCCATCAGCAGCGAGTGTCGCCAGCGGGTGTTCATCGTCACGGCGTCACGTCAACGAGTGCGTAAGGTCACGGCAAACAAGCGAGGATCGCCCTCTGCGTCGCGCTTGAAGTTGATCTTGAAACGCACGGTTTTTCCGCCGAGCGCCGCGAGGTTGCCACTGGAGAAATTCACCACGCAATCGAGACCCTCAGCTTGCTCCGATCGCCCGCTCTGCTCGCCCGAATATTCCTTCAGCAATCGGAATTTCGCATCGGAGATTTCCACCGACAGGTGACTCGCCGCTTCAGCGTTGAGGAAGACTTCACAACCCGCCGCCGGAAGGGTCACCGGGGCCGACCAGACCGAGCCCTGGGAAATCGCCTCGTCGCTGCGCACCTTCGACGGGTAGAGACCAAGCGCGCCCCAGCGATCGCGCGGGAGCGTCGCCATCGCCACTTCGCCGCGATAGCCTTGGTTGTATTCGGCGTTCAACCACCGGCCGAAATAGATCAGCGTTTGGTCGCCGACGTTGAGGATGCCGTTGCCCGATTGGGCGAGGACGGTCGGATAATTCTTGCCCGGCATCGGCGTGGCCGGGGTGTCGAAGCGCGAGATGTAAGTTTTACCTTTAACCGGTTCGCGAAAATGCAGGCCGTCGTTGCTGATCACGAGGCCGAGGTCGCAGGAGATTTTCCCGTAGCCAAACCAGCCCCAACGTTTTTGGGAATCTTCGTCGCCCGGCACATTGTGCCAGATTCCGTAGAACCCCACGGCCACATTACCAAAACTCTGCGCTCCCACCCCCAGATGCACTTGGTCGTAGGGTTTGGTCTGGCCGCGGTCGTCAGGGTTCGCCGGTTCGGGTAGTGAGAAGGCGTTGGTGTCGCCTGCTAGCCAATGGGCGAAGTCGGGAGAAATAATTGCATTCCCTTGACGCCCGCTGGGATTACCGCCCTCGCTGAACGTGATGCGCTGTCCATTCACGACAAACAGGTCGTTGAATTTGTAGAGCCCGGCCGTCTCCAGAAACTGATCGATGCCGAAATCGTCCGCCGCCTGCCAGTTGATGCCATCCGCGCTCGTCGCGGTGCGGATCACCCACGTCTTTCCGTTGTGGGGATTGTAGACCATCTTGTAACGGCGCGACGGATCAGGGTCATCCTCATCGAGGATGACATGAACGCCTTCAATCTGTTTGTCGGGCAGCCCGATGCCATTATTTTCCTTACTGCCGTGCACCTCAATCTGCCCGAGATTGGGCTTCGTCCAATGAATACCATCCGCGCTCTCCGCGTAGCAGACTGGGCCTTGCGTTAGGCCTTTCACATCGGGCTTATACGCGTCGCCCGGCACCTTCATCCCCACCGAGTAATACCACATCTGAAATTTGCCGCCCCGCTCGATCACCGCGCCATAGAAATGCGAGGCCACCTGATCGGGCGCCTGCGGGTCGTCCTTGCTCGGCGCGAGCACGGGCTCCTGCCGATAGGTCGGCGTGGACAAGTAGGTGCCAAGGTTTTCCCGCAGCGGGAGCAGGTAATCATCGATGCCGAGCAACAAGGCCTGCTTGCTCACCGACACTCCGGTAGACGGAAAGTGAAATTGGTCCGGCGAGGCCGGCTCGTCGGCCTGACTTTCAATCGCGGAAGTTAGCACCGCAGCGGAGATCATCATTCGAGTGAACAGTTTCATGGGGTCGGGTCAGTTGGGGTGAAGATTAGGCAAGGTGCGCTGGGAGCAGCTCAGGAGTGTTCTTCCGGCACCAAGCGATCACGCGCTTCACATCCGCTTCGGTGCCGCTGCGATAGGGAGATTGGCAGCGCAACCCGACCACGCCACCGCCAGCGACGCGTTGGATGCGGTCGATCGCCGAGTCCCACAGTCCCTGCTTCTTTACCATCGGGACGAGCGCACCATAGAGAAAATTATGGACGGCGTCCGCCAGCGGCTTGGCCTCGGCCAGCTTTCCCGCCGCGCAAAGATTGTAGAGCTCGACGATCTTCGGCGCGTTGAATCCCGTCACCGAGCAATAGCCGCCCTTCCCGCCCACCGGGACTTTTTGCAAGAAGTCTTCGCCGCCGAAGATCGCGAGATCTGGCGCCTTTCGCAGGATCGCCTTGACGCCTTTCGCGTCGAGGCCGGTGTCCTTGGTGCCGATGAAGGTCGGCACTTCGCGAGCGAGTTGCCCCATCAGCTTCGGCACGATCTTTCGCTTCGAACGTCCGGTCAAATAGAGGATGATCGGAGTCTTGCCCGCCGCCGCCGCGACTTCTTTGACGAAGCGCACCACTTCGTCGTCTTTCAATTCGAGCCAGAAGGGCAACGCGATTTGCAACCCGTCCGCTTTGAACTTTTTCGCCACCTTGACGCGTTGGATCACCGTGCGCGTGCTCAGGGCCGAGACGCCGATCTGCACGGGCAGACCGATCGCATGCGCTTCGCGACAGGCAATCTCCGTCACTTGGGTAAAGGTCGCGTCGTCCTGCGCGTAATATTCTCCGGTGGTGCCGCCCGTGTAGACGCCGCTGATGCCGCTACCAGCATAGCCGCGGATTTCCTGGGCGAATCGCTTGGCGTCGACCGTGTCGCGGACGCTCCAAGGCACGATGAGAGCGCTCCAGACGCCCCGCAGAGTTTTCCGAGTGAGTGGTTTAATTTTGGATGCCATAAATTGAGGTGATAAAGTTACGTCGTGAACCGGCCGTTGGCCGGAAGGTCTTGTAGGCCAAAGAACTTGACCGCGTTATCCCGAAGAATCAGCGGTTTCGCCTCGGCGGAAATCTCGGCGCATTCGATGCGTGCCCGCTGCATCGCGACGTGATAGAGCGGCGTGTCGCTCCCGAAGAGAATCCGCTCCGCGCCGATTTCTTCGACCGCCCACTCCACGAGTCCGGGTAAAATACTCCGCGCACTTGAAGAATCGACCCACAGGTTGCGGTGCTGCGCAGCCTGAACCGCCCGCACCTGCAAATCGACGCGGCCGTGGTCCCCGGCCCCGTTGCCCAAGTGCGCGAGCAAGACGCGAGCCTTCGGAAACCGATCGGCAAACGGCACAAACTCGGCCGGCAGGCTGTTGGGGCATCCGCTGTGCGTCATCACCGGCGCACCGACTTCCTCGAAAAACGAGAAGAGCTCATCCCCGTGATCCGCGATCCGGTAAGCGTGCTCCTCGGGGTGAATCTTGATCCCCACGCACCACGGCGCTGGCAGCATGCGCCGCGCTTGCTCGTAAGTTTCGGGCTGTAGGGGATTGACGATTACATACTGCAAAAGGCCCGGAATTGTCGGGATCTCCTCAAATGACTTCTCGTTCGCCGGGGCCACGTGCGTGCTGCGACCCCGCGGCATCAAGCCCTCGAGCGGCGAGACCACCGTCCACGTCACCCCGCAGGCCTTCGCTCGGGCGGCCACGGCTTCACCGGAGGCACTGGAGAACTGCTCGAGCAGCCCATTCTCATGGGGAAACCGACCATAGTGCCCGTGTGCGTCGATCGCGGAGATGTCGCTGGCATTCATTTTCGAAAGAGTTCTGAACTGGGGGTGGGCCTAAGCATACGGGTTCTCGTCAATTGACCGAATTGGGGAAATTCTCGGCAAAGGGGGTAAACAGTAGTGAATCGACAAAAATTACGGGTTTACGAAAAGGCGAATCTATGAAAAGTATACAAGTGTATGGTCGAATTGACATGTCAACGTTGAAACCACTACTTTCCCCCACCTCCCCTCACGCATGCTCCGACTCCATTCACTCCTCGCCCTCACCGGCGCTCTGGCTGCCCTGAACCCACTCTCCGCGACCAGTTTTGTCCACCCCGGCCTTCACCCGATCGGCTCCCAACGCCAGTTCTTCTTCGACGATCAGATCGTCGAGACGATGGACCGCACGACCCGGCGGCTAAACCCAGCCGTCAAGTTGGCCGACAACCCCGTCATCAAACAGGACAGGCCGTGGGAGGGACCCGACATGCGCCTGACGTGGGTGATCTTCGATCACCAGCTCGGCAAGTTTCGAATGCGCTACTCGGCCGGCGTTTTCAAATCCGGCGGACGCAACGAAAAGGGCGAGGTCATCGTGCTCGGCGAAGGCGATGCGACCGCTCAAAAACGCGTCACGTGCGAGGCCTTCTCGGGCGACGGGGTCAATTGGATCAAACCTGAACTGGGTCTCGTCGAATTCGAAGGTTCCAAGGCCAACAACATCCTCCCGGCGGAGGCGAACTACTCCTACTTTTTCGAGGACCTGCACGATCCGGATCCAGCTCGCCGCTACAAGGCCCACGTGCGCGCGGGCTCCTATGACGGCATCGGCATGACGCTTTCTCTCTATTACTCGGCGGACGCCTACCAGTGGACGCCCTACGAGGCAAATCCGGTGATCGACACCGGCGATCAACCCGGACGTTGGGGTCCGACGGTCTTTCTCGGTTGGGATCCGATTCGCGAGACCTATGCCGCGCATCTCGAGAACAACTTCCACATGCATTCGCCCTACCATCACCGCCGTTCGATCGGCCGGGTGGAGAGTCCCGATCTGATTAACTGGTCCGAGCCCGAGACGATCATCGTCGTCGACGAACGGGATCATCCGGACACGGAATTTTATCATCTACCCACCGCATTCTATGAAGGCTGGTATGTGGGTTTTCTCTGGATGTTCTCGACGACCAACACCACCCATGAGCCTCACTTCATTTTCAGCCGCGACGGCGTCCACTACGATCGCACTTATCGTGAGCCGATCATTCTCCGCGGCGACCATGGGGCCTTCGATAGTGTCTCGATCTACGCCAACGAACCTTTAGTCCACAACGGCGAGATCCTCTGCTACTACACGGGAACCAACTGGCGCTCGCCGGAGCAACTCGTGGTGCTCGGCGAGCGCGCCCGGGCCGGCATCGGACTCGCTCGCCTACCGCTCGATGGTTTCGTGTCGCTTGAAGGCGCGCGCCACGACTTCAGCGTGGTCACCACGCGCTCATTCACTTTCAGCGGCCAGCAACTCCACCTCAATCTGCAGGCCGCCCTCCAGCAGTGGGGCGCGGAGCCCTGCGAAGTGAAAGTGGAAATCCTCGACGGACGCCACGCGCCGATCAACGGATTCGCCATTGATGACGCCGACACCTTGACGACCACTGGCATCAACCAAGTAGTGAGTTGGAACGGCCAAAGCGATGTCTCGGCCCTCGCGGGCAAACCAGTTCGACTGCGCATCCATTTCAAGAACGCGAAACTCTACGCGTTTCAATTTCGTTAACCCTCCCGTCGACCATGACTACGACCTCTTCTCTTCACCGCCTTCGAACGCTGAATCATGCTTTCAGCCGTTTCACCCTCGCCGCCCTCCTTTTTGCAGGAGGGTTCGCACTCGCCGCCGCCCAGAGCTCGGCCCCGCTTCGCCTGCTCTTCGACGACTACTATCAAAAGATCCGCGACGATTCGCTCTATCAACAAGGCGTGGCCCGCGGCGACGCGGACCTCCGCAACCTCTCTAATTTCTATTCGCCCGACGCCAACGCGATCCCCAACGGCGCCTTTGTTTTTTCCGACCTCATCTCGGACAAATTTGCGGTCGAAATCAGCCACGCCCCAATCAGCTCCGAGCTTCTGCAAGAAGTCGGTGCCTACATGCTGGTTTGCCCGGTGAATGTCGCTAGCGGCGGGCGCGCGGACCTCACCGAGGTCGATGCGGAAATCCTGGAAAAATTTGTGGCCGGTGGAGGCCGTTTGATCGTCGTCGCGAACAGCATGCCCGATCCAACCAAAAGCGGTCTGGACTTCGTCGGCATGAATCGAATCGCCCGCCGATTCGGCGTCCAGTTCCTCGGTAAGCAAACCGATACGCTCTCCATTCCCATCGCCAATGATCACCCCATTTTCGACGGCGTGCCCGGGATCATTTTTGGCAACGGCACCACGCTCGAGGTGCTGCCCAGCGCTAGCGCCGACACGACCGTCATCCTCGCCGCCGACCATGGTTCCAGCCCCGGACCCGTCGGGGTGATCGCCTCGCACGGCGAAGGAAAAGCGCTCTTCTTCGGCGACGCCGGCACCTTCGGCAACGCCCACACCTTTCGCGACGATCTCGGCCACGATCGCGCCCTCCGTCAGATGATGTTCGCCCTTCTACCCGATGGCCCCGCTCCGCGCTATCGGTTCTCCGAGGACACCAAGCTCCGCGTCAAAATTCAACAAGAGCAGATTCTCTCCGGCTACCCCGAGTGGATGCGGGTCTTCAACCTGCCCCGGAATAAGGGCGGTCTGATCTACACCAGCGGGATGCGCCAGATCGACCTCGAGGCCTCCGGTGGATCGGCCACCAATTTTGCCAGTCACGATTTTGTCTCGGTCGTTGCCAACCAAGCCGTTGATCTGCATCTCGCGATCGGCGCTGCAAACGGACGCAGCCACGCTCTCTCGTTTCAGCAAGGCGACGATTCGCTGCGCGCCCGCATTCTCCCCTCGGGCCGCATCATCGATCCTGCGGTGCCGAGTTCCCGCGACCTGGCCGCGTGGCAAGCGACCCTCACCAACGAACTCATTCTCGGTCCGTTGAAACCTTACGCCCTCCCCGGCGAGTCATGGCCGGCCGCAGGGCTCGCCGCAGTCCCGCAACTCCAACTGACGACGTCTCCTCATTTCGTGTCTGCCGACTCCACCATCACCTTTGAGGGACCTCGCGATTATCAGGGACGGCCGTGCTTTCTCTTCCGCAAGGTCACTCGCCTGAACGGCAAGAACTGGGCCCCCGAATCTCTCGTCAGCCCTGAGTATGCGATGCAGTTCAATTCCCGCGAGATCGCGATCCTCGCCGCCGGCCTCCATTCGGTCGCGCATTATTGGGTGAGCGCTGATTCGCTGCTGCCCGTTCGCACCGAGATCAAAGTCGCCTCGGCCCTCTGGTGGAAAGACGATCGCTTCCCCGCCCGCTACCTCGGGACGCATGACTCGATGAATTACGAAAATTGGGAAACCAAGAACTTCAACGCCACCTACGGCCGCACCTTGACGGCCGATTTCGAAGTGGAGTGAAGAAGGTAACCCATTGTGGCCGAAGCTCCCGGTCGGACATCGTTGTTCTTTCCGCAGTTGCCATACGCGTGCATACATTTTTTGCTCGCGGCGCCTTAGGAACGCCGATTCCTCACTAGTTCACCGCGCGCACTTTCGGACTTTCATCCGCTTTCGATCGCCGAGGCCCCACCTCTACGCGCCCATCCCCTCTCATGCTTACCTTGCCCCAAAAACCCCCAACGACCCCACCGAGCAAACAACTTGGCCTCCGCCGCGCCCTCCTGATCGGGATCGCCCTCCTCGCGGGTCCGTTGATTCTCCCCTCAACTGCGCACGCCATGACTCCTCCCCAAAACGAGCTCACTTTCTTCGCGTTCGACAATCACTCGATTCCGTTTTCCCGCAATCTGAGCCTGACCATGAACCGTCCTGTCAAGTTCGCCGAAAACCCGGTCTTGCCGAGGGGCGAGGCCGGGGCGCCCGACCACTTCGGCGTGCAATTCTACGGGAGCGTCGTCGAGGATCAGGGGAAATTTCGGATGTGGTATGTCGCCATGGACGAGGAGTTTAAAAACTGGCCCAACGTTGATCCCACGATCTTTCGGGTCGCCTACGCAGAAAGCTCCGATGGCATTCACTGGGTCAAACCCAAGCTCCGCTTGGTCGATTACCGAGGCAGCACGCAGAACAACCTCATCGAGCTGCTGCCCAGTCCCTTGGGGATGATCAACCTCAAGGTGATTCGCGACGACGTAGATCCCGCCCCCGCTCGCCGCTACAAGATGATTTTGCACACGTGGTCGGTCGGCGACGACGGCAAGGGCGGCCGCGGCACCTTGGCCCCGCTCGTCAGTGCCGACGGGTTTACTTGGCATCCCGTTAAAAACATCCACCCGTTGAAAGGCCGCCTGCCGATCAGCGAGATGTTTCTCCCCGAGCATCACTACGAGGCCGGCAGCGGACTCTATCAATGGCAGGGCATGTATTACATCACCGGCCAGAGCAATTCCGGCCACTTTCAACACGGCACTACGCCCTACTCCGGACGCGAGGTGCTCATTCACCGCTCGGCCGACTTTGATCATTGGGAGCCTTCTGCCCACGTCGCGTTTCTACGCGAAGGTCAAAGCGGCAAATCGTTCATCTACGGCGAAGGCGAAGAGACCCACGAGGGCATCAGCGTGTGGAATCGCGGCAACGTCCTGCTCGGCCTCTCCGGCATCTGGCACGGCGGCAAGGATTGGCCAGACCGCACCATCGATCTGGGCTTCGTTATCAGCAACGACGGTCTCCACTTCCGCGAACCCTTGACCGAGTGGGTCATCTTCCCCCGCGGCCCGGACGGCGCGTGGGACCAAGGTGGGCTGATTCAGGGTCAAGGTTTCGCCAACGTCGGCGATCAAACCTACGTTTACTACGGAGCGTGGGATCCGCGTCCCGAGGTCGCGAAGGTCGGCTACCCCGCCCGCGGTGGCGTCGGCTTGGCCACCCTTGAGCGCGATCGTTTCGGCTCACTCAGTCCACGCGTCAGCGGAGCACCTGCCGACTTAACGACCACCACGATCGAGCTCGCAGACGGATCTAATCCAAAGTTCTTCATCAACGCCGACGGCCTCGGCACCGACGCCACTCTGCGCGTCGACCTCCTCGATGCCCGCGAGCAACCCATCCCTCTCGCTTCCGGCGACCACGCCGCCCTTATTCGCGCCAACGGACTCCGCACCCCCGTGCTCTTCCCGAATGTGCCAACCCTCCCCGCCGCCGTGCGCCTTCGCGTGTCCTTCGACGGCTCCGATTCCTCATCAATCAAAGTGAGCGCGCTCTATATCGTGCCGGGCACCTGAGCCTTCGACCTCGGACCTATTTTTTCACTTCTTTCAATCACCGCCCTCCCATGATCGAATCGTCCGCCTCCGCTCCGACTGACGAGACTCAGTCGATTCTCCAATCCTTGAATCAGGATGGCTTCGCCGTCCTACCGGGCGTGATCCCGCCTGAGGAAGTCAGCCGCGTCCGCGATTCCATCGTCGACACGGTGGGGAAACACTCCTCGACGCCCCCACCCAACGGCGTCGTCACCGGACTCCTGCGCAAGGATCTCAGCATGGCCCCCTACCTCACGCATCCGCGGTTCATGGGAATGATGACCGGGTTGTTTGGTGACCATTTCAAAATCTCCTTCATCACCGGCTTAGTGAACAGCGCCGGCGTCAAGCGCGGCCCCATGCACGCCGATTGGCCCTACAACCAGAATGCCGCCGCCCGGGTTCGTTCGCCTTACCCCGATGTTGTCATGCACATGGTCACCATGTGGATGTTGACCGACTACACGATCGAGAACGGCGGCACGCACATCATTCCGGGCAGTCACCTGCGCGACTACGCCCCGCGCTCCGGCAGCCAATACGACCCGATGAAGACCTACCGAAATGAGGTCCAACTCCAGGGCAAGGCGGGCGACGTCGGTATTTTCGACGCGCGCACCTGGCACGCCACCGCCGAGAACCGAACTTCCGATCCCCGCATCGGCGTGCTCATCCGCTACTGCCCATGGTGGCTCAACCTCAAGCCGCTCTGCCCGGGATCCCGCGAGCGCGCCATGATCGTCGGCGACGACCCCCAAGGCCTCACCGCCAAGGTCGAGCCCATTCCCCTCTCCGTCTTCGAAACCCTTCCCGCCAACATCAAACCCCTCCTCGCCCACATGGTCGACGAATCTTGCTAAAATGGAAACACGTCCCCTCGGCCGCAGCTCCCTGCGCCTCCCTCGTATCGGTCTCGGCAGCTCCCCTTTCGGACGCGAGATCGATGAAGCCACTAGCCAGAGCGTTCTCGACCACGCGATGAGTCACGGCATCACCTTGCTCGACACCGCCGAGTCCTACGGTGGCGGCAACGCCAAGCTCATCCGCAAGAAGGCCTACAACATCGATGACGACCGCGAAGTGAGTAGCGAGATGCACTCCGCCGAAAAAATCATTGGACGCTGGATGAACCAGCGCCGCTGCCGCGACCAACTGATCCTCTGCACGAAATTCAACAGCGGCGGTCGCCCCGACCAGGTGAAACAATCGCTCCAAGCCAGCCTCGAGCGCCTGCAAACCAACTTCGTCGACATCTACATGCTCCATTGCTGGTTCAAAGATGTGCCGATCCGCGAAACCCTCACCGCCCTCACCGAAGAGATCGCCGCCGGTCGCATTCACACCATCGGCTGCAGCAACTTCACCGCCGATCAACTCCGCGAAGCGCAAGCCGCCGCCGACGAGTTTGGCCTCGCTCGCATTAATTCCGTGCAGCCCTCCTTCAGTCTCGCCGACGCCAAAGCCCGCCTCGATCTGCTTCCCTCGTGCGAGCAGCAAGAAGTCGCCACGCTCACCTACAGCCCCCTCGCGGCGGGTTTTCTGACGGGTAAATACACGCCCGGAGGCGACATCCCCAAAGGCACCCGCTTCGATGTCAGCCCCGCGCACACCAATGTCTATTTCAGCGATCAAAATTTCCGCATCGTCCGCCAGCTTCAGGGGCTCAGCGAGGAGGTCGGCCTGCCGATGATCAGGCTCGCGATCGCCTGGGTCTTCCAACACCCCGGCGTGTCCACCGTCCTCGTCGGCGCCCGCAAACACGCCCACCTCGACAACGCGCTCAACGCCATCAAGCACCCCCTCGACCCCGCCCTGATCGCCCGCATGAACACCTGGCTCGACGAGTAACGCGCGTCCTTTCCCCTGTCATCGCGAGTCCGGCACCGCCGGACGTGGCGATCCATGCACCCTGATAGCCGCACCGCCCCACCCCTCGCCCTGTCATCGCTAGCCCGGCACCCTTTTTCTCTGTCATCGCGAGTCCGGCATCGCCGGGCGTGGCGATCCATTCAGATGGATAGCCGCGTCGCTCGCTTGGCGGGCTCCTCGCAATGACAAACTCTGTCAACGCCCGCGTAGATTTGACCCACTAACGGCCGGATAAAAATGACCCACCCCCGCGTTAAAAAAAGCGGGGGTTTATTTGGTCTTGGTGCGCGGACCTCCTTTCGGGTTGGACTCCGA
>Ga0105055_10005950_pt1 | contig 16964 bp, 9 predicted proteins | sample BON03_FD_78090 | JGI IMG/M metagenome (GOLD analysis project Ga0105055, IMG submission 78090) | Freshwater microbial communities from Lake Bonney liftoff mats and glacier meltwater in Antarctica - BON-03 | ecosystem: Environmental > Aquatic > Freshwater > Ice > Glacier meltwater | place: Lake...
TCGCAAATATTCAACAGATGGGCGGATTCCTAATGTACCATATGCCCATAATATATTTGAAATTTCCTGTGCCGATATTAATCTGCCCAGCTTCAAAAGCCGTGATTCTAAGACATCTAGAACTTCGACTGGCGGAATGCTATTCATTCTTGCAAATCCCCATAAAGAATTGGCTAGATTTTGAGAATCAAATTCTTCTATTTTCAGAGAAATCTGATTCTCAGTGAACTTTAAATATTGATCAGATGGACGGATTCCTAAGGTCCCATACGCCCATAAGATATTCGAAACATGTTGTGATTCTACCGATAATTCTAGTTTCAGCAGTTGAGATTCCAGGATAACCAGAAACTCTTCTGGGGGGCTATGGTTCATCTTGGCAAATCCCCATATGGAATTAGCCAGATTTTGAGACTTGAACTCCTTTATTTTCAAACAAATCTGGTGCTCAGAGAACTTCAAATACTCATCAGATGGACGAATGCCTAAGGTACCATACGCCCATAAGATATTCGAAATATGTTGCGGTTCAATAGATGCTTCGAGTTTCAATAGTTGTGATTCCAAAGCATCCAGAACTTCGTTTGATGGAGTGTGATTCATCTTGGCAAATCCCCATATGGAATTAGATACCTCTTGTGATTTAAATTCCTTAATTTTCAAACAAATCTGGTGCTCACTGAACTTGAAATACTCATCAGATGGATGAATTCCTAGCGTGCCACAGGCCCACAAAATATTCGAAATCTCTTGTACCTTTATCGATATGTTTAGTTTCAATAATTGCGATTCCAAGACCTCTAAAACTTTAGGAGAAGGAATTTGACGTAAACGAGCAAACGCCCAATAGGACTGTGCCACATTTATACCCTGATATAATTGATACTTTTTCAAAATATTTCCTTCAATACTACGAATCACAGCGTCATCAACAGGATTTCGAAGCTTCCCTAAAGCCCAAAATGAGGTAGTACAATCCCTCGGTGAAAACGAAATTACTTTGGTCTTGAGTTGACTTTGTATACTTGCTAGGAGAGGCAATGGAGCCATACCTTCCATTCTTGCAAAATATTCAAGAACTTTCGAAATTTCAATGTTTTGAAGTTGATTGACCAACGGAACAAGTGATCGATTAATTTTATTGACTCCAGACGGTGATATGGAATTTCGTGACCGAAACTTCGAGGCAAATTGTTTATATTGAGTCATGAGATCAATGACCTGTTTCTTGTCTTTAATGACATCTGGTAAACTAGCCACATACTTATTGAGTTCTGTCACTGTTGACAATCTGTTGCCGTTACGTAGAGAGCTACTAAAGAATCGGCTTCCAAAACACATGTTCATATGCTTCTTGACAGCATTCGTGTAGTAAAACATAATGTTCTTGCTTCTGATTACCTCACGGATTGCGATCTAATGCTACTTTCTTAGTGAACAAGATAAAAAAAAGGGTTCGAAAAATAGTACCGTTTCAATGATGCGTTGGCTCTTGTTGTTGCCTTATACATGTTGCGCCATAGAGGTGTACTTGAACGCGGCAGGAAAAGCAAGGGTATGTCCACCAGGGTATTATTGTCAGGACTCCCAACGATACAAATGTCCTAATGGCTTCTACAACGGTGATGCTGGAAAGAGTTTTTGTGCATCTTGTCCTCAAGGGTCTCGTTGTCCAATAGGTAGCGTCAAACCATTATCAATGCCCGCGAAGCAAGCCAGAGCTCTTCCGATGATTGAGGTCTCTAAGAAGACGTTCAATAGGGCTCTGTGTGACTTCGGTCACTACTGTCCTCGTGGTTCCAACGAGGTGTTTAAATGCAGTGCAGGTACTTATGGAGAAACGAATAATTTGACCAATTTTATGTGCAGTGGAATCTGTCCGGCGGGAAGTTATTGTCCTCCTGGTACTATTAACCCGATTCCTTGTCCTCCTGATAGGATTCACTTCTGCCCACCAGGGAGTCGCTCTCCATTGAGAATCGGAGCTGGAATGTACGTTATGGACAACCAGGAAAAGCAATGCGAACGAGGTTATTTTTGCGACGAGACAGGAGCTCGATTGCCATGTCCTGGAGGTACCTACGGAAAAAGTCTTATGCAAACAAATTGTTCAAAGGTTTGTGAGTCTGGGTTCTATTGCCCTCCCGGTAGTATTCGCCAGATTGAATGCATCGCTCCTGAAATCTATTGCCCTGAAGAAAGCGAATTTCCTGTAAAAGTCGGTCTTGGTAATTTTTCCAACACGAATAGATCTGAACAGTTCATTTGTCCGTTGGGGTTTTATTGCACTCGTGGAGTTCGATACCCGTGTCCAGCAGGAACGTGGAACAATGAATCGCAAGGTCTGTTGGACCAGGATCAATGTTTTCAATGTCCGCCTGGATTTATATGCAAAGAAAATGTAAAAACTGAATGCGGTGGGTCGCACCTGTATTGTCCTCCAGGGAACGGGGAGTCGCCGCTATTCGCTCCTCCAGGGTACTATACTGATACAGATTCAAAGCATCGTGCTTCAACGCGGTCAGTTTGTCATGCAGATCAGCTGATGTGCTCCTTCTTTGCATACAATGCCTTCTACTTCGAAGGTGCGACAGTTTTGGGAGAGGCGAGAAGCAGTGTTTTCCCATGTGATATAGGACACTATTGTCTTGATGGAGAACGATTTGAATGTCCGCCTGGAACCTATGGTGACTCCACTATGTTAACTAGTGACACCTGTTCTGGTGTCTGTGCTGAGGGTTTTTATTGCCCTGCCGCATCATTCGTCCCCACCGCATTTCCATGTCCTGTAGATGGATATTATTGGTAAGTTCTTCATACAGCGTCACAACAAAAAGCGCGCTAACATTCTTCTCAAGTCCTGCAGGTAGTGGTAATCCAACACCAGTATCTCTAGGGTTCTACACGAATGCACTAAAATCAAACCAGACCCAGTGTGAACCCGGATACTTTTGCGACGAAAACGGCGACAAACATCTGTGTAAAGCAGGTACCTATGGAGATGTTCCTGGTCTTTTCTCGGTTTACTGCTCGGGAAGATGCCCAGCAGGGTACTATTGTCCTCAAGGCTCTGTCTCCAAATTCGCCAATAATTGCACATCCTCGAATTCGTTCTGTCCAAATGGTTCAACTGTTCCGTTGTTAGTAAACCCAGGGTATTACTCTAACAGTGATAGATCTTGGCAGTTTGTTTGTGAACCTGGTTTCTATTGTGTCAATGGCAATAAAACTGCTTGTAGTGAAGGAACCTATGGAGCTACGCATGGTTTAACTTCATCAAACTGCACCGGGAAATGTTCGCCAGGATATTTCTGCCCATCTCAATCTGTCAGCCAAACGCAGTATCATTGCAGCGACGCTTTAGGTCTTAACAAGGAAAATCAGACATTTTTCGGCAATAATTTCGCAGATACTCGATGTGTGGTGCAAATGCTTGATGTATATCCTCAGCAGTTTTTTGAATTTTCGTTATTGCCGGTACGAACTGAACGTGACCCAAGCCAATGGAATCTGGCGTATGACAATAGGGGGTTATACGATGTTTACAATACGCTCGAGTGGGATGATATTCACATGGGATTCAGAGGTCGAGGTGAAAGCGATACATTCTTGCAAACTGGATGGAAACCAGGAGCAGGGCCTAAAACAATGTGTATGTGGAAGATGCTTCTCACAGATGATATTTATGGATTGGATGGAATGCAAAAGGAGGAAATGACGAACGACTATTTCATGATAGGCACATATTGGTCCTATCGAGATCGAATTTTTGTCAGTTCTGGAGTGAATCGTGGCACCTACGCCCACGTACCAATAGTTATTGAAAAAGAAAAATGGGTATTCTACTGCTTGGCATCAGGTGGGGCTTCTGACTCCAGCGAAGCATATGTTGCCACTCCGTCAACTCCTCTAACACAAGTATGGAGTCAGACAGACAACGGAAATGATAGAGGAACTGTTGGAACTCACCTGTCAATGATATATGGAACCACGTCTTCCGGCAAAACGGACCAGCCAATGTATCATACTCCGAATAGAAACGCGTACTCTGATGCAGTGTATGGAGGAATCCTTCACTGGGATCACCATCTGAACGAAGACGAGATCACCAACGCATACAACGTCACTAGATACTTTTACCCCAGCAATGGCATTAGACATCCTCGCGGTGTTCCTTGCGGCTCTAGTCCTACAAATGAATGGAGTCAAGGGTGGAGAGGTCGCAATATTGGTCCTATTTCTTCCGTGCATTTTGATAAAGACGACATTGGATATTACCATCCTCGACAAAGTCCTATACTGCAGTTACAGAAGCCCCTTTCAAGGTATCCATTCTTGCCATTCACTCTTGACAATAGTGATAGTATCTTGTACTGCCCTAGTGGGAGCGGTCTTCCCTCTATGACCGATATGGGCTTCTATTCTGACGTAGACAAGCAGGTGGTATGCCCTGCTGGATACTATTGCATAAATGGAAGAATGACCGCATGTCCACCTGGCAATTTTGGATCTTCCGTAGGGTTGTACACCAAGGAATGTAGTGGGTTTTGTCCTGCTGGTTCATACTGTCCATCAGCGTCAGTGAAGCCCATCGCTTGTCCTGAAAACCATTACGCAGATCAGGCAAGCATCAAGTGTACTTTGTGCAACTCTAATTATTCTGTGTGCCAGACAAGTAGAAATTGCTGTCGCAGTCCAAATCAAAGTTGGAATTGATCCGTTTCCGAATACTAGTTCAAATTCTTTTCAGGTTTGATGTGGTTTCGCTTCTCAATTTTTTTAATAGTGCCTGATCTTCAATATTTGAAGATTATTTCAGAGGCATTAATAAGCATATCGTCATATTTCGAATTTCAAAAGTTCATGTAGCGTTTTAAAAAGAATACCTGGTACATTGTACCTTGGTATTGTACCAGGTACTAATAAAAATACTCTAGAAAGGGAATTTGCGGGGACCTTAAATTCCATTAGTGGTTTGAATACAAAACGCCCATTGTTTTTAGGAAGGGAGCAAGGCACGCATAGGAAGGGAGAAAAGAGAGAGAAATATCTGAATAGCAAAGTGAATTAGGAGAGGTAGCACTGACGTAAGAGAAGAACAGCTCTATTGCTCGTATCTATTTGTCAGTTTATTATCTATCCAGTGTTTAGATTCTGACCTGTGCAGAAGGAAGCGCTGGTTTTATTTTCGTGAAATCTTCACAGGAATTAATAATCGGTGTTTTGCTGTCAGTAGAGAGAATTACGTTGCTTGGAAAATTCGATATTGAGGTTTCCTTTTGAATTAGACCCTCGATTTCAAATATTTTGTTTGAATATACTTTGATCGAAGCATAGCTGTCTGTATGCCGTTATAAACTCATATCAATTAATAATGAATCAGCAGACATATCAGTCATCAGGAAACCATCCCAACGGATACCAGCAAAGGACGACGTGGCAGAAACCAGAGGTTGATCTTATTAAAAGGCGAGAAATAGCATTTGCGATATTCAATACGCTAAAACAGAAAAGGCCGGAACTGACCCCTGAATTTAAGGAAAAAGTGACCCAGATGGCAAAGCGCTTAGAAGACACGTTGTATCGAAATGCTCGATCCATGGAAGAATACTCCAACTTAGATACGCTGAAACATCGTCTTCAGATTATTGCACAAAAATCCAGCAGGCAGCAAGCTTCTAGTCAGCAGCCATATTCACGAACAGTACCTCCTCCTCCACCTCCAGTCTCTCGGCAACATAATGACACACATTCCTCTTCACAGCCTAACTCAGTGTCCAGGAAACCTAGTCAACAGAGAGACCACCAAGAGAGACTTTATCGTCTTTTGCGCCTTCTATATCATGTTCGACAGTGTAAAGTATCTCCTCCGCAACCGTGTCCAGATCATCCAAAGTGTGAAAGTATGCGTCAATTCGCAAAGCATATACACGGATGCACCGATGCAGGGTGTTCTGTGAATCATTGTTCTTCCTCACGTAAAATTATGAACCATTACAATAGTTGCAATAATGAATCGTGTCCTATTTGTCCTCCTGTAAAGAGACTGATACATGAATATTTAAACGAACAAAAACGAGGAGGGTCGTCATCGGCAAACAAGCAGATAGAGGAACTTCGTCAGATGAAGGCAAAAGCGGAGGAGGAAGCGAATCGTGCTGCTCGAAGGGCCAATGAATTAGAAGAGGAAATGAAAACCATGCAAAGTCGCTCAAACATCAAGCCGCCCCCAAAGAATCAAATCAAAACAGATCCCAAAAAAGGAGCGAAGAAGGCTGTTAAAGTAAAAGCTGAAAAACCGAAAACTGGCAAAATCAAAGTAGAGAAAAAACCTGCTGCAAGAAAAATGGTTGTAGAGGAACCTCGCCCGAGAATAAATTATACGCCAGAACAGCTGGAAGAAAGGAGAAGAATGCAACAAATGAAAATCATGCAAGATTTAAAGCGATACTTCAATCCGGTAGTTTCCGTGATCAACACAATGCATATGGATGACATCAAGAGACATATTCGGTCTTTGGCGGAATTTAGCACTGAAGTTACTCCCAATGATTTGAAGCAGAAGATGTCAATGCTATTAGTAGGTCAGAAGGGAATCGAGTTTAATGAAATCATATTCTGGACAGCGGTAGACCCTACCGCTCTTGGAATCTTGGACTATTTCGACGTTATTGAGAAACCTATGGATCTAGGAACCGTCCAGACAAAAGTGGAAAGTTTTCAGTACAAAAATTTAAAAGAATTTGCTGCTGACGTGCGCCTGGTATATGATAATGCCTTGCTGTACAATCCTGATGGTACAGATGTCAATATTATTGCCAAGAGAAGCACGATTGCGTTTGAAAATGATTTGGTTCTCACGTTGCAAAGGATTAAAGAGGAGGACGGACAGAAGCGCATGCGTCCTAGGTCTTGTAATCTTTGTGCGGGACAAAAATTTGAATTTGAACCGATTGTGTATTACTGCTGTGTATGCGACAACAAAATCAAGAGGTCAACTTCGTACTACTGCACAAGCGAGAACAAATATGTATGGTGTCAAACATGCCATGATAGACCAGGAGAAAGTGTTAGCTGCGGTGAATCTATTTTTGAAAAGTCAAAGCTTGAACGAAAGGTGAATTCTGACACAAAGGAGGAATCAATGATTCAATGCGGCAAATGTAATTGCTGGTATCATCATGTTTGCGCTTTATATAATACCAGAGCAGCGCAGTACAAGGACCTTGATTTCTATTGCCCCTTTTGTGTACTGCGCTACATGGAAAGTACTAATATACCCAAATTTTCACAATCCTCCAAGGTTGAAAATTTGCGTGCGAAATCTCTTCCTAAGTGCAAATACAGCGACGTCTTAGAGGAGCAACTTAACATTCGTATGCGTAAAGAGAGAGAATTACAGGCCAAGGAATTGGGGGTGCTTGTAGAAGATGTTCCCATCCCAGGCAAGTTTACTGTGCGAGTTGTACTTCACAAGGAGACAGAAATGTATACTCGAACGAATTTGTTCAAAGTTTACGAAGAGGATAACTACCCGAAGTCATTTGGCCATACTGTCAAGTGCCTGCTGTTGTTCCAGGAGCTGGATGGAGTTGATACATTGGTGTTCGTGTTGTATATCCAATCGTATGGATCAGATGCCCCATCCCCTAATGAGAGATCGCTGTATATTTCCTACTTGGATTCTGTTTATTACATTCGTCCAAGATATCTTCGTACTCCAGCCTATCAGGAACTTCTTATTGCAACGATTGATTACGAAAAGCAAAGGGGCATCACCAAGGTGTTTATTTGGGCATGCCCCCCTGAATCTGGAACCGACTATGTTTTATATTGTCATCCAAAACCGCAAAAGAACCCGAAAGACACGATTTTGAGGAGCTGGTACTTTAGACTTTTGGAAGATGCTAGACAGTTAGGGGTGGTCACTAGCGTGGACAATCTATACGACTCTTATATTAGACGAGTCTGCTCGGCGAAAGATATCCCTAATTTTGACGGGGATTTCTGGCCGGGTGTTGCCGAAGTTATCATCTCAGAGAAACTGGAGAAGAAAGGTATCAAAGCTCGTGATTTGGTGGTGCGTAACAATACAAAGCGCAAAAGTATCAGCAAGAAAAAGAAAAAAGTAGCCCCAGTTATCACAAATGCAGCACCATCTGTTCCTCTCCCAGTATGGCCACCCCCTAAACCTGCTAAATGGACTGAAACACCACAACAAGATAATTTAATAGCAAAGCTAGGGGACAGAATCAAACAGAAGAAAGAGGACTTTCTAGTGGTGTTCTTGTGGCATATATGCGCTGAGTGCAGTTGTTACATAGACCAACCAGAGGCTCTGTATTGGTTGCCTAACGAGTACTTGAAGGGTACCACTCCCCTAGACCATAAGGCCAAACATGCTCCTCCCTACGCGTTGTGTCATTCGTGCTATCTCAGCGCGTACCACGATGAATTCCAAAACGAGCCCAAGTTCACGGAACCGGATCACTTCACTCCTCCGTCTGAAATATCACTCAAGCGATCTGCTGAGTCGGCAGAGTTATCTGCAGTGGAAGATGCTACTAAGCGAACGAAGAAAGAATCAGACAACCAATTGTCTGGGGACGAGGAGTCTGAAGCTAGTGAGGCAAACGACGACAACGAAGCAACCGACAAATTACTTGCTCCTGGAGTACAAGCGCGTCCAGGCAACCCATGGTCTGTCCGACCTTGCGAATTGAAGGAAATGACGATACAACGAACAAAGATTCCTCCGATTACCACCGATGCAGATAGCCGCATTGAGAATCAGTTAGTTGAAACTCGTAATAGCTTCTTGACTTTGTGTCAGAAGAACTCGTACCAGTTTGACGAACTTCGAAGAGCCAAACACTCAACAATGATGTTTCTTTTCCATACCCAGAATCCAGATGTGCCTAAATCGATACCACAATGCAACTTGTGTAACAAGGTTGTCGCCGAACCAACGTGGATGAAGTGTGAGGAGTGCGAAGATTTTGAAGTGTGCAATTCTTGCATGAAAGTGAAACCTCATGGGCATCCTCATCCCCTGGTGAAGGCAGAGACTCGGTTGAAGATCTCTCGAGAAGAAGAGATTCGTAAGCGGAAGGTGTTGCATTCCCAGGTCAATTTGTTGGTGCATTCTTCCGGTTGCAGGAATACCGAGTGTAAAACTGAAATGTGTTCAAAGATGAAGACATTTGTAGAACACTTTCGCACCTGCAAGATGCCAAAACGTTCAGAATGTAATACCTGCACCAAATTTTCCTATTTGTTGCAGATTCATGCTAGACAATGTCGCGTTCCTGGTGACAATTGCCCTGTTCCTAGTTGCTATAGGTTGAGACAGCATTTTATGAGAGTGAATGCGGAGCAACAGGACAGAAGGATCAGAGCAGAAGAAAGCAGAATGAACCAAGGTGGCTAACATTCGTACTCAATTTAAATTTTTTTTTGATGAATACTATATTAACTCCAGTTGTTAAAATCACTTAGCATTTGAATTAATACATTGGGTGGGATGAATTGCTGAAGCATTTCGCGTGTAGCGAGACGGCGTCAGTGGTTTTTGAAAATGTTTTGGAGGACATTTGAACAAATGATTTCTGGCCAGTATTGTATTTGAAAAAGGATTCAATCATTGTAGAATGTACAATATCAGGAAGTGACTTTGGTCCAAACACTTTTTCAAGCTCGTTGGAAGGCAAAAGTTTATAAACTCCACGGAATTTAAGAGCCACTTCGTTCCTAAATACTACGACAAATTGCCCCCCAACATGTCTTTTCATTGATTCTAATACAGCTTCTCTCTTCTTTGTATGATGAAGACCAGCCAAGCAAACGTGGGTAATTGCATTAGAGATCAAAAGAATGTTAGAAGACTTGGTTTCCGTTTTGTCATCATGGCTTTTGCTTCCTCCAATTTTACAGTTGGAAGAAATGTTCTCGTTATAGTCCCAAGCAGATTTAGGTGGTTCTTTCGCTACAGAAGAACTTGAATATTCATCGCGTCGATTTAGGCGTGCACTCACTGGGAAGATATCATTCTGTGGTTCCTTTTCTTGAGTTTTTACTTTCGCACTTGCAGGTCTAACTGGTTTATTGCCGTTGTGTAGAAATCGTTTCGGAATCCGTCCTCGACTGTCTTTCCTTCCCATATCAAATTCGAGAACCACTGGTCTACCATCATTCTCCTCATTTAAACTATCTGGGCCGCTTTCAATATTTGAAGCTACATTTGGAGCCTTCGCATTCACTGAGTACCGTTGAACGGGCGATTCGCGGGTTTCAAACGGCGTGACACTTTGAAGCGGACTGTTAGCTTGAACCGGAGATGAAAAATGGATATTTGGAAGCTGGAATTCCTCGTCGTCGCACGTTGTCCCTTCAATTCCTGCTAGGATCTGTCTACCACGCTTCACCCGAGTTTCCGTATTCTTCAAGTCGCAATGGTTCTTCTGCTGCAATACCGTCATTTTTATTCTACGGATCTCTGCCATGAATTCTAACTTTTCAAAATTCATTTGCAATTTCTCCTCTTGGGTCAAAGTCGAACTTTCAAGAGATTCGGCAACCGATCCAAGCGAATCATTATGTGGAGTTAGTTGCTGCTGATCTATTTCAGAAACAACTGAACCAACACTGCTAGTATCACAGATTTTCGAATCTGCTTGAAAATGATTGACAAGATTTCTCTGAGCAATTACTCCTTGTTCAACAGTGTCATCATTATACGGAAAAGGAGGTTTTTTCATCGCGTTGCGGGGACCGTATCCAAAAGCTCTGAGCCTGGAAATCGAAGGACTAGATTCCGGGGTAGCAATTTCGCTTGAGAAATGATGCCGGAGTTCAAATTCGCTCAGATGATTTGTTGCTTCTTCTTCAAAGAAAGGAGCTGATTGGTCCTCATAATTCTGAATAAACGGATTATATCTTGACTGCTTCAGCTTCCACTTATCTTGTTGGTCGACATCCCGCAACTTAAACTCGTCAAAGTGTTTGTTTGGTAATTCCAATATAGGAGATTCTATTGGTGAATCTAGAGACTTTAATGTTTCGATAGGCTTGTCACTTTCCGACGAGCACGTTGAGGCAGGAGAAGCGCAAAAACTCCAGCGAACATTGTCTCTAGCAATATCCATTTCAACTACTTTGGCCTCAGTTCCATTGATTAATATTACCGGAGAGTTGCAGCGATCATTCCCTTTAGCATCATCCATTCCAACTACTTTGGATTCATTATATGGATTCACTTGAGTACTCCAACGAACATTGTCTCTAGCATTATCCATTTCAACTACTTCGGCTTCAGTTTCGTTGATTGATATTACCGGAGTATCGCGGCGATCATTGTCTTTAGCATCATCCATTTCAACGACTTTAGCTTCATTATACGGGTTCACTTGAGTATACCGACGAGCAGTGTATCTCGCATTATCCATTTCAACTACGTCGGCTTCAGTTTCACAGCGATATTTGCCTTTAGCATCATCCATTTCAACTACTTTGGATTCATTATACGGATTTACTTGAGTATTCCAACGAAAATTGTCTCTCGCATCAACCATTTCAACTACTTTGGCCTCAGTTCCATTGATTAATCTTACCGGAGTGTTGCAGCGATCACTGTCTTTATCATCAATACTTTCAACTACTTTGGATCTAGTACATGGATTCACTTGAGTATTCCAACGATCACTGTCTTTATCATCAATACTTTCAACTACTTTGGATTTAGTACATGTATTCACTTGAGTATTCCAACGATCACTGTCTTTGTCATCAATACTTTCAACTACTTCGGCTTCAGTTTCATTGATTGATCTGACAGGAGTATTACAGCGATCATTGCCTTTAGCATCATCCATTTCATCTACTCTAGTTTCAGTTTCGTTATTTAATTTTGGTGGAGTCGCTTTACTGGACTGGATCGAGGCACATTCTGCAAGCGACCATTTCGATCGAACAGGAGAGTTTGATTTCACAGACTGTTCCAACATATCATTAGAGTAGAAAGGTGTCTGAAGGTCGTTCACCTCATCTTTGTTCTCTACGTCACCATCGAACGTATCTGTTTTTTGGGGTGGGTCCCACTTTGACCTCGCCGTCAACGAGGTTGCGCTTGAATGTTGCACAAGATTTTCCAGCGAAGGCGCTGAGAACTTCCATTGAGTCACAGAATCACGTGCAAGACCAGGCGCCGAGCGTGAGGATTGGATGGATTTAGGAGGAGAATTCAACGGTTTCTCAATCAAGCCTCGGGAACAACTGGTACTTTGGAGCACCTGACCCCTTTTCTTCAGAATGTAGGCGATTACTTGATGGCCTAATTTCTTTGCAATAACTCCAGAAACTGCACGCACACTTTGAAACCGAGTCACGATGTGCTTGTCGTTTAACTGGGGTTCAAATAGTATTGATTTTCTGCTCTTTGGATGATCTGAAGGCAAATAAATCATGACAGCGCCAACAGAATTCCCAAATATCAACGTGACTGGCAACAACTTTTCATATCGAGTCCCAGTGAACTTATACATCAACTCCAGAATATCGCTGTCACCCTATTATTAATCAAATGATCAGAACAATTCGTTGTGACTCAAATACACTTACCACGCAACATTTGGTTTTTACTTGACGCATCACTTTTGAATAGCCTAATGAGAAATCCAAAAGACGGTTCACAAAGTCTTCATCTGGATTTTGGTCCTCAGGAGGATAAATGTCTGTGGCTCCTCCTCCGTCAACGGCCAACGTTTGCAATGTCTGTGAGCTGTTAGACCATTTATATCGAACTCTATATACTTACTCTCGCATGTAAAACACCCTTTCCTCCTAGAATCGTGCTAGATGCTTCACAGCACAAGTGCACGGCGATGAGTGCAGACATCTTAACAGTTTTAAAAGCGTCCGGTAAAATTTTCATTAGTTGAGGGGACCGCTCCGTTGCTTAAAGTTCAATTTCGTTTGAATCATGGAGGATGAAGAATCGCTATTATCACTTGCGATGTATTTAAGAAAAGAGCAATCGAATGATGGGGCAGGTCGAGAGACTGAGAGTATAGAAAGTATGGAAGATGATTTGATGCTCCAAGCTGTCACTGCGTCAGTCGAGTTGCAAAGGCATGTCGAGTGGCAATAGCAGTTTGAGGATGAAGACACGCTGATGGTGCAAAAGACCTCTAAGGAAGAGTATGATAGACACGCGAAGTTGAATCTTGATTCGGAACGAATGCTTAAACTTTCAAAAAGTCGTTCATTGCGTGGAGATTAGGATTGTAGGGAGTGTACCTTCGTAAACAGTATCCGCGATTCTGTCTGCGTTACTTGGTGAGTTCTATCGAATAGCAAGAATTCAAACTAACTTTTTGAATAGTGGAAATGTACCGTCAGTGGATGCTGTAGTATATTCTCCTATTCATCCTCATGTGCGTTTTGGGGTTGAGTTTGAACTTATTCTAGTGGCCGGTTCTGCATGGAACCATGGAGATATAGCTAGTGCTCTGACCCAAGCAGGTGTTCCATGCAAGTTTCTTGGCTATTCCAAAGTAACTATTGCCCAGTGGAAAATTGTTACTGATTCGTCGATAAAAGCAAGAATAGGAGAACTGCCCTTCGAGTTAGTATCTCCTATTCTGACCGGGGAGAGTGGATTGGAAGATGTTATCAAGTGCATGAAGGTGCTGGAACAATGTGGCGTGCGTGCAAATAACTCTACTGGTTGCCATGTTCACATTGATTCTAAGTTCCTTTCTCTGAAGGAACTCAAAAATGTTGTTTCTAATTTCTGTACCTTTGAAGGTGCATTCGATGCAGTTTTACATGAAGGAAGATGCGGGGTTAATAACGAATATGCCCAATCTAACCGACAAGCGTTTCGTGCAATGAGCAACAAGCAACGATATCATGCCATAATGAATGCTTGTAGTAGGAGCTCGATGTCGGACCTTTGTAATCCGCAAAGGGATCGATACTTTAAACCGAATTTACAGCGTCTCTTTACATATAATGGAACCTTAGAATTTAGGCATTCTAATGGCATATCGGATCATCAAACTGCGGAAGCTTGGATTCGACTTATAATTCAATTCTGCGAAACCAGTCGAGTGAATGAACCTGTTTCGTATTCGGTCATAAATGAAAATTGTTCTGTTGAAGACGAAATAGCAGGGCTTTTGAATTTTATGAAATCGAATCATGGTTTGGTTGATTTTATATCTCGTAACATAATCGTGACTTCGTTCCCTTGGAAATGCACTACTTGCTTGCGACGGTTTGCCACATCGAGACAACTTATGCAGCACCGTGAAAATCACCCGACATAATAAAATATTGTTTATTTATTGAACTTTCTCCTCTATTTCGGAAAGGACTAGCTGCAGCATTTTTGTTCGATCCATTTGCGAGTCGACGCTTAGTAAATCGGCGATTTCGTCAAACTGCTTTCCTATCCTATCTCGCTTCAGCTTCTCTCTAATATATTTTCTTTCTTGCTTTGACGCTTTCTTCTTCTCCATAGTTTATTCGTCGTACTGTTACTACGAAAAATAATAAATATCCGTTAACTCGCGCTTTCTTGTTTTCGTGTCGTAAATATTCACTTGATACGAAATTTGAAACTTCATTCATCTACGAATCGTCTATACTAAACAATAATCTATTTGAAAACGTTGAATATATATTTTCAAAAAAATGCCTCTGGGGTTGAGACTCAGCAAAACCGAAACAACAAGTAAGCAACTGAACAAGTGGTAAAGCAAGATGACCAGCCGACCAACCGATGTTGATGTGACTGCATCTATGCGTGACATGGAAGTGAACTCACCCAACCCCGCAACCTCCACTCCTCCCGCTCGTCGCGAGGTGTCTGTGTTCAAGCAACGTGAGCTCAATGGCGAGCTTCTTCCAGAACCAATTCTCGCTGAGAACCGAAACAGATTTGTGCTGTTTCCCATTGAAGAGCCTGAGGTATGGGAAATGTACAAGAAGGCCGAGGCCAGTTTTTGGACAGCTGAAGAACTTGATTTGGCGGCTGACACAAAAGATTGGGAGACTAAACTTAGTGACAATGACAAGCACTTTATCAAACATGTTCTTGCTTTCTTCGCTGCAAGTGATGGTATTGTTAATGAAAATTTAGCCATGAACTTCGCCAGCGAAGTCCAAATATCGGAGGCCAGATGTTTTTACGGATTCCAAATAGCAATGGAGAACATCCACTCTGAGGTTTACTCTTTGTTGATTGACACCTACATCAAGGATCGCGAGGAAAAGGCTAAGCTGTTTTCTGCGCTAGAAACAATCCCTTGTGTTGCCCGAAAGGCAAACTGGGCTTTCAATTACACGGATCCTTCAGAATCAACTTTTGCCGAACGTGTTGTGGCGTTTGCAGCTGTAGAGGGAATATTTTTCTCTGGGTCTTTCTGTGCCGTATTTTGGTTGAAGAAGCGAGGACTTATGCCTGGACTCGCCTTTAGTAACGAGCTAATTAGCCGTGACGAAGGACTGCACTGTGACTTCGCTTGTATGATGTACAACATGCTTGTGAACAAGTTACCAGATAGTCGTATCCATGAGATTATCAAGCAAGCAGTGGATATTGAATGTGACTTTGTGAGCGACGCACTGCCTGTTGAATTGATCGGAATGAATTCGAAGGCGATGATTGAATATATCAAATTCTGTGCCGATAGGTTGGTGAAGCAATTGGGATGTCCTGCTATCTACGATGCGAAAAACCCATTTCAATGGATGGAACTAATCAGTATGACGGGAAAAACGAATTTTTTTGAAAAGAAGGTGGGCGAGTATTCCAAAGCAGGTGTAGGAAATACTCAAGCGCAACAAAGTTTCAGCCTCGACGAAGAATTTTAAATTGTGTATTTGAACGAGAAACTATCGCCTTGATAAAATCAATAGAAGTGGTGTTTCTGAATGGTTATGTTTTTTTTTTAATTCTACCTGGTACTTGAAATGCAACACGGGGAAAATTGCACTCGGTCAACCATGGAAATTAAATTTCAATTTTGAAAAGATCCATTGTGAGTGAAGCTTCCATGTCTGTTACGAAAAAGCGAAAGAAAATCGTGCCCTGTGCCAGGGATGTTTTTTTATAACCCTGTGCATTTTCTATGATTACAACGCAAGGATGGTGGGACGATCTTCATTATTCCAGTCCACGTGAACATCTCACAGTGCGCACTGACATTAAGAGTGTCTTAATATCTCTTTGGTGTTTCCTTCCAATACTCATCATACTCGTTGGTGCTTGTCACGGCGTGGCATTCCTGGGCTTCAAAATCACTCGATACGATCTCGACACTGCCCAGAACATCTCACTCGCTCTCTGTATAGTAGGGTTTGTGCTAGTAGAAGGTTACATGGGGTTCTTTCGGTCGTGGTCCCCCGCAACTGCCAGAAGGTGTCTGATTGCTCCTCACATCACGGGATCGGCCACCGTTCTTGCTCTTGGCCCGTTGTTTGGTTTGGGATTCTTCTGTGCTCCTCGAAGGCGTTTGTTCATTTCGTATATCCTTCCTCCATGTATATATGTATTGGTGCTGATGGTAAAAACACTGGATTCACCCTGGCATGAAATCGTCGACATCGGCGTTTTCGCAGGGCTTGCCACAGGTGAGTGGATTGTACTATGCTTTCGAATTACATTTGATTTGAATTTTAGGAACCGTTTCCTTTGTCTTTTTCTTTTTTGGTGCTTTTATTGCAAATGAGATGCCGAGGGATGTGGATTTTGCCGTATCAGAGGAGGAGCCGCTGCTTTCTTAATAAGGATTTGTATTTTAGTATAATTATTTGAAAAGCAAAGCTGTATTCATGTTCGATGTTTGCAATCTAATTTTTTCGTAATTCTTAAATACGAAATCTGCTTCTTTTGAATTGAAATGAGTTTTAATCTTTGGAATCAGAATCGCCTTTTTTTTTTTTTTTTTGTTTTAATAAAA
>Ga0105055_10005952_pt1 | contig 16960 bp, 16 predicted proteins | sample BON03_FD_78090 | JGI IMG/M metagenome (GOLD analysis project Ga0105055, IMG submission 78090) | Freshwater microbial communities from Lake Bonney liftoff mats and glacier meltwater in Antarctica - BON-03 | ecosystem: Environmental > Aquatic > Freshwater > Ice > Glacier meltwater | place: Lake...
CCGACCTGTGGAGGGAGCGAGACCGAGCCGACCTGTGGAGGGAGCGAGACCGAGCCGACCTGTGGAGGGAGCGAGACCGAGCCGACCTGTGGAGGGAGCGAGACCGAGGTGGCAGCGGCAGCCTGACTGGACGATTTGTCACGACGACACACCGAGCTGGTGTTGCCAAAGTAGTTGGGTAAAAACGCCTTGCCGTACTTCCTTCCAATGCGGTAGCGTTGTGTACGGATACGGGTCGACACCTTGCCCGAGTCTTCGTCGTTGAGAATACCGTCGACGAGACAGAGACGGCGATCCTTGACCGGCTTGAGGGTGTCCAGCACGAAGAGACCCATTTGGTGAGTAGGCTGCATCACGATTTGCCCCGTGAAGAAGGTGTAGCAGGTGTTGAGACACTCCAGTTGCTCCACCCAACACTGCACACCGTAGGCGAAGCTAAGTGTATCGTAGTCGGCGAGGCCTGTCTTCGTGCTGCCCATCTTTGGAAGTCGCCAATGAACACCGTTGCGTCCGACCCGGACCTGACCGTCGACGGCGCGGCACCTCGCCATGCCAAAGGTGTGGGCTTGTTCCGGTGCCTTGACCATGTAGCTTACGTTGGCCGAGCGTTCGTCACCCAGCCAGATGGGACGGAACTCTTCGTCGAACTTGCCCTCCATGCCTGGCAAGCGATGGTAGACTGACCGGAAGATCTCGCCAATATCCCGGAGTTCTTGATGACCACCGACGAAGAAGCTCTTCATCACCAGCATCCAGTGGGCCGGCAACAGTAGGTAGCCGCCGTCCGTCTTTTGACGGAGAGTAGTGTAGGGCTCAAAGCCTGTAACGGTGTTGAGACAGTCGTCTTGATCCAAATCGTAAGGACACGCCAACTGCGAGATGTGCTCGGTGAGAGTATGGTTGCCGACGAGCTTACGGAGCGTGGAGTAGATGCGCCACATGAGCGTCTTGAAATGGGCTCGGTGAATCACCAGACACGGGAAACCGCCTTGCTTCTGTTGCAGTCCAGTCTTGTTGGTGTAGACAGTCACCGGAAACACCGAAACCTTGCCGTGTCGAGTCTCCATGACATTGGACGAACACAAGATGTGCATGAAAAACAGGTTGGGCAGCGTCGCCGCCAACTTGTACTCTGGCCTATAGGCTTGAAAGCTGCTGATGACTACGTTGCGTCCAAAGTCAAGAGCACCGGTGGCCACCTTGTTGAGCTGGCTTTGAGCAAACTGCTTGATCTTTGAGACGAAGGCTGGTTGACACTGATCAATGTCCAACACGCCTACGGCAGCTGGAGAGGAGAGCACGTCTGGGTAGAGTCCAAACGTGCGGAAGACAGTGCCCGGATTCTTTGTCTCGGAACTCGAGGATGAACCTGAGAGAATCGCAAGGTCAGAAGAAGACGAGATAGGCAGCCTACACCAAGCATGAAGCATATACCAAGCATGAAGCATACACCAGGGCAAACGCTTAGGATCAGACTTACCCTGCGTTTTCTTAAACTTCTTCGAGCGAGGCTTGCTGGGCTTGCGGTCAACAGGCGAAAGTGAAGAAGCCAAAGAATTCTCCTCGTCTGCCTCATACTCGTCGGGATCGTCTTGATCATGATCTTCCGGTCCCCATTCACTGCTACTGTCCTCCTCGATGACCGAAGCAGAGGCCTTGCGTTTGGTGCCGCGCTTCTTGAACGTCTTGTGAGTCTTGTGAGTCTTGCGAGTCTTTGGGATTGTGATCTGAGGTGGTCGTAGAGGTGTAGTCGTGCCCAGCATATCCCGATGAGGATCTTCGACACAGACGATCACAGGACCCGGCACCGGAATTTGAGGTAGCATGGGCATCGGCGACATGGTTCCGGCTTGCGTGGGGTCAGACACGGTGATGGGAGGTGGCGACATAGCATAATCCAGATCCAGATCCAGACCCATAGGAGAGACTGGAAATTTTAGGTCGGTGTTGAAATTAAAGTCAAGGTCGGTGTTGAAATTAAAGTCAAGGTCGAGTCCCATGTTGAACGAGGGTGTCAATCGGCCTAATGCACCATCCAATTCGCCAAACAGGTTGGGAGACAAGCGACCCAAGACCGGAGACAGGGGCAGCATAAGCTGCTCCTCTGGCGGTGGTGACGAGGCTAAGCCCGGCGGCGGAAACTTGAGCTCCTCGATGGTTGGCTGCGATGGCGATGAGGCTAAGGCCGGTGGCGGAAGTTTGAGCTCCTCGATGGTTGGCTGCCATGGCAATGAGGCTAAGGCCGGTGGCGGAAGTTTGAGCTCCTCGATGGTTGGCTGCGATGGCGTTGAGTCAGCGAAGAAAACCAGCCCACCAGTTTCGGACTCGTCAAAAAGCTCAGGCTTGTACGAAGAGCTTGGCTGAGGCACATAGATGTCGTGCTGAGGCCCGGCGGTATCTTGCATAATATTCGCCAACCCGCAGGGTTCGGCAAGACCAAACATAGGGTCGTCCAGTGACATGTCGAAGGTGCTCCAGTTGTTGATAGGTGAGTCCATGATGAAGTTGATGATGAAAGACAGCAAAGCAGATGGAAGAATGAATTATGCGGCTTTCCTAGTCTTCAATCGGTTTCAAAAAATGCTCCGACGATGTCAGTTGTGCTCTGACGCTGTCAGTTATGCTCCGACGATTTTTCAAAAAACATGGGGCTCTCTAAAACGGAGTGTTTGAGTGTAGGTTTGTACCACAAGAAAAGGGTTCATAGTGAATATGGTCAAAAGTGTGACGCAAAAAAAATAGAGTGGGTCCCGAAAACATTTTTCACACTATGAAAAAAAGAAACTCTCCCACATGACCCTTAAGAACAACAATCGTTGGGCTGCTGCAGGTGCTATCGGAGGTGCCTCACTCATCATTTATTCGCCGTTGACTTATTGGTTTATGGACACGCTGGGCATGAGCAAGGGCTATGTCGCGCAGAACAAAGGAACGTGTCCCACGTACCTAGGACTGTTTTTACACACTGTGGTCCTCTTTTTCGTGGTATACGGCCTCCTTTCGATTGATTGGACGTGCGAATGATCAGTTCACCAATCACGTACTTTTAAATAAAGTCCCAGATTTCTCAAGCACCCAGCAGCTGATGAAGCGCACCTTGTGAGACGTAGATCTTTGAACCTACAAAAACGTACGAAAAACTATGACCGAGATTCGGATTTTGGCCTGCGTACCACGCCACCAAGTAGGAAAAGTCATGGACTGGGTCAAGTCCCAATATCCGCAAAAACCTTTAAAGCTCGGTTACGAAATGACCCAGTTCTCAGGTCATGAAATACCCAAAACGGTTCAAATGGCACTGTTTATTGAGGAGAACATAACCTACGATTCACGACCGGCGTACAAACTGTTGAGCTGTCGTCACTACACCCATATTCTCTTTGACCCAAATTCTCATCAGTATTGGGAACGAGAAACAACACAAGGCACATTGGAAGCCAAAACCTCGGAGTTTGTTCTGTGGCGAGTTGAGCGCTAACCTCGTTTTATCACCGGAATATTTGGTGGTAACGCATGATCTCCCCCTCCTACCGACTCCAGCTGACGTTGGGCTTGACGTAACTGCAAATGCTGGTGCCAGTTTGTAATTTCCTGATCATTAGGATACATGCGCGCGTACACGTCAAACTTGTCCTTGATTTGTTGACGCTGGGCTCCGGTTAACTGACACGGAGTCTGACCATAGTAGTCGGCGTCGGAAATAAACCCCATGAGTTGCACAATAGTCACACAGTGATGCACCCATCGGTTGTCGCCTACTCGCTCGATCAGTACCACTCTCTTTGCGGCGGGAATACCCTCGCACTCTTGGCCGTCGTACAGGTTAAAACTGGCATCACCCTGAAAGTACAATTTACTGCACGAAGGTCGACCGGCAACTGCCATGTGTATTTATTCGTAAAAAATAACAGTTCGCAACACTCACCGTGACTTTTTCTTTTTTCTCGAAAGCATCAAGTCGTCGTCCGCAAACTTGGCCGAGCGAGACGGAGTGCGCATAATACGCCAATGCCCGCCAATATGGAAGCGATACATGACAAAGGCCACAACCATGAGAAACAGGACAGCACCGAGCACAGAGGCTAAGGCAATAGTGGCCGTCTTGTACTCGTTCGAGACCGAGCCGTCGCCTTCATGGTTGAGGACTGCACCACCGCTCCGCAGTTCGTCAAGTTCTTTTTGCAAGGCGCTCATCTTTTTGTGGTCCTCTTCACGAATCTGGACCGCCCGCACCAGCTCTGACACGTTCTTTTGAGCGAACTTTTCCCCAAAGACCGCTTTCATCTCCTTTTCGGTCTTGGTAAACACTCCGAAATGCATACACACTGTGTTGTGCAGTCCGGTGAGGGAAGCAAACGCCATTTCGCGCTCGTCGAGATTCATATCCTTCGAGTCACAAAAGTCTAGCATCACGTCGCGACACAAACGACCGTCTCCCAACGTCTTATAGCCAAAGGGCATAATGTAACAGGCATCCTTGAGAAACTCGCGGTACACTGCCTTTTCGTCTTCGGTAGGCTTGTCCGGAGATTCCGAGTAGGGAAAGGTTGTCAGCAGCAACGCCGTCCACCAGTCTTGAAAAAACGCATCCTCCACCTTGTCCACCGTCCAGCCAAACTCGGCCAACTGCTCGGCCAAATACATCTCACTCTCCTCATAACTAACCTCGATCTTGCCGGTGCGCACATTCACCGCATTGTGAAAATCCACCGTATAGCGCCAAAACTCCTCTCCAGTGGCAAACCGTGGCGGCACCATACTCATATGATTGGTGCAGTGAAAACGACAACCCGGACAAGGCAAGTACTTGCAGAGACGCACCATAAAGGTCAGAATGCGTTCGGCGATTTCAGGAGGTAAAGCCTCCGAATAAAACTTGGCACAAGCTTTAGACCCGGCGTGTTGCCAGGACCAGAACAAATTGCCCCAACTTGGCGGATACATCTTGTTTTATTCTTCGTCTGTAACGTTCTTTACAAGTACTGCATCTCAAGACGCGTATGCGCATCATATCACAAAACTTTCAGACGTTTATTCAAAGTTGGTTGACCTTCTGCGAGTTTTCGTTTCCGGTAAAAATGGTATTCTTTGGTATTACTAGACTGGGTGTCTATGCGCAGCGTAGAGAGATGGTTGGTGTACGTACCATCCTCTCGGAGCGGTGCACCGTCGTCGTGACACATGACACCCTCCAGCTCTCGAGGATCCTCGTCATAAAAGGCTGCCCACACCAAATGATGTATCTTCCATGACGAGTAAGACCTGTACTTTTTGGAAGCTCTTGGAGCACAAGAACCTATGCCTATCACACCAGTACAGCTCTTGACACGTCCCATGTTGGAGATTCGCACCTTTTTAGCCATCAAGGGGCGTATTTTATCCGATAGTATTTTGACCAAGGTGGGAGAAGATTTCCAGATCTCTCCAGGTAAATCCTTGTGTTTTGGGAGTACTTTGAAACGCCAATAATATCCAGAGGCTCGTATGTTTTTAGTAGCAGCCGTACGAATTTGTCGTTTGTTAATACCCGTCTGACGCTCGGCTTCGTGACTAGACCAAAATTCGTTCAGAACCTTTCCGTCGTCATCCAGTTGCAGCACAGGTTTGCCCCTTTTTTTAGCCTGTGTAAACAGGCCTATGTGACCTTTGCTCGAATTGTTACGTCGAGACATCCATTGCAGGTTTTCCAAAAAGTTATTGGTATAGTCCTCGTCAATATGATCCACGGTTTCATTCGGTGATACCTTTGGGAAAAAGGCTTGGAGTGCCAAACGATAGATTCGTCTCTTGGTTCGATCCTTGCTGTTCAAATATAGGGCTACACGATATTGGTTATTTGGGGATAAGCATTGGTATTTACCCTTCATGCGATTTCGTACCGTTCAAAGTCGGGTATGGTCTTGAACCCGGGTTCATATGGACCATAAACAGGATGAATAGACATTTATTTTCATCTTTACAAGTACTGCAGCTCAAGACGCGTATGCGCATCATATCACAAAACTTTCAGACGTTTATTCAAAGTTGGTTAACCTTAAAACGCCATAACCGTGAATCATATTTTGCAAAAATACGAAAAATCTAACCTAGGCCTTAAAGGATGAGCCCATTGAAGACTAGAATCAAACGCAATAACGGAGGACTGGATAACACCATTGAATTTGTGAATAAACTCAAGATGTCGTATCAAGACATTCCCTTGATCAAGGTTCATCGATGTTCGGAAGCATGTGCTGTCAGATGGGCAGAGCAACTTGTACAAGATTCGACAAATATCTTTACCATGTGGCAAGAACCTAATCCAGACTACAAGGATGGACAGTGCGAGAAACTGGGACAACAAGAAGATACCAACATTCACATTGAGAGCTTTGATGTCGCTTGCTCTGATATGTACTTGGGGGAGAAGGTGATTATTACCGAACCCACTCTCACCATTGTGCTGGATTATCCTCTGAATCGACCGTATCGTCATGAGGTAACACGCAACACGGGGCACTCTATCAATTCTTTGCTCCACGACATCCAAGTCGCCTATAAACACGTCTATGAAACGGAGGCCAGCACGACCGCAGAGCCTGAACTGACTGCGGAACAACGTATGGCGCAAGGAAGTTTGATCAATCGTAATCGGACCAATGGGACGTACGGTATTTGGGGTCACGACATGGGGGATTTGTATGTTGAAAGCATAGAATACGATACTGAGAAAAAGGAAATTCTATTGTGTATGGGATCTTAAGATCTATGGGATCTTTAGCTCGTTGGGATCTTAAGATCTTAAGCTCCGAAAGAAATAAAAAGAATGAATCACATTAAAGACTAGGTTTGAAAGTATTTCGCCAACTCCTCATCACACAAACCATTCACCATGTGGCGTCGTGTCTTGACCCATACGAAGGCTCATACGAAGTCTTATACGAAGGCCAAACAGGTCAGGGCCCACACCTTCGAGCACAGCAACCACCATCGCTGGTTTTCCCTGAGACCCAAGCCACGGAAAGCCGATGCACGTAAAATCGATGAAAAAACACCTGTCGAAAACCGGCCGTTGTACAATACGGCCCAAACTCTGGGCGAGGTGGTGAGCCAAGATTACGGTCTCAGTCGCCATATTCGAAAAACTTACACCAAAGTTGGTCTAGGGGCCGGAGTCACCGTGGGCATGGCAGCTTTGGCACCTCACGTAGATCTGGTGATGCAATATCCTGGAACCTGCTTGGTGGGAGGTGTTATTACAGCTCTGGGATCCATCGGTGTTATGTGTTATGAAAAATGTAAATCCAAGGTCGTTACAGATCAACAGGGCACTTTAGATATGGAAGACACCATGCTGAGGAAAGCCTCTTTTTGGGGTTTGGTGCTGGGTGAAGGCCTGACCATCGCTCCGTTTGCTTCAGTCATTCACGAAATTGATCCTGGTATTTTGCCCACGGCCGCCCTTATCACTACCGGTGTCATGGCCGGCGCCAGTTTGTATGCCTACCGCACACCACCGGATCAGTTGACTTTGTGGGGTACCCCATTGTACGGCTCGTTGCTAGGCTTGTTGGGAGTGGGGGTAGTGGGGTTGGGGTGTGGCCTGGTGTGGGGACCGTCTTCCCTCATGTTTCAAGCTTTGCATTCTGTAAATACCTATGGTGGTATCGTGCTCTTCTCGGCTTTCACAGCATACGACACGGAACAAATGATGGATCGTTACCAGACAGGTGATCCGGACCACATTGGGAGTGCCACAGAGTTTTATTTGAATTTTGTGAATTTGCTGGTGCGCATCATGGAAGTGTTGGCTAAATTTCAAAAGAAATAAGGCTGTGAAAACAATACTCCAGAGCAATAAAATGACGGACCTTTTTGGTTACGAAGAAGATCGAGATGCCACGGCGCGCTGCATTGCGTTTGCCGATGTCCGAGGCGATTTTCGGCTCTTGTTTACCTTGCTGACCCAAATCATGGATGTAGCCCAACTGGTAGACGGGCACTGGCAGTGGACCACCACCGATACTACTCTGGTGTGTCTAGGTAATTTTGTAGACCGTTTTGGAAAAAAGGGCTTTAATCGACTGTTGATGGACACGAAACGAGCCATCCAAGACGAAGTCCGTATCATAGAAACCTTTAAGGAACTACAGCGAGCTGCTCAAGCCGGGAATGAGGGTAACGCGGTGGTAGTCTTGATGGGTGACCACGAGATGGCCAACCTGCTGCACTGGGAAGGCTACGAAATTTATCAGATGGCCAAACCTCAGAACGAAACCGACCAGCAACTCAGGGCCGAATTCATTGAGAAGGAACTTAAGCCGTTCGCTTTGACGCACGGTTTGGTGGCACGGTGGGGTCGGGTGGGTGGCACGGTGTATTTTTCCCACGCCGGACTAGACTTGGACTGGTTTAAGAAGTTTAAGCCCGAGTCCATTCCCGAGTTGAACCGGCAGTGGCAGCGGTGGTTGGGACAAAACAACTTTGCAAGACTCGCGTATTTTGCAGACGACAATTCGCCGGTGCTCTCTGCTCGCATGGCCATTCAACCTCAATTATGGCGGGAAAACGACGAGGAAAACATGGTGAGGGTACTGGGTGAAGACCCCAACCCCAAGTTTGTACAAGCGGGTATGCCCATCCAGATGCTGCGACAAGAATCGTGGGATCCTTATCTCCGGGTACCTACCTGTGAGGAGGCTAAAGGGGCTGAACCCACCATGCTAGCGTCCCGGTCACCAGACGGTGTGGACCAGATTTACTTTATCCACAACGCTATGGCCGACGTGTTTTGTCTGTACGACGACTCGGATCGTAAACCACAGGCTTTGCAGTTTGAGCTTCACGTCAATGGGCGCAACCAGTCGCTTTACCTCGGTTGTCGCATGTTGGTGATGGGTGACGACGAGTATCGGGTCTATTTGGACGAACGTCCCGCAGGTAGTTGCGCTGTGACTGCCGGACAGATTACCGACCAGGCTCAGATCAAGTTGTCCGAGGATGAGTTGGCCGCCATGGCTCCCGGCATGGACGAAGAACTCGTAGTGGTGATGGAGCAACAAATTCAACACTTGGTCAAAGTGGGTCTACTCTTGTTTGATCGGACGATGAAGAACATCTTTTTGATCCAAGAGCGGGAGACCCACAAGTGGACCATCCCCCTGGGACAGTTAAGGAAGGGTGAAGATGCCTGGCACGGTATGCGACGGGTACTACAAGCACAAAGCGGTATGGTAGATCTGAAATTCATGCAAGGTGGCTCAGTGACCGACTTTGAAGGCGATACCCGAATTTGGATGAAACGGACCAGCCAAGCTCTCGAGTTCCACGAAAGTTCCCAGTTTACCGCGGGACGCTGGGTGGCCTACGACGGCCTCATGGAAGAAGGGTTGACCCGACAGACCAAAATCATGCTGTGTGTGTTGATGCGGGAGAATATGCTGTGGATGTCCCGAGGCTTTAGTCAGTGTCCCGAGTGGTTAACTCAAGAACAGAGCCCGGCCAAGCCGAGAGAAACATGGTGGGAAAAGGACTTACTTGCCGAGTCAAAATAAACCGACGCAATTTATTCATGTTCTACCAGGCGCTACACTGCGTCAAAGCGCTACATTGCGTCAAAGCGCTTTTCACGGGAGTTGGGTACAGCTCGACTACGTTAATATCGAAATGTTGTGGGTGGGTGCAGAAGGTTTCTACAAAGTCCACAATGGCCCATGTACCCAAGTCGACTATAGCGTCAGCGCTGTGCCGAACGAGATAGGCCCGGGCTTCTTCCTTGCGGGCCATACGTTTCCAAAACACTGCATCTTCTCGCTGTCGGAAAAAGCCGACCAAAAAGCTGTGTACAGCCTCTATCGACCGAAACACGAAATTCGTGTATTGTTCCTCGTGATTGACCCGCACCGAGACACAAAACCCCAGCCGAGTATGTTCGGAATCGACAGGCTGCAGCTCATCGACAGCGTTTGACCGCGACATGAGGAGAAGAGTGGACGTTTGAGGCCAGAACAAATGGTAGATCCATTTGAACCCGCCTCAGTCTTGAAAGGGAGTCAACTGAGAAACCGGAAGATTCTTATGATTGTGTTTATACCGTTAATTATCTTTTCTGTATTGGCGTTGGCAGCGTTCGTGGTCTCTATCGTAGCCTTCAACAGAGCCAAAGTAGCCCAAGTACACCCTGATTGTGCCTGCAGGAAAATCATGGAGGAGAATCCGATTTCAGCGAGACATCAGCCTCTGATGCTTCTGGCTGATCCCGAGGCTCCGGAGACGTGGATGAGCCCGAAAAATGGGACCGAAGAGCCTCCAAAAGTCTATCGTTTCGATTGATAGCAAACACAATCAAACGGAAGTGGTGCATGTACGACTGCAAGAGATTGTCAGCAGCCTGCACATAGGCCTCCACCAGTTCTGGCGTGTCGCAATAAAGATCGGTAAAGACCAAAGCATCCAAATACCCCTTCTGGGTCCCCCGGCGTTCCAGTGCCATGTCAAACAAACAATTAAGCTTGCCTTTGATAACCTTGTTCCGAATGTCTGCCTTGGTCTCGTTGGTCGTATTCGCACCGTTGGCCGTATTCGCACCGTCGGTCGTATTCGAGCCGGAGATGGTACTCCCTCCGGAGATGGTACTCGATCCAGAAATCAAACCGACATTTAAAAAGTGGCACTGGTTCCAATCCCAGACGGGAAAACGTTGTTTGTCCTGCGACTTGACGTCACTCGCCCATTGAAGTTGGTGCGAGCCTCGAAACAGCATGACATTGGGCAGAAAGACCGATAGGCACTGACGGTCGACACTTTTGCCCAAGGGATTAGTGAGAAAGGATTTGACAATGTTGCGATATTTGATTGACCTCAAAGGATACAAGGCCGATGTGCGAATCGCCAGCTGATCTTCCTGGTCCAGGCGTCCTTCCTTGCAACGTTGATTGAACTGGTTGGTTCGGGTGGCACACATCACCAGCGGAGAATAACCTTGATCCGACACCGTGTGAGCGGCATCCAAGGGATGTGTCTGATCGACCACCAACACGGCAGGTTGCAGGTATGTAACTTGGCGCAAGAGATCCCCCTTGGCACCGGCTGGCTGAATAATGCTCTTGAGGTTGCGAAATATGTGCAAATTCTTGGAAGATTCCTTGATTAGACGTCCACACTGCTCGTTTTCCATCAGGTCATGGTACAACAAATGCTCGGTCTCCTGAGCAGCATATTGGGTCCACTCCTGCAGAGAATAACCCTTTTTCTGGCGACGGTCACGCTTGCTAACATCTTTTTTGGAACTCGAGTGATTGGGCTGAGACATGGCAACAGATCGGAAGTGGTTTTTAAGTGTACGTCATCCCTCTTTTTGATTTTTGAACGCGGCTGATAAACAATTCGGACGATTTTTTCTGTGTAATAAAATTATATGTCTCTGGTACTAGCTTTCGACATTGAACGTTCGGGGGGTAGATTGGACCACAAAACCATGGCCATTGGGGCCAGTGTGTTGAATGCTGATCTTATCGAACAGGGCAACTTCTTCGTGACCAATTATCGGCCGGGGATTACGATTTTCGAAGAACGGTGTTGGGCAGAATTTTGGTCGAAACACCCGGAGACTCTGCAGAAACTGGAATACCAAGGAGAAGCTTCCGAAGCAATGCAAGAAGTTATGATGATTGAAGATTTTCAAGAGTTTCGACGACATTGGGAAATGGTAGCACGAGAATCCAAATGCAAGCTGGAGCTGGTAAGCGACAACAATGTGTACGATGGAGGGTTTATCAACGACTTGATTTGTAAGCACACCCACGATTTGCCTATTCCGTACACGGCCACACGCCCTCAGACCTACGCAGCTTTTTGGGAGACACATTCGATCCAAAAGGGTGTTTTGGCGATGGTAGACCCAGGGTTCACCAAAAACTGGGGCTTTTCCAAGCGGTTGGCTGACCTTTTTGTGATACCGCCCCAGACCAAGGAACATAACCACTTGCCGCACCACGATGCTTATACAATTGCCTTTGATTATCAAGTGATCAAGGGTATCCAAGCAGGACGAATTCCTCGTCGATTGTAACTCCTACATTAACCCCAAATCCATGAGTTGGTCCACTTTAAAAGATCACGTGACATTTAATGATGAAACAAGCGCGCCCACTTTACTGGCTTGAGACGTACTTGATCTGGGAGGTCGATGGACGTGGGCGGAGACAAGTATCGCACGTCAATTTGATATGGTGGCAGTCGGCACAGGATCGCTTGAAGCAATTGAGGCACGGATACCCGTAAAAGTCACAATTCGGACACGGACTGGGCTCAACTTGCGTCAGTTGATGGTTAAAGGGTTGAGGCGGATGAGCTGGCATAACGGTGGCCATCTTGAACTTGTGAGGTATCTGTACGTTACTGTTTATGGTCTTCAATGATCATATAAGCCTTTTCGTTCCAGCCGTCCGGAAAACGAGGCACCTTTTCCCGAAGATAGGGCACATAGTCTAGCACTATGAGCATCAACTCCTCGGGCAATGGATCAAACTCGTTTCGTATCTCTGCCGGTAAGACTTGGTCCAGAGGAATGATATCGTACACAGACTTTTGCATCTGGAGGTGTTTGCGACGAACCCATTCACAGAGAAAGTTACTGTACCGGACAGACGCTTTTTGGTGGGCATAACCAAGCTCTGCCGCTTCCTCCAACACTTGGTCCGGAAAAGGCAAGCGGTACAGTTCTAAAATATTGCGTCGATACGAAAGAATAGAGGCATTTTGCTGTTCGTAACTGCCTTTGGGAAAAGCCCAATAACCACCATAAAAATTACCATTGACATCTTGTTTGTGCCAATCGGAGCATAGTTTCACCGCGTCTTCAAAGGCTTCAAAGTTTCTATAGTCTGGCACCTCCCACAGAGCCAACATTTTGTCGAATGTGGCCCGGGTTAAAAGCGGACGGTCATTATCCCAGGCCAGGAGCTGAAAGCCATTGACAACTTCTTGATCCGACAGGTGAAGAGGCCAACCGTAGGGATCATCGGGAAGATAGACTTCTTCCGACCAAGGCGGGTGAACATTCCTTCGCAGGGAGGTGTAGGTGAACCCGTAGAGATCAGTCGGCAGCCAAAACTGGGTTAAAGGTTCTGAGTGCAAGCGTCTAGTCACGAGGGTTTCTCCCTGGACCATACTTTGCAAAGTTGTCAGGTCTAATACCGGCTCAGAAAAAGCTTGTATAGCCTTTTGTACGGACTTGCGCTTAGCGATCATTGTTTGAAGCATAAGGTCAAGGGGTTTATCATAAGAATCAGAATCTCGTAAGGGGCGAGAACTCAAAACATTGGCATAAGAATCAGGATCTCGCAAGGGGCGGGGAATCGAGGGATGGGCCAGGGCCAGATACCGTCTCACGGCCAGATACCGTCTCACGGCCAGATACCGTCTCACGGCGAGATACCATTTGTAATACGTAAATCTGACGGCCGTAGGTAGGGTGGGGGTAGTGGTTTGCCGCACAACCAAGGCCATCGTTTTGGATATATGTTCGACTAAAATTGCTTTAATGAAAGTTCAGCATAGTCTTCAATGTGATCATGTTCCGAAAGATTTATAAAATAGATCACATTCAAGACTAGAGGGATTCATAGCCGTTGTGCCAATGTACCCTCGAACGGAACTTTCATTTCCTCACTAACACAAACATGTTGTTTCGTTTGCACAACGGTTCGCTAATCTCGCTGAACGACAATCTCATTGGACTGTCCGAGTGGCTCGAGTCTATTCAGGAAGATGTCCAGCCCATGTGTCTCTTGGCGGAAGCCATTAAGAAAAGTCCTTACAAACGGGTTAAGGCCCTGTACATTCACGCCGTGGAAGAGATGTTTCGGGGTTCTGTGGGCGACGAGGAGCTCAAGGGTCTGAGCAACCCCGAGTCCAAGCTGTCGGTAGAGCTAAAGGCAAAGTTCACGGATCAACCAGAGCAAGAAATGCTAGAGGGGGCGCTCGAGTACACTCATACCAACATTGACACCATCTTTGACCCGGTGATTCACCACATCAAATTTCTCAAGGACGAAACACTGACCAGTGTGATTGAGTTTCTACAAATTCCTTGTACTCGACGAAGCGATGACATGTTTGAAGGGTTGCCGTTTCTCATGCAAGGGTGTCCCCCGGGTACCGATCTGAAAACTATTGCCGACCCGTCCTTGCATTCATACATTGATTTTATTCGTAAAATTGACGGAGAACCGCTTATGGACTTGGCCAAAGCCGCTTGTCTGCTGGGTATCAAAGCGCTCACGGTATTAGTGGGCTGTCGCCTAGCCGCCTTTGTGTCGGAGCTCAACGAAAAGCAGCTGCGTCAAAAGTTTGCCATCCCAGAAAAGTTTCGGGATTCAGTCATGGAGAAGCTCCGTTCCCTGTTGAAGGAACAGGCCTGGGTGAAAACCTCGGCCACAGGCTCTGCTGTGACGGACAATGTGGCGCAGGCCATTGATCCTCCTCCGGCTGCTCTGTTAACAAACGACCCAATGGAAGAAGAAGAGGAGGAATAAGTTGGGTTAGAAGCGGAAAAACCTGTGTTTTCTCGATCGGTAACCTGCCCGAAGCCAGGGTTGATTCTTCACCATGTTTCTAGACCAAACTAAATACACAATAAAAATCAATAACACAGCAATGAAAAGGAGTGGAATGAGCCATATAAGGTAAGAAGCTGACAACTCTGCCGTCTTGGGCATGTTATCAAAGTTGCCCGTCTGTTCAGACCAGGTTCGAAACTCTTCAGAACCCGGGAACAACTCTAGAATAGAGTTGGCCCGTTCTTGGTACGTCTGACGATTTGTGGTCTGTACAAAGCCAAAACCCGTCACAAAGTCAGTCTCGTCCGACCAAAAGCCGGTAACCTGCCCACCGGCGTGTATGAACCCGCTGTGACCCACCACTGAATGGTCGGAGTGGTCGCTAGCCACAAAGAGCTGCAGACGAAAACCGTCCGCGTGGTACAGCAGCAGATTACGAGGGTACCCCGCATGGTCCACCAGTTGAAAGTTCAGTGAAACGGCTTCCGCTTTCGGCATCCACACTGTGCCGTCGGGACGAGTAATCGCCAGTAACTGGGGATGGAAAGCCCGGTTTACTTGCACAGGAGCCGGCATAAAATAGCAGGCCACCTGGTAGCCGTTGTCGAGGTGTAAAAAAATATACAACCAATCGTCGGACCGGGTTAAAGAAGTGAGGCTTTTTTCAATATGGATTAAACTCCGGATGGCGGTGGAAGACGGATAACCTTCCGGCACCACACCCGATTCCCACGAGTGTTCCATAACACCTTGAAACGAGGTAGAGATCCCGTCGAGCGTGCCGTTTCCCGTGAGCGAGGGATAGGTGTACTTTTTCATACCTATGCCGTCGCTACAAGCGAGACACCCGTTGCTGTGCATCATAAACAAAGGTTTGTCATTGTCCAACACGCCACGCCACAAGTGTCGACCTATCGACCACACCCAGGTTTGAGGAAACAAGGTATCGGTATTGTGAGAGTTGATTAGGTTCTTGCCGTAGGTCAAGCCAAACGGATTGTCTGTCAGTCGCACCAGTTCCCAGCCTTCGGGAAGGGCCATCGAGTTGTCGTAAATAACCTCGTCCGAACCTGGCAGCACCAGCGAACTCATGAGCTTGATCACCGAATAATCTTTGGGATCCCGTTCGGCGTCCCACAGGGTCGGCGGCAGAGTAGTGTGTCTCCAGATATGTAAAGTCAGGAAGCCGGTGCCGGCCGCGTTCTCCAGTCTACCGTACAGGCTCCACCATTCGTTGCGGTACTCTCGATGGGCTTGGTGATAATTTTTGGACGGAATCTTGGAGATCGACATGGCGGGAAACTCGGTGCCGCTGAGCTCTTGAACTAAATACGGGAAAAAGAAGGCTTGCTCTGCGGTCAGCGTTTCGGACAGGTCTAACAAATATTGAAGGGCCTTTTCGCTACGGGGCACTAAAACCGGTGCTTCCCGGTAAATATGCTGCAACCAAGCCTGAAAACGCTGGCCTCGTTGTTCCGGAGAATGAAAGGGGTCCATCATATGGTTCTGGGTGGTCAGGTTCCAAGCCCCGCAAGGATTGTCGTAACCCTGGACCAACGCCTGAAAATCATGGGACCCCAAATTCGACTGGATCTGACGACACACGGACATGTTGGGTCCTTTGTTGTAGTGGTAGATGCTTTAAAGGATAAATGTAATTTTTATTCACAGTTGCCCCAGGTATCTTTAACTGCCCAACAAGTATTTACCAAGAGGACTCAAAGCTGTGTTAGTCACGTTACACGAAAACTCTAACTCGTCTGCTAGTAGTGTCGTAGAACACATCTCCGGCAACTAGGGCGGGTGACATACCATCTCCCGCGCTGTTGGTGTACGGGATGTCGCTTAAATTCGTATTGACTATTACCGATCCGTCCGGAATGAGCAATCGCAAATTGGTGGATCCATCACTTTCTGCTGCTTTAATCACGCCAAGTCCGGTGTACCAAACATATCCAGCAAAGGCACCTTGAAACGCCTCAGTTCCAGCTACGTCATTTGACAAGGTCATTATGCAATTAAGCATAGAGACACCGCATACAGCATTGAATTCAAACAAGGGGGCCGCGTTGAAAACACTGCAATTTTGCAAGGTCACTACCGCGTTAGGACCCGCAGCCTCCGTTACGGTCAAAGTGAACCGGCATAGCGTATTACAATTGGAGCAAATGACAGCGCCAGGACGACCTGAGTTGACTTCGACCAGGCCAATAAATACGCCTCCATTGAAAGAAAATCTGGAACCTTCCGAGACGGTACCGTTTCCTACAACAAGCACATCACCATTTGTCGCCCCTGATATCCTTTAAAACCCTAGGGTTGATTTATCAACCGAAAACTATGTTTACATTCAGGATCAACCTCCGTGCAAAAATAGAACCTTCCGGATATCGTTTTAGGTTTCAATGAGCTTAATTATC
>Ga0105055_10005959_pt1 | contig 16951 bp, 9 predicted proteins | sample BON03_FD_78090 | JGI IMG/M metagenome (GOLD analysis project Ga0105055, IMG submission 78090) | Freshwater microbial communities from Lake Bonney liftoff mats and glacier meltwater in Antarctica - BON-03 | ecosystem: Environmental > Aquatic > Freshwater > Ice > Glacier meltwater | place: Lake...
AGTTCCTTTGCCATTATTTCAGCAACTTTAGGAGCCATTTTTACACTTTCACGAGCATCTAATAATTGACATCTAGTTCTACGAGCTAAAAAATCTTCAACCGTACGGCACATTTCATGTGCAACAGCCCACACTACCTGCGCTTCAATAACTTGAAGACTTTTACTAATATACTTATTATTACCATTTTTTGAAGCTATTTCTAAAATAGCAGCTTCATCGGAACCATAAAAGTATAAAGGATTGTTATGATCAACATTTTCTTTATATCCATGTATTTTAAAATGTTTTGTTTTTGAAGGCAATTTAGTCCAACCATTTTTTCGTTCGGTTTTGGCTACTAAATCTTCTCCCATTTTTCTATAAGTAGTCCATTTTCCACCAACCATAGTTAACAAACCAGATGCTGATTGAAATATTTTATGACTTCTAGAAATCTCTTTCGTTTTCTTTCCTTCTCCTTTTGATGCGGCCAAAGGTCTTAAACCTGCAAAAACACTTAATACGTCACTTCGCTTTAGGGCTTTAGTTAAATATCTTGCAGCCGTATTTAAAATAAACTCTGTTTCTTCCTCTAAAGCAATTGGCTCTAAAGATTCTTTGCAATTATCGGCTGTTTTAAAGTGTTCAGTGAACTCTAGAATGTTTTTTGCTTGAAAAATACCCATAAGTTTATTATTTTATTCACTTCTATATAATAAATTACCTACTGACCGCAATAAACGCAATAAATTCATCTTTAGACTTTAAAACACTAACACAAGGATAAATTATCAGTATAAATTTAATTTTAACCTTCATATTTCAGGACTTGACTGTTCCCGCTGTACTTGCTATTAAATACATAGTTAAAGAGAATATATTAATATAAGTATAACATAATAGCTTTTTTATGCTTAGTTTAGTAATCACTTTACAAAGAATAAATTAAAAGTTTTATTTAGTTCTTTTTAGCTCTTTGTTTCGCTTTATTTTGTTTTGTTAAAGAGATTTGTATATTATTTATTTTAAAACAATTCGAAACTTCGAAACAAAAAATGTTAATATAAACAAATATCACTAATAAATCAATATAATTTACAATTCTAGGTATTAAATTTATTGAGTTATACACTTAAGAAACATAATTTTAATTTTGTTTTAGCTGATTTTTAACTAGTTATGAAAAAATTTATTAAATATTAGAAGATTAAATCAATATGTTTACTAATTTTTAAACAAAGATTCAATATAACTAACTGATTATCATAAGTATAATTAACAGCAACTAAATGACTAACTCAATAAATTTATATGATAAAACATACATAATAGCTTTTAACACTTAGTAATCTTTATATAAAAGATTAAACTTGAAATTTTATTTAGTTTTTTTTTATTTCATATTGTTTTGTTTTATTAAATTAATTATGTAATATTGTCCTGACATATAACAATTCGAAATAGAAATTGATAAAGTTATTAAATTACGCTTATTATACAAATCAACTAAAAATCAATACAATGAAGAATTTTACAACACTTCTACTATGCTGTATTTTGCCATTGTGCTCCTGGGCTCAAAGCAATGAAATTAACGGAAAAGTCCTAGATAATAACGGAATTCCTCTCCCAGGTGCTACTATTATCGAAATCGGCACTAAAAACGGAACTACTACCAATTTTGATGGAGATTTTACTTTAAAAGTTTTAAATAAAACATCTCAATTAAGGGTTTCTTTCCTTGGGTATATAACTCAGAAAATAAGTGCTAATTCTGATAAGCTTCAAGAGATTATTTTGGAGCAGGAAGCTAGCCTTTTAGACGAAGTGGTGGTAACTGCTCTTAATATTACTAGAGAAGAAAAGTCGTTAGGGTATTCAATAGCCAAAGTAGATGGAGATGAAATAACTAAAGCAGTTTCGGGAAACTGGTTAAATGGAATAGCAGGTAAAGTTGCTGGACTATCTCTTACTCAAGCAGGTACAGGGCCAAGTGGTTCAATTCGTGTTACTTTACGTGGTGATCAATCCCTAAACTATGGTAGCAACGAAGCCTTGTTTGTAATAGATGGTATACCTGTAAATTCAGGAATGACATCTACACGTTCTGTAAGTAATTACGCTCAAGCAGATGCGCCTGTTGATTATGGAGATGGTATGAGTGATATTAACCCTGATGATATTGCTTCAGTTTCAATACTTAAAGGTCCTGCAGCTGCAGCTCTTTATGGTTCTCGCGCTGCTAATGGAGCCATTATTATTACAACTAAAGGAGGTAAAAAGAGTAAAGGGCTTGGTGTTACTGTAAACTCTTCTACAACTTTTGATAAAGCAGGCTATTTCCCAGACTTTCAAACAAGATACGGTAATGGATCAGATTTAGGAGTTAATGAATTCTCTATGTGGGAGCTGACTTCTGAAATGGCTCCAGATGGAGTTGCAGTACCAAGACGTTATTCTCGTTACACATTTGGAGAGGAATTTGATGCCAATAAAATGCGCTATTTATATGCTTCTAAAGATTGGGAAACAGGTGAGTTTACTAAAAAACCTTGGGTATATCAAGATGATTGGTATACTGGTTTATTTCGCACTGGTGTTACCATTAGTAATACGGTTTCTTTAAGCGGAAATAACGGAAAAGGTACCTCTTCGCGTTTTTCTGTTACCGATTTTAAAAATGAATATATTCTACCCAATACTGGTTTTGATAAGAAGTCGTTTTCTTTGACTTTTAATACACCAATTAATGATAAAATACGACTAAATTCAAAAGTAAGTTATTACAAAAAGAAAAGTGATAACATGCCTAGTGGTGGTTATGATGAGACAGGACCTATGTATAATTTAGCTTGGGGTTTTAATGTAAATAGTATTAATGAGTGGAAAGACGAATATTTTGAAGGTCGTTATAATTATTTAAATTGGTCATCTCTTGGAGAGAATGGCCAAGGATTAGTTTTTCCTTCTTCAAATGGTTTTAACCCTTATCGTGTATTAAATGAAAACCTAAATACAGAAGATAAAGATAGAGTGTTTGGCTCTGTAGGACTGACTTTTGATTTAATGGAAGGATTGACTCTTGATGTTAAATCAGGAATTGATTGGTCTGATGAATTCCGAACACAACGAAGACCTTATTATACTGCGGGCTATCAAAATGGGTTTTATAGAGAGCAAACAGTTAGGAGGTTTGAAAATAACAATGATTTTATGTTGCAATACACAAAAAATGAATTGTTTGATAAAAGATTCGGACTTTCAGTTATGGTTGGTGGAAATAATAGAATTAATGAATACTATAATAGTAAACTTTCTTTGAGTCAACTTGGAGAAGAAGGAATTTATCACACAACTAACCTTCCTCCTGGTGTAAATCCTGATCCGTATAATTATAGAAGCAAAAAAGTTGTAAATAGTTTGTATGGCTTAACTTCTTTGAGTTGGGATGACACCTATTTTTTAGATATAACAGGTCGTAACGATTGGTCTAGTACACTGTCAAGGGGAAATTGGTCTTATTTTTATCCATCAACTTCATTGAGTGTTTTAGTGAATAAAATTTTAGATTTTAGATCAAATGTTCCTTGGGTTGATTTTACGAAATTAAGATTTTCTTGGGCAAATGTAGGTAATGATACATCTCCATATTCTTTAGATCAATATTATGGTACAAGTTCATTTCCTGGAGGTTATTTATTACCAGGAACCATACCAGACCCCTTAATTAAACCAGAAAATGTAGAAAGTTGGGAGACAGGCATTGAAGCTAAACTTTTTAAAAATCGCATATCATTTGATCTTACCTATTACCACTCGTCAACTACCAATCAGATAGTTTCTGTAGATGTTGATCAGATTACTGGAGCGACAGGTTTGAAGATTAATGCTGGAGAAATTACCAATAATGGTGTAGAGATTTCAGGTACTTTTAAGCCTGTTAAAACTACAAATTTTGATTGGTCGTTTGATCTCAACTGGTCTAAAAACAATAATAAACTTGTTAGTTTACAAGAGGGCTGGAATCCTGAAGAACCTCTTCAAACAGATATGGGAACCACTGTTGGAAGTAGAATTTATGTTTACTCTTATATTGGCGAAGAAATGCATGTGATTTATGGAAGAGGATTTCAACGAGCACCTGAAGGATCTGTTTATACGGGTGCTGAAGGGAAAGAAATAGATGCTTCTGGGATGCATATCGTTAACTCTGATGGATACCCAATTCTTGACGAATCTCCTAATCGCAGAATTGGAAATGTAAATCCAGATTGGAAAGCTGGTATGGTACAACGTTTTAGATATAAGAATTTTTCATTATCGGCTGCGTTTGCAGGGCAAATGGGAGGTAATACATTCTCTGTTACCAATTTTGCACTCTCTTATCAGGGAAAACTTAAAAATTCTTTAGAAGGAAGAACTGATGGTTTAGTACATAAAGGAGTTAATGTAGTTAATAATACTGATGGTTCAGTAAGTTATACAAAAAATAACACGATAACCAAAAGTATTCAAACCTATTACAATGCTTATATTTGGAATAGAAACAACACAGAGATGAATACATTTGATACATCTTTTCTGAAATTAAGGGAAGTACGTCTTGATTATAAATTTTCTAATAAAACATTGGAAAAAGTTGGATTTTTACAAGGTGCTAATATAGGCTTTTTTGCTACTAATTTATTTACCATTTCTGACTTTCCGCAATATGATCCAGAAACAGGAATGCTAAATGGCTCGAATATTTATAAGGGAATTGAAACCATGTCTTTTCCGATGACACGGTCTTACGGTTTCAATGTTAGTCTTTCATTTTAAATAATTAAATTATGAATAAATATAAAAAAATATTATTATTGGGATTGGTTTCAGTATTAGCTTTTGCTTGTACAGATGGTTTTGAAGAGACTAATACTAACCCTAATAGAACAAACGTTGGAGAAATACAAGCTAGCGGTATGTTTGAACCGTTACTATATAATGGAGCTAAACTTTGGTTAAATTATAGTTGGTTTTGGAATAATGAGCTAATTCAGTTTACGGCATTTACAGGAGGTACTACAAGACAGGAACATCGTTATTTTATTAGTGATGGAAACTGGGGTAGCGTTTGGAACGCATACAACCGTTATGGGAATAATGTATCGCATATGTACGATTTGAGTATTAGTCAAGAAGATAAATCTTTAGAGGCTATTGCTCTTACTTTAAAAGCTTTATACATGTCGAATCTTACAGACATATTTGGTGACATTCCTTATTCAGAAGCATATACTGCCAGAAAACTTAATGGAACAACCAAACCAAAGTTCGATTCGCAAAAAGAAGTGTATGAGCAAATGTTTGCTGATTTAAATAAGGCTAATGAAATTTACTCCACAAACCCCGTATTTATAAAATCTTCGCTAGATGGAATGTATGGAGGATCAATGTCACAGTGGCGAAAATTTAACAACTCACTGTATCTTAGACTGCTTAACAGGGTGAGTGGACGTAGTGAAATGAATGTTCCAGCAAAAATGAAAGAAATACTAAATAACCCATCTAAATATCCAATATTTGCATCAAATGCAGATAATGCAACAGTTATATTTTCTGGAAATGATCCATATAGAAATCAGTTTTCTGATACAAATGAAAGTAGTTTTACAAGTTCAGGAAGAAAGTTAACAGAACAACTTATAAAAATGACTGTGCTTACAGATGGCAATGCTAACCAAATTTATGAAGACCCACGTATAGCAATTATTGGGAAGAAAAATACAAATACGTCAGTTAATCCTGATAATGTTTGGATAGGTACAATTGCAGGAGTTCCTGAATCAGATCAAAGTGCGGCAGATCGAGGATCTTCTTGGCTAAATACGGCTGTTTTGGCTAGAACTGAAGCTCCTACAACCTATATGGATTATGCCGAGGTTCAATTTATTTTAGCAGAAGCTGCATTAAAAGGGCACATTTCTGGAGGTGAAATAGCAGCTAAAGAATATTATGAAAATGCTGTTAAGGCTTCGGTAGAAAAATGGGCAGAATTTGGTCAGTTTAGTGAAATACCAGTAACTGTTGTAGAGAGTGATATAACAACTTTCCTAGCATCTGATTTGGCATCTTGGGATAACAATCCAGATAAACAAAAACTCATCGGAAATCAAAAATACCTGGCCTTATTTTGGGTTGGTATGGAGGCTTATCACGAATATCGTCGTACAGGATATCCTGAATTAACAATTGGTGAAGGTGCAATTTATAATGATAAAATTTTACCTACACGTTTTGCCTACCCAACAACGACTATGGCAACAAATAGTGTAAACGCACAAATTGCAATTGACAGAATGGGAGGAATTAATAATATGAAAACTCCAGTTTGGTGGAGTAAGCAAGCTATAGAAGCAGGAAATTAATATATTATAAAAATCAAATAATATGAAAACCTTAAATAAATACAACGAAAGGATTACAAGAATGTTGCGTATTTCAGCATTGTTCTTTATTTCTATAATCTTTACTTCATGTGAAAGTGAGGATAGCATTTCTGAAGATGCTTATTTTACAATTGAAGAAAATCCTACTGGTATGAACGTAGGTGTAAATGGTGAAATAAAAAGTTTTGTGGTACGGTCTAATCGTTCATGGAAAATTGTAGGACAAGAAGAGGTAGATTGGGTTAAAGCATTTCCAGCAAAAGGAGATGATGACGGCATTTTTAAAATTATTGTCAAAGAAAACATAACTTTTGATGCTCGTACTACAAATTTTGTATTTTTAGTCGATGGCAATGAACAACCTACATTATTTCGTGTAGATCAAGAAGCTAATGTTCCGTTTATTGTTTTAGATAAAGCAGAGGAAGGAATTTCTATTGCGTCTATTGGTGGTAATTTCAGTATTAACATAAATGCCAATGTTCAGTGGACATATACATTAAGTGATGGCAGTTGGCTTACCGAAGCAGAATTATCAGATAATGAAATAAAACTAACTTCAGAGAGAAATAAAGGAGATGAACGTTCTGCAACATTAATCGTTAAGTCTTCACAGTATCCAAATCTCGACAAACAGATTATTATTACGCAATCTGCAGGGAATATTATTCTTGAGGAAAATTTTAATTGGCTAAATTACGCAAACGCTATATTGTATGAATATAAAGGAGAGGAACGTATGGATAATTGGACAGCGGAAGAAATAGCAAAAGGATGGACTAGTACAGAAAATACGTTTACGAACAATCAAAAGGTGATATATGGACGTAAAGGGTTTGTAAAGCTAGGAAAAACGGGTTATGGTGGTGATTTGATTTCAAGACCGTTATCATCATTAGACGGAGCAACTACAGTACGTGTAACTTTTAAAGCAGTGCCTTACCAAACCAAAAGAGGCACAAAAGATGATAATATTTTAAATGTTAGTGTTTTGGGTCCAGGAACTACAAGTATAAACTCATTGACTATTGATAATTGGCCAGATTATGTTGCTGATCCAGAATGTGTTGAAGTTTGGAAAAGTAATACTGCTAAATACGAGTTTACTGTTACAGGAGCAACATCAGAAACCCAAATAAAACTTCTAGGCGGTGATTATTACTTAAAAGGAGTCGGAGCAGGTAAAAACCGTATTTTCTTAGATGATATTAAAGTAGAGATAAGATAATTGAATAGTAAAATATATTTTTAATGAAAAATCAAACACGAAGAAAGTTTATCAAATTAGGTGGTTTAACAACCATTGCAGGATTAAGCGGAATAGGATTTACCTTTGCTAGTTGTAGTGAAAAAGATGATATTCCGTTTAATGAAGAAAATGATTTTAATATTACAGGAGTTTCTATTCCTTCTTATATAAATGTTACTAAAGGCGAAGAGATTACTCTAATAGGAAAAGGGTTCAAAGTAGGTGATAAAATACAACTGGTATCAACTTTAGATTCAAGTATAAAATATACAATTATTGTTACAGATGTAACTAGTGGAACAGTAACTTTTTCTGTGCCAGCTAACTTTTCTACTGGAGACTATGAAATTACTGTTATAAGAGGAGTAGAAAGTCTTATTTTAGGAACCACTTTATTTAATTTAACTGTTGGTGGAAGTATTCCAGATATTGAAGGTATGACGGTAAAAGGAGTTGTGTATTCTGATGGAAAAGGAGTGCCTGGAGTTGTTGTTTCTGATGGTTATGAAGTTTCTGTAACAGATGATCAGGGAATATATTATCTGCCTTCGATTAAGGAAATGGGTTTTGTTTTTATTTCTATTCCAGGAAATTACGAGGTATTTAATACCGGAAATGCTCCTCAATTCTTTAAGCGTTTAAGTAATAGTACAAGTACTGTTGAGCAGAAAGACTTTTCATTAATTAAAGTAAATAATCAGAAACATGTGGTTGTCTCTATGGCAGACTGGCATTTAGCTAATCGTAATAACGATTTGGCTCAATTTAACAATACAGTATTACCAGATGTAAATACAACTATTGATAAATATGCGGCTGATGGTACCAAAGTATATGTATTAACTTTAGGTGATATGACTTGGGATGCCTATTGGTATGGAAATAATTTTGGATTGAATGATTACGTTCCATACATGAATAAGCTAAACAGTCCAGTATTCAATTTAATTGGAAATCACGATTATGATCCATACTATGCCAATGATTGGGAAGCTGAAAATAAATATAGAGAAGTTCTAGGACCAACCTATTACTCTTTTAATTTAGGAGATGTACATTATGTAGTATTAGATGATGTTGAGTATCTTAATTCGGGTGGTTCACAAGGAACGGTAGGAAGTCGTAATTATAAAGTTAATGTTAGTTCGGATCAGATAGAATGGTTAAAAAAAGACCTGGCCGCTATTACTGATAAAAGTACACCTATTGTTGTTGCTATGCACGTACCTTTATATAGAAAGCCAACCCTTGATTCAAATGGTAAGCAGATTAATCGAGTTTACTTGTCTAATGGAAACGAGTTAATTGATTGCTTTAATGACTTTTCTAAAGTAAATGTTTTATCGGGTCATGTTCACGTTAATTATAGAGTGGAAGAAGAACATAATATAATGGAACATAATACAGGAGCAATATGTGCTACTTGGTGGTGGACGGGAAGAAATGGTTATGCTGGAAACCACATTTGTAAAGATGGAAGTCCTGGAGGATACGGTATCTGGAAAATGAATGGAAAAGATATACAATGGCTCTATAAAAGTATTGGTTATAGTGAAGATTATCAGTTTAGAGCATATGATTTAAATACAATTCATATTACAGCGGCAAAATTCGCACCAAATTCAACAGAGCAAGCGTTAGCTGAATATGCAGGTCTGTATGCTCAACAAAGTGCTAGCAATGAAGTTTTGATTAATGTATGGGGCTATGAAAGTAAATGGCGAATAGAAGTTAAAGAAAATGGTGTAACTCTAAATGATGTTAAGAGAATAAGTGGCAAAGATCCATTACACATAATTTCCTATGATGCTTTAAGACTAAATGCAGGAGCAACGCCAACTAGTGCTTTTGTAACCAATGACACACCACATTTATTTAAGGTTAAAGCTTCAGCACCTGATACAACCTTAGAGATTAAGGTTACTGATAGCTTTGGAAATGTTTTTAGAGAGAGCATGGTGCGTCCCAAAGCATTTTCAGTGAGTATGAGTTAATAAAATTTAAAACAATTAACGCTTTAAAACCAACTTGCAGAAGTTAGTGACACCAAAGATTTAAAGAATAATTACTAAAATTATAAAATATTTAATTAAAAAAAATCTTCTTTACTTTAGCAATTATAGTAAGTTGTTTTAAAAAACTTAAGACCATATGAAGTTTAGCATAATAATTTTTTTTATTAGTTTTGGATTTTTCAGCTGTAAAGCTCAAAATAAAAAACCAAATATTATACTAATATTTGTTGATGACCTTGGTTATGGAGATTTAAGTTCTTTTGGTCATCCCACAATTAAAACTCCTCATATCGACCAAATGGCTGATGAAGGAATCCGATTTACTCAGTTTTATGTAGGTGCCAGTATTTGTACTCCCAGCAGAGCCGCTTTGCTAACTGGAAGATTGCCAATTAGAAGTGGAATGTCTGGCTCTAAAAATAGTGGTAATGTTTTATATCCTAGGTCTACAGGAGGATTGCCTCAATCTGAAATAACTATTGCCGAGGCTCTAAAAGATAGCGATTATAAGACTGGTATTATAGGTAAATGGCATCTTGGACATTTACCAGAATTTTTGCCATTACAGCATGGATTTGATTACTATTTTGGAATCCCGTATTCTAATGATATGCTACCACCAAGATATAAATCTGCTCCGAAATTACCTCTTTATGAAAATAAAAAAATTATTGAAAGTGATCCGGATCAACGCTTATTGACCAAGCGATATACTAATAAGGCTATAAATTTCATAGAAGAGAATAAAGACGATCCATTTTTTCTTTATTATGCCAATAATTTTCCACATACTCCATTATATGTTTCTGATGATTTTGAAAATGTCAGTAAAAGAGGTCTTTATGGTGATGTTGTAGAGGAATTAGACTGGAGTGTAGGTGAAATTTTAAAGACTTTAAAAGATTTCAAATTAGAGGAAAATACATTGGTAATTTTCACTAGTGATAATGGCCCTTGGTTGAAAAGAAAAAAAAATGGAGGATCCGCAGGTATTTTGTATGAAGGAAAAGGATCCGCCTTTGAAGGTGGTTTTAGAGTACCTGCAATTGCTTGGTGGCCAAAAACAATACAAGCTAATCAAACCTCAAGAGCAATTATTACTGCTATGGATTTGTATCCCACCTTTTTAAAACTTGCCGGAGCAGATTTACCTGAGAATAAAGTGTTAGATGGCCAAGATATTTATCCAATATTAACAGGTGCAAAAGAGTCAGCTGGAGAGATTGTTTATTATTATATGCGAGATGAAATATATGCCATAAGAAAAGGACCTTGGAAGGCTCATTTTATAACAAAACCATCATATTCAAAAGAATCTCCACTAACACACAATCCACCTTTGCTCTATAATATTGATCAAGACCCTTCAGAAAGATATGAAGTTAGTAAAGGTCATAAAGATATAATCAAGAAAATTCAAGAACTATATGTTAAACATAAAAAAGGGGTAAAGCCCTCTTTTTCACAACTGGATTTAGGGTATTAAAATTTATATTAATTCCCTTGAATTTTTAGATGTTAGTAAGAAATACAATGCTTTAAATAATGCTGATAAACACACCAATTGTTTGGATAAATATAATAAAACTATTAAAAATTTGTTATTTCCGAATTTAAAATGGTTTGATGAGCGGGTATGGTAATTAAACTAAATACGCATATAATAATTACACTATAATATTTTATTTCATGAAAAAATTAATTCTTATTTTAATACTTGTTATTTGTGTATCTTGTAAAGATAACAATAAGGGAAAGTTAAACTTTGCAGATAACGAAGTAGTAGCCCACCGTGGAGCTTTTAAAGCTAATAAATTACCCGAAAATTCAATTGCATCCTTAAAACATGCCATTGAATTAGGATGTGTAGGATCAGAGTTCGATGTTTACATGACTGCCGATAGTATTCTGGTTGTTAACCACGATTCTGAATATCATGAGATGGTAATTGAAAATAATAAATATACTACATTAAACGAAAAAAAACTATCAAACGGAGAAGATTTACCAACCTTAAAAGCTTATTTACAAGCTGGTATGGAAAACAACATGACTACTGGACTAGTATGTGAATTAAAATTAGCATCATCAAAAGAAAGAGCATTAGCAATTGCTAAAAAAACATTAGATTTAGTTGATGAGCTTGGTGCGGCGAATTATATTTCGTCATATATTAGTTTTGATTACAATATTTTAAAAGGGCTATTAGCTATCGATCCAAAACTTCATACGCAATATTTAAATGGTGAAAAATCACCTATTGAACTTAAAGCAGATGGTATTGCTGGTTTAGATTATAAATTTAAAATTTTTAAGAATAATCCTAATTGGATTACCGAAGCCAAGAACCTTGGACTAACCCTAAATTCTTGGACGGTAAATAAGAAAGAGGACTTAATTTTCCTACTCAATAATGAATTTGACTTTATCACTACCAACGAACCCGAATTACTCTTTTCTATATTAGAAGAACGTAAAAAATAAAATTACAGAGCTGTAATTTGATACAACCGTATTAATAAAACATCCTGTATACTAAATGAGTTCAAGTCTATTGTATTGATATTTTAATTAATAATACTCACTAGATTTATTTAAATATAGAAATTGGCTAGGTTAGATAAAGTATAATTTCAAGTAGCAAGCAATTTTTTTGCTTGGAAAACAATACATGTATAAACAATTTTAATGAATAGAATTGGAATAAAAATCATCTTATGAAAGTACTAAGTCTGATGAAAATTTAACACGTTTGCCCTTTACTGTAAATCAACTAAAGGATCTGTAATGAAATCTGTGTATATAGCTTATTTGAGAAAGTACTAAAAAAAGATAAATATGACCACAAATACTACATTGCTTAGCAAAATTCTTCCGTAAGAGACCTCAAAGTGAATACATCTCAATTATTTATAACAGTTCTGTTTTTTAATGAGGCTGCTTATTCTTTACAATTTTCATCAATCTTAAACCAATCAGAGAACTCGATAAGTTTTTAATCCTTGAATATCCCGCATTATAAACAAGCGGTTAGATTTAACCTCAAACGCTTTCCGGGTGATTTTATGTTTCAGCTTTCAAAGGACGAGCGGAAATAGGTTATCATAAATAGTGATAACCTTCCAGAGAACATCAAATTTAGTCCAACCACTCCTTTTGCTTTTACCTAACAAGGGGTGGCAATGCTTTCCAGCGTACTTAACAACGACAAGGCCATTGATGTAAACATATCCATTATGCGTGCAAAATAACTAAGAACTTATAAGAATAAGAAAAAACAATTATTGCTATCCAATAATGGGGTAATGAAACATTTAGAACGGTTTAAGAAAATGATAAACCTCGCTATCAATCAGATTGAAATGGATTCTAAAAAATCCTTTCAATCAGTTCCAGTTTGATAAATATGATACCACCATCTTGAACTTATAAAGAATTTCAATTCTTTATAAGTTTTTTTAGTGTAAGTTCAAGTAATAAGTGCAACCTCCGTTAAACTTAAGAACCTAACCTTTAATAAGGATGACACAACAGTATTTACTTTTCCTATTAATGCAAAATAAGTTATTTTTTTATCTAAAACACTAATACTACCAAGGAGCGGAGTTGATTAATTTAAATTTTAATTCATCAAAATATTGCATATAATCATCAAAATAACTCTTATTTCGTGACTCTAAAATAAATTCATTAGCATATTTAAGACCACCATCAGTGTAATTATGACTACCAGACAAAATAATCTCTTGTTCTACACCACCTATACTACCTTTAATTATCATACATTTTGAATGTACATTATGTTTTGACAAGTCCAATAATTTCACGTAACCACCTGAATCATATAATTTTTTCAGCTCCGCATTAACTTCCTCCCTGTATGTATTTCTTGCAATAACTTCTACGGTACCGCCTCTTTTTGCTATTTCTGTTAATTTTAAGATTATATCGTTTCGATCTTTTTCCCAAAAAGCCATCATAACACGTACTGTAGTTCTCGAATAACTTCCTTCATCCAGTTCGTTTAACACATTAACTATATCATCTCCACCATCCCAAAAGCCATTTATTCTTCTAGGAAAAAAACGAACAGTAAGACCATCACCTACATCATCTACCGTGTATTTATAATTCTTCATGCCCAGACGATCGTGGGCTAAAGCAGCAACCCTATGCCAATTATTTTTAAAGGAGTTATATAAATTATTATTGGTTATAAGAAGACCGTCTTGTATTTTTCTAGATCCTCCATAAGAAAAATTATGAGAAGAACAGAAAACAACGTTTTCCGCAATTCCATGTTCCATTTCAACTTTAGAGAATATCATGTATTTTTCATGATTGATAGCTGATGCTCCATTTTGTAAGTTATTATTTACACCGATCATTTCTGAAGGTTTTTTTAAATTTCCCAATTTTGAATACGCCAGTTGATTAGATTCTCTTTGATTAACAGTGCTAGAGTCAATCAAGGCGTGCACCTCAACACCTCTTTTGTCAGCTTCTATTAACGCATTCATAAGAGGCTCATAGTCAAATCCATACACGCTTAAAAATATTGAAGAACCTTTAGGTGAACTTTCTGTTAACTTAATCATTTGATTTAAGAACTTGGGATCACTTGTTTTGTTTTTAACATTATCAGAATTAATAAAAAAAGGTTTCTCAATATGCAAGGTTCCATCTTCATTTTTTACTGGTTCGTCAGTAGGCAATTCCTCGTCGTCTGGTAAACTTTCAATTATACCGCTATCTTTATCACAAGAAGATAAAAAAGTTAAAAATAATACAGCAAGTAATAATCTTTTTATAATCATAATTAATAATTAATATTTAAAAACTTTTATACTATTTTGGACCTACAACGGCACCCATTATTTTTTGTGTTCGATTGTTAGAGTTATAATCAACATTAAGATAGTCTTCGTTTGAGATAGCCGGTATACTAGTATCCGAAGTTAAATCACTACCGCTCATTCCTTTATCATTAACCGGGCTTCCAATTGGTAAAAAATTAGAATCTATAACAGTAGCAATATCAATTGAATTGGATTGTTCACTACCCGTATTATCATAAAACTTACCATCTATTAGAGAAGATTTAAAGGTATTAGTAAAGCCTCCTGATGATTTATATATCTCTGAACCTCCTTCTTTAGTAGGGTTTCCAGATAGTATACTGTTATAAACATTTAGTTTGTAGTCCCCTGAAAGTCCTAGTATTGCACCTCCATATGTCGCTTGATTTCCAGTAATGGTACTGCTAATTAAATAGGCTGTCGAATCATCCTTATATAACATCAATCCACCACCACCTTTGTTTCCTTGGTGTTGACTAATGTTATCAATAATAAAGCTATTAACAATATAAGCTATCTATCCCCATGCAATATATATACCTGCACCATATTCAGCACCCATATTCCCTTTAATTACAGAGTTGTACATGAAAAGTTCGGTACTACTTCCATATGTATATATTCCAGCTCCGGTTACTGATTTATTGTAAGAAACTTCAGTGTCAAACATATAAACAGTTGAATCATCAATACGCATTCCTCCATGATTACTTGACACTATATTCCCTGTTATCAAACATTTATTAAAAGTCACTCGAGAAGCATCTGTTATCATAACTCCTCCTGCTCTTGAACTCTCACCATTATAGTAGTTGTTGTTTTCTGTGATTGTAACATTAGTTAAATTTACAACTGCATTAGCAATATTAATTCCTCCTCCGTACCATCTCTCATGTTGTGAGTTATTGATTTCAACTTTACTTGATTTATTAGCAGAAGCTCCATCACGTATTGTAACCCCAGTAATATTAACTTCATATTCTGGTACAATAGAAGCAGAAACAACTACGGTATGGTATGCATTTTCTCCATTATCTAATTTACCTGAAAGATTAGTTGGATACATTGATGGATTACTCTCACTAGTTTCTATAGCATCTGGCGGAAAACCACCTACAATAGTAATGTTTTTAGATATTTCAAAAGTTTTATCTCTTGCATCACCTGGGTCACCATTTGTAATAGTTTTACTTGGGTTATAAGTACCTGCTGCGATATAAATAGTATCTCCAACTATTACAGAATCCAATGCAGATTGGAGATTCATAGCCTCACTCCATGTTCTACCATTTCCATCTCCATCTACTTTTACATAAAATAAAGTCTGAATTTCAGGTTCAGCTGGTTTTTCAGCTTCTTGTATAACTGTCATTATTTTGGTAATATTTCCATTAAGGCTAGATATCGTTACTTTTCCTTCCCTATCCTCTCCAGTTTCATTCGACTCAACTAGGACATCAATATTAATACCACCTTCTTTTCCAGTCTTAAATTCGTCTGCAATTGTTATCCAATTCACATCAGAAGTTGCTTTCCAATCGGTACTAGAAGTAAAACCTAAAGTCACACTTCCTGCTGTTTCAGCTGGAATGGTGATTTCAGATCGATTTAGCGTTATACTTTCACTAAAGGTTCTGTCTAAGTCATCATCACAACCATATATCAATCCAAACAGGACAAATGAAAAACAAATAAACTTCCATGAATTTTTAGTAGTAATTAGAGCCATAATTTTATTAATTTATTGCGGTTAGTTATTTAATATTATTTTTTATACTAGCCAAAATTGAATTAAAGCATAGCCTCTATAACAGAAAACTATATTTTGATAACCCAAAATTGATATATGAACCCTTTTGAAAAATCATTAAAGGAATCAAGAAAAGAAAAGATTTTCATAGTATTCCTCCATTAACATTCGCAGTGTTTCGTACTGTTTTACAAAAAAAATAAAATATATTCAACGAAACAAAACAAAACCATAAAAATATTTAACCCTTTGTGCGTTATAAATTTTACTAAAACGTTCACTTTAAAATTGTAAATCCTTTTCAAACTTTTCGCAGACATAATCATATACACCCACTAATTTGTACTCTTTAGTTATCGTTATCTGTATTCGAAATAATCTTGTTAAAATTGACTAACAAGACACTAAAAATTAATACTTTATTTAAAGTTACCGCACTGTTTATTAATTAATTAAGCTTATTTTAAACTCTTGGTTCGTATTACAATATATAACCCCCTGAAAGAAACTCCATAATGGATATCAAACAAAGCCCTTTACCTTCCATTAGCCATCCCCCGAAAATTTGTTTAATTTTCTATTAAAGTCTTGTTTTTACTGGTGTTTACAAGGTAAATAAAATAGGAAAACTGTTTAAAAAGTTGTATTTTGTAGTAGTAAAAAAACAA